>RCMY010008026.1_pt1 | contig 16676 bp, 17 predicted proteins | sample 2041341 | NCBI WGS metagenome assembly RCMY01 (sample SAMN09708234, study PRJNA481090) | Marine sediment metagenome, whole genome shotgun sequencing project. | reverse complement strand
GACGCGGGTGGTTACGCCGGTCGAGTTTCAAAGGTCATGCGATCCGTCGATTTCCAGCGCCAGCTCGCCCCGGCAGACCTCGGCATGCACGATGATTCGCGGCACGGCGGGGTCCAGCCGTTGCGCAAGCAGATCGGCGACGTGGTCCAGCTGGGCGCGGTCGCGCACGTACACCTTCAGCCGGGAGCCGGGGCCGAAGCCGGCCGGCAGGTCTGGTCGGTGCGCGCGGGCGGCCGCGATCAGACTGTCGAAATTGGTCAACGTCTCGTCCAGCTGGGTCTCCACGGAGTCCGCGTGCAGCGAGCGGTGGCCGACGATCGCCGCGGTGCCCGACAGCAGCAGCGGCATCCCCGTGCCTGGCGGCAGCATGGCGCGCGCAAAGCTTGGCGGCTGCGGACCGTATTCGCGTGGATAGCGCCAGGCGCTGATCTGGCGAGGGTTCTCCAACGGGCGGCCGGGCGATTTATTGGCCAGCCAGTACACCTGCAAACGGCGGCAACCGTCGAGGCGGCCGATGGCGGTCGCGGCGGGCAGGCGCCCGGCCTCGAAGGGTTCCAGCCCGGCCGCGCGGCCGGTGCAGAAGCGCCGATAGCGCTCCTGGTCGCCATCACCTTCCGTAATCGCGTCGAGGTAGTTCCACAGTCGCAGCAGCTCGGGATAGCCGCGGTCGCGGGTGAACGCGATCAGGCGCCGGTAGGCCTCGCAGGCGGCGGCATGGATATCGTCGCCCTCCGGCTCGTCCAGTTCCAGCGAACCGAACTGGAGCTGTCCGTCCTCGGCCCACGCAATCCCGTCCTCGCGCCCATGGCTGACCGGAGACCGGCTGCGCCAGACTTCCAGCGGGGCCGGTCCGTGTGGCTGCAGAGGCACTTGCAGATAGCGGGGGTCCAGGGTCGTCGGCGCCTGCGCACCGAAGCCGAACACCGCCAGGGTGTCGTCAGCCGCCAGCACCGACGCCAGCTCATCGTCCCGATAGTCGATGTCCAGGCGCGTGGCGGCTGTATGGACCGCGATAGCGCCGGTCATTGGGCGGGTCTCCGCGTGGCGCATGGATACCGGAACGCGTCTGACACTTCCCCCCCCGTTGGATACGGTCGGGGAAAAGCAGGTTGGCAGGCAAAAAATTTCATGTCGAGCATGATAACCGCTGCCTTGCAAACGCCTGTGTGCTTGCACCCGGCGGCGCCATGCCGGATCGTTGCGCCACCCAATGCAACGGAAGCCATCCGATGTCCGCACAAAGTCCCAACGAGGCCGCCCTGGCCACACTGCTGGTGGAGAGCCTCAATCTGGAAGATGTTGCGCCCGATCAGATCGACCCGGAGGCAGCCCTGTTCGGTGACGGCCTCGGTCTGGACTCGATCGACGCGCTCGAGCTCGCCCTGGCGATCAGCAAAGCGCACGGCTTCCAGCTGCGCTCCGACAGCGACGAAAATCGCCGCGTGTTCGCGTCCCTGCGTTCGTTGTCCGCGCACATCGAGCAGAACAAGGCGGCCTGACCGGCTGCAGCGCCCACCCACATGATCGCCATCCTGGTGTTGCGGGTGCTGCTGGCGGTGGCCTATCCGCTGCTCGCCCATCGCGCCAGCGTCGATGGCAACAATGCACTGGCGGCGCTGGCGCTGCTGGATCTGACGCTGGTGGTGCTGCTCGAGCCCGTCGCGCGCGGGCGCGTATGGGCCTGGTTGCTGCTGGCGGGTATTGCCGCAGGGCTGTGGATGATGCGCACCGGCGACGTGCCCGTTGTGCTGCTGCTGGCGCCGCCGGCGCTGTTCGCGGCACTGATCTCATGGTTTTTCGGTCGCAGCCTGACGGGCGGTCGAGTGCCGGTGATCACCCGGATCGTGTCCGCGATGGAAGGCTGCGAACCGGATGCCCTGGAGCCGCGCCTGCACCGGTACACGTGGCGACTGACCTTCGCCTGGTCGCTGCTGCTGGCGGTGCTGGCCGTCGCCGACGCCTCCCTTGCGGTGATCGCGGTACCCGACGGCGTGCTGGCGCGACTCGGTTACCCGCCGGTAGTGAGCGTGTCGCAGCAGGCGTGGTCATGGTTCGCCAACCTGCTCGACTACGGAATCCTGGCGGTGTTCTTCGTCGGTGAATACCTGTTGCGACAGCGCCTCTTCCCGGATCCGCCCTACAGCGGCTTCTTCGATTTCCTGCGCCGCATGGGCCAGCTGGGACCGGCTTTCTGGCGCGGCCTGTTCCGCTGACGCCATTCATCGCGCTGGCTTATCCTTGCCGGTCCACCTGATACAGCGTTTACATCCCGTGCCGTCAGCGCCCTTCGTCATCGCTCCCGACCATCCAAGCCTGCCCGGGCATTTCCCGGGTCGTCCTGTGGTGCCTGGCGTGGTGCTGTTGGATCGCGTGCTCGCGCTGCTTGAGTCCAGGTATCCCGACGTGGCCGGTGCCGCGCTGCGACTGCCGCAGATCAAATTCCTGCAGCCGCTGCTGCCCGGCGAGGCCGCCGTCATCGATCTGCAGCCGGTTGGCGCGGAAGCCCCGCAACGCTGGCGCTTTCGTATCCTGCGCGACGACTTCCTGTTGGCCAGCGGTGAAATCGCGGTGGGACCGCCGCCTTGAGTGACAGCTGGGTCGACCGCCCCGAGGGCGGCAACCGCGTGGCTTTCCACCTGATCCGCACCATCGCCCATGGCGTGGGGCGTGGGCCGACGCGCCTGCTGTTGTGGCCGATCACCGCGTATTTCGTCCTGGCCCGGGGTCCGGAACGGCGCGCATCACTCGACTACCTGACACGGGTACTGGGCCGCCCCGCGCGTTTGAGGGATGTCTTCCGTCACGTCCACGTCTTCTCCGCAACCATTCTCGACCGGGTCTTCCTGCTCGGCGGCGCGTTGCCGCATTTCGACCTGGCCATCGAGGGCGTGGAAGCGCTGGTCGAGCAGCTCGAACACGGCGGGGTCCTGATGTTCGGCTCCCATCTGGGCAGCTTCGAAGTACTGCGTATGCTCTCCACCCAGCGACCGCAGGTGCAGTTGCGGGTCGTGCTGGACGTGGGCCACAACCCGGCCTTGACCGAACTGCTGGATTCGCTGAATCCCGGCATTGCCAGGACCGTGATCGATGCCGGTCAAGGTGGGCCATCACTGCTGCTGGCGATCAAGGAGGCGACCGACGCGGGCGCGCTGGTCGCGATGCTGGTGGATCGTGTTCAGCCTGGCCAGCCGACCCAGACGGCCGAATTCCTGGGTGGCAGAGCGCGTTTCCCGGTCGCTCCGTGGCTGGTCGCCAGCGTTTTGAAAGTACCGGTCCTGCTGGGTTTCGGACTGTACCGCGGCGGCCGGCGCTACGACCTGGTGTTCGAGATGTTCGACCCCTGCCTGCGCATCGAGCGGCGCGACCGCACCCGCGCGCTGCAGGCAATCATTCAGCGTTATGCCGACCGCTTGCAGCACCATGCACGTAACGCTCCCTACAACTGGTTCAATTTCTATGACTTCTGGCAGCCCGACGATGATGCGATCGAACCCGACTCCGCGCCTGGCGCGGACCGCGCGCTGGCTGGTGGCGGCGTTGCTGCTGTCGACCGCGCTGACGACCGGCGCCGCTGAGCCCGGGAAACCGGGGGATGCGGCCACCGCCGGATGGATCCTCGACAAGCTGGCTCGTCCGGCGCCGATGTCGACCGGATTCGTGGAATTGCGCGAGTCGCGGATGCTCAAAAAACCGTTGCGCCTGAGCGGCGAGTATCGACGTCCCGTGGACGGCGTGCTGGTGCGCGAAGTCCGCGCACCCTATGCGGAGACCACCACAATCCGGGCCGGCGAGGCCACGATCGAGCGCGCCGGTCGCTCGCCGCGGACCTTCTCGCTGTCGCGCGCGCCAGAACTTGCCGGACTGCAGGACAGCTTCGGCGCACTGCTGTCCGGTGATCGTGCGTCACTGGAGTCGATCTACAGCCTGCGCAGCACCGGCACGCGCCAGCGCTGGACGCTGGTGATGACCCCGACGGCTTCCGAGCTCGCCACCCGCTTGCAGGCGATCACCCTGTACGGACAGGACGCCGAGCTGCGGTGCATCGAAACCCGCATGGTCGAAGCGGGTCCACCGCAACGCACCCTGCTCGCCAGTGCGGCCGACGCGGCAACCGGCGATGTTGACAGCGAGGGTCTCGCCCGCCTGTGCCACCAGGGCGTCGCGTCCCGATGAGCCCGCGGTTGCGTATGACGCTGGCCCTGGTGTGGCTGGCGCTGCTGCTGGTGTCCGGCTGGTGGATCAGCCAGCAGCTGCAACTCACTGGCGACCTGCGCAAATTCATGCCGGCCGCGCGCACGCCGGAGCAGAAACTGCTGATCGACGAGCTGGGCGAAGGTCCCGGTTCGCGGCTGCTGCTGCTGGCGATTTCCGGCGACGAGCCCGAGGTTCTGGCACAACAGGCATCGGCGCTGGTCACAGCGCTCGCTGGTGATCCCAATTTCAGTCTCGCTACCGACGGCGGCGCTGCCGGGCTGGAGTCGATCCCCGAACCACTGCGCCCGTATCGCTACCTGTTGTCGACGACGCTGGATGAGCACGAGCTTGACGCCGCCTACCTTGCCGAGCAGTTGGACGCGCGCGTGCAGGACCTGGGATCGCCCGCGGCGGCGATGGTGGAGCCGCTGCTGCCGGCCGACCCGACACTGGAGGTCTTGGCGCTGGCCGAGACCTGGCAGCCGGCGAACGGGCCGCAGCGGCAGCACGGGGTCTGGTTCGACCGCGATGGTCTGCGTGCGCTGCTGGCGGTCCAGACCACAGCCGCCGGTTTCGACCCGGGTGGGCAGGAGCAGGCGTTGGGTGTGCTCAACGCCGCCTTCGACGAGGTTCGCGGTGACAGCAAGTCGGAGCTGCTGGTCAGTGGCCCGGGCGCGTTCGCCGTCGAAGTGGGCGGGCGTACGGCGCGCGAAGCGAGCCTCATCGGCAGTCTCGACGGCATCGTGTTCGCGTTGCTGCTGCTGCTCGCCTACCGCAGTTGGAAGGTGCCCTTGCTGGGCGCGCTGCCGCTGGCCAGTGGCGGGCTGGCCGGGCTGGGCGCGGTCGCACTGGGCTTCGACGGTGTCCACGGCATCACCGTGGCCTTCGGGTTCACCCTGATCGGGGTGGCGCAGGATTACCCGATCCATTTGATCAGCCACCAACGGCCCGGACTGTCGCCGTGGGACAACGCCCGCGCGCTGTGGCCGACGCTGGGAACCGGCGTGGTCGCCACCGGCATCGCCTACCTGACTTTCCTGGTCTCCGGCGTGGAAGGTCTCAAGCAGTTGGCGGTCTTCACCATTGCCGGCCTTGGGGTTGCTGCGCTGACCACCCGTTATCTGTTGCCGGGTCTGATCGACACCGACCAGAACGGTGGCAATCCCTACGACGCGGCGGCATCCCCGGCGATGGCGCGGGTCTGGGGGCACTTTGCCCGCTGGCCGCGCATGGGCGTGACGACCGGCCTGCTGCTGGCGGCCGCGGGACTGGCGGTGGCGTGGTTCATGCCGGGCCCGTTCTGGCAGAACGACCTGTCCAAGCTGACCCCGGTGCCCGAACATCTGCTGATCGAGGACGCCAGGTTGCGCGACGAGCTGGGCGCCCCCGATGTGCGCTACCTCATCGTGGTGCAGGGCACGGATGCCGAAGCGGCCCTGCAGGCGTCCGAAGCGTTGCAGCCGGTGCTTGAGCAGATGAACGCCGACGGTCTGAGCTACGATCTCGCCGCGCGCTATCTGCCCAGCGTGGCGACCCAGCGTGCGCGTCAGGCACGACTCCCCGATGCGCCGACGCTGGAGGCAGCCCTGGAGGACGCACTGGTCGACAGCCCGTTCCGCAGCGATGTCTTCGCGCCGTTCCTGGCCGATGTCGCCACCGCGCGCGATGCGCCACCGCTGACCGCAGACGATCTGGCGGGAACGCCGCTGGCTGCCCGCGTGGACGGCTTGCTGTTGCGCGGCGACGCCCATGCGACCGCCTTGGTGGCCGTCAGCGGACTCACCGATCCTGCCGCCGCCGCCACGCTGCTGGCACCTCACGGCGCGCAGTTGCTCGACCTCAAGGACGCCTCCGAGTCGCTGGTCGCCGAATATCGCTCACGCCTTCTCTGGGCGCTGGCGCTGGCGGTGGTGCTGCTGACAGGTACGATCTGGGTGGCCCTGCGCGACGGGCGCCGCATGCTCCGCGTGCTGGCGCCAATGGCGCTGGCAACGATCCTGTTGCTGGCGATACTGCGTGGCTTCGGCGTGGAATTGAACCTGTTCCACCTCGTCGCGCTGATCCTGGCGTGCGGCCTGGGGCTGGATTACGGGCTGTTCTTCGACCACGCCGGCGATGATCGCGAGGGGCAGTTCCGCGCGCTCCACGCGATCATCGTCTGCAGTCTGGCGACGATGCTGGTGTTCGCGCTGCTCGCCACCTCCAGCATTCCGGTGCTGCAGGCGATCGGCAGTACGGTCGCGCTCGGCGTCGTGCTCAATTTCGTCCTTGCTCTGCTGATCGTGCGAGAACCCGCGGCCGAACAGGATGCCCAGGTGAAGCACGGCGGGACCCCGGAGGTTCCGGCATGAGCACGCCAAACCCGGCGATCGACGCGAAGCACATCGCCCGGCTGATTCCCCACAAAGGCAACATGAGTCTGTGGGACGAGGTGCTGGACTGGGATGACGCGACCATCCGCCTGCGCGCGGATCGGCATCGCGATCCCACCCATCCGCTGCGCAGCGACGGCCAGCTGCGGGCGCTGCATCTGTGCGAGTACGGTGCGCAGGCGATGGCGGTGCACGGCGGCCTGCGTGCCAGTGTCGCCGGCGGTGTTGCCCGTCCCGGCCTGCTGGTGGCGTTGCGCGGGGTAACACTGCATGTGAGCCGGATTGATGACCTCAGCGGGCCGCTGGAAGGCGAGGCGCGTGTGCTGATGGACAGTGACAGCGGCTGGCAATACGAATTCCGGATCCTGCATGCCGGTACGCTGCTCGCCGAAGGGCGCGCGGCAGTGATGCCCGCACCGGCGGCGCATCCGGCGTAGCGTTCGGCCACGCCGGCGTCCAGCATGGGCGACACTGGCCCGACACAGGAGGTTACTTATGGCTGCACCCCAGCTTCCCCGCCGCGCACTGGTCACTGGCGGCAGCGGCGATATCGGCGGCGCGATCTGTACGCGTCTCGCGGCCGACGGCATGCACGTGATCGTCCACGCCAACGCCAACCTGACGCGCGCCGAACAGGTGGTCGCCGCGATTCACCACGAAGGTGGCAGCGCGCAGGCAGTGGCGTTCGATGTGGCCGATGGCACGGCGACACGCATGGCGATCGAAAGCCTGCTGGCCGACGGGCCGATCCAGGTGGTGGTCAACAATGCCGGCATCCACGACGACGCGCCGATGGCAGGCATGAAGGAAGCGCAGTGGCGCCGGGTGATCGATGTGTCGGTCAATGGATTTTTCAACGTCACCCAGCCGCTGCTGCTGCCGATGGCACGCGGTCGCTGGGGCCGTATCGTCAGCGTGTCCTCGGTGGCCGCGGTGCTGGGCAACCGCGGCCAGGTGAATTACGCCGCGGCGAAGGCCGCGTTGCATGGCGCGAGCAAGTCGCTGGCCCGCGAGATGGCCAGCCGCGGCATCAGCGTCAACGTGGTCGCGCCCGGGGTGATCGAGGGACGCATGGCGGCTGAAGCGTTTCCCGCCGAGATGCTCAAGCAACTGGTTCCGGCCGCGCGCGCGGGCCGTCCGGAAGAGGTCGCCGCGCTCGTGGGCTTTCTGTGTTCGGAGGCCGCGGGATACGTCAACGGTCAGGTGATCGGCATCAACGGTGGCATGGGCTGAACGCGATTCACCTTCTACCGGGGGTGGCAGCGGGATAATGTGAGCGACAACGGCGTGCTCCGGACGGTCCGGACCGCATCTTGGGAGGACTGCCACCGTGCAACTCAAAACCGCATTGATCGTATGCCTGGCCGTGCTGGCCAGTGGCTGCGCAACCACGTCGCGGACGATGCTCAGCCCGGCGCGACCGGCCGTGGCGCCGGAGCAGGTGCGCATCTACTACACGCCGCCACCGGGACGCTACGAGGAGATCGCGATGCTGGATACCGCCAGCGGCGCATTCACCTACGGCGATCAGAACAAGACCAACGAGGTCATGGGCAAGCTGCGCGTGGCCGCCGCGCAGGTCGGCGCCAACGGGATTCTGTTTCAGGGCACGGCGCAGGGGTACGGCGGCAGCAATGTCGGCATTGGCGTCGGCAGCGGCAGCTACGGTCGCCACAGTTCGGTCGGTGGTGGCATCGGAGTGAACATCACCCCGTCGCCCAAACACGCGGCCGGCATCGCGATCTACGTGTTCAATCCGCCGCCGATGGAGTCCCGCCGGACGGTCGTGCCCGGCACGCAGCCGCCGCGCAACTAGGCGGGCAGCGCCACGCCCGGAGCAGGCGACGACGGGGCGTTGGCTGGGGTGTCGATCTCTCCGTACCAGACGGGCGGCAGCAGCATTTCCGATGCCGCGTCGCTCGCCGGATCAACGGCGAGAACGTCGACCTCGGCAGAAAGTGAGGGATGCTGGCGTACCGCGTGCGCCGCCAGTTCGCTGGCCAGGCGCGACATCCGCTCGATGTTGGCGGTGATGCGTTGCGTCAGTTCCGCATCGTCGGGCCTGTCAAGCAACTCGCCATTGAGCTCGCGGAACCACGCAATCGCCGACTGGTCCAGCTCGCGACCGTCGGCAGGCACGTGGCCGCTGGCGGTATTGGCCTCGCCCCAGCGCCGCAACAGCGGCTGCATCGTCTGGTTCAGGGCATTCGCACGCTCCAGCTGCTTGCGCAGCCGTCCCATCAGGGACAGGTCGGCGATCTTTCCCGATGTGTACAGCGGCGCGAGCACCGACCAGTAGTAGGTGTAGTCCCAGACCACCTTGAGCGGCATCACCAGGGCGTCGCCGAACAGCGGGTACTGCTTCTCGTACAGGGTCATGGTGTTGTCGAAAAACGAGAACAGCAGCTGCTGATACAACTCGGCATGGGCGCCCAGACGTTCGCCGGCGCGGTCCTTCATCACCAGCTCGCAGACGTAGCCGTTGCTGATCGCGATGAAGTCGCTGCCTGGTGAATAGAACGGGTCCAGGAACAGACCAGCCTCGCCGGTGATCGCCCAGCGGTCGGCCGAGAAGACCTGTTGGCAGTCGTGCGTGAAGTGCCGCAGGAAACGGAAGTCGCGCACCGCGTGAGTGGGGTCGTCCAGCGCCTGCGCGACGCGGGGCTGGTGCTCGCGCAACCACGCCATCGCTTTTTCGTGGCTGTTGATGGTGTCCAGCGGGTGCATCCCGGCGTCGCAGACGATGCCCAGCGAGTGCACATCGGAGGCCAGCGGGATCATCCAGAACCAGTAACCGGGGCCGCACAGGTGGTTGGTCGAGCGCCACCGCTCCGCCGGCTGGCAGCGTTCGCGCCAGGCGTCATCGTTCGACCACATACCCGGATCCAGCCGCCCTTGGACGCGCCACCATGCGGCGTTTGCATCGTGCGAGTGGAGCTTCTCCAAGCCCAGCTTGCGCTTGATCAGCGACGCGCGGCCGCTGGCGTCCACCACCCAGCGTGCCTGCAGCACGTGTTCGACGCCGTCGTGCCCGTAGCGGACCTCATGCACGCCATTACTGCCCGGCGCGGCCAGCTCGACGCCGCGAACGCGGCAGCCCGGTCGGAAATCGACGCCCAGCGCGCTGGCGTGTTCGCCGAGGAAGTTCTCGAAGCGGCCCCGGTCCAGCTGCCACGACGGCGCCGGCAGCGCGTGGCGCACGCCAAGTTCGGTGGTGGCGTCGACGTCGTCGCGCCCTTCACTGAAGAAGAAGCGGAAGCCGAATTTGCGGATCTGCCGGCTGTCGAGATGCTCGCGCAGGCCCAGCACCTTGTCGAAGTAGTGGGCACCGATCTCCACGGTCGACTCGCCGACCTTGAACGCCGCCTCCGGGGCCGGATGCTCGTTGCGCTCCAGCACGGTGACCGCGATGTCCGGATCGCGGCGTTTCAGCTCGATCGCCAGACTCAGCCCCGACAGTCCTCCACCCAGAATGAGTACATCCGTGTCGGCGTGGGGGCGTGTCATGGGGTCAGCTCTTCGAGGTTTGGACGTGGGCAGCCAGCGGTACGAAACTGCCGTCGGGGTCGTGGATCAGAGCCGGATTGGCGCAGATCTGCCGGTAGATCGCCGGCATGCGGCGGGTGTCCCAGCACTGTCCGATGACGTGGCTGGTGATCCGGGTGAAGTCGCGCAACGGTCGGAAATGGCTGCGGCGGAACTGCTCGCCGGGTGTGGCAACGGCGCGCTGGGCCGGATCGGCTGAGGCGTAACGCGACTCGATGGGCACGGACACGCAGCGGGTGCCGAGGCGACGCGCCGCGGAGATCAGGATCTGCGCCTCGAACACGAAGTCTTCGCCGGGCACGTCACCGAGCGCCGCGACTTCCGCCGGATACAGGCGCTGCCCACTCTGGGTGTCGGCGATCTGGTATCCGGTGCCCCAGGCGATGCCCCAGTCGGCGAAGCCGTTGGCGACGCGGCGGTAGCGCGGCTGCTGGGAGCGTCGGCGCAGGCGCGCACCGATGACGATATGTTCCGGATAATGATTGGCGGCGTTGAGCAGGCGCGGAATGTCATCGGCCAGATGCTGGCCGTCGCCGTCCATGGTCAGCACGGCATTGGCGCCAGCGGCCAGAGCGGTCTGAAAGCCCAGCCGCAGACTCGCGCCCTTGCCCAGTCGCTGCGGATTGCGCAGCAGGGTGATCGGCAGCGCCGCGATCCGTTCCACGGTGTCGTCGTCGGAGCCATCATCGATCACGATCACGTTGCGGCACTGGCGCAAGGCGCCTTCCACCACATCGCGGATGCGCAGCGCCTCGTTCAGCGCGGGAATGACGACCGCGATGTTGTCGCGATGAAGGCGCTCAGTCATGACCAACCTCCGTTGCACCGTGCAGCGTTACGTCCAGTATCCGGCCCGGACCGGCGCGCAGCACGGCATGATCCGCGCCCGATGCCAGCGCGTCGAACAACACCAGCATCGGCGCCATCGCATTGCCCGCGTCGCGGCGCGCCAGAGCGCCGTCCGCAGCAGGCGGGTCGCCGTCAGTGAGCGTCGCCCGCAGCGTCACCGCGCCTGCGCGCGGCTGCGACGACAGCACCAGCGCCCCGCCGAGCAGGCCGGCGCTGGGGGAGATCTTTCCCAGCGGTCCCACCGAGGGACCGTCGTAGGCGACCAGCAGCACCGCCGGCGTGCCGCTGGCCAGTTGCACCAGCGCCTCCAGCAGACCCTGTGCGAAGGTCGCATCGAACGCGCTGATCGCGGTGGTCGCGGACGTCGCGCCGGTACCGATGCTCCAGTACCCCGCGGCGGCGTTGTGCACCGAGTTGTGGAAACGGATCGGCGAGATGGTGTCCGGCTGGTCGACCAGCGTTTCGCACATGTAGTCGGTGATCGCCAACTCGCCGTGGGTGGAGGCGAATACGGACGGCAGCGATGCCGGGTCCCGTCCCGCTGCCTCGCAGGCCGCCAGGGCGACCTCCAGCGCTACGGCGACGGTGCCCGGTGCACGACGACGCTCATTGGGTGCCAGCAGTTGCGGTGACGGTCGGGCCGGCGCGGCCTCGGGCAGGCTGCCGTCGCGGACGAAATCCCGCGCGCTCGCCCAGCCGGGCAGACCACCGGTCCAGAAACCGACGCCTTCGATCGTCGCCGACAGCACGGTCATGCCGGAACTCCGAAGACCAGCGACGCGTTGTTGCCACCGAACCCGAAGGAGTTGGTCATCGCCACGCGGATGGGCGTCTGCGCGTTGTCGAAACGGATCTGCGGACCGCAGACCGGATCCGGCGTGGTGCTGTTGAGAATGCCCGGAAGCGTGCCGTGCTCCAGGGCGAGCAGGCAGATCACCGCCTCGACGATGCCGGCCGCACCCAGGGTGTGTCCCGTCCACCCCTTGGTGGAACTGGCGTGCAACTGCGCCGGGAACAGGCTGGCCACGGCGGCCGCTTCGATGCGGTCGTTGGCCGGTGTCGAGGTCCCGTGCAGGTTCAGATAATCGATATCGGCAGGCGCAATGTCGGCGCGCGCCATCGCATCGTTCATCGCCTGCAGCGCGCCCAAACCCTGCGGGTGCGGCGAGGACATGTGGTGCGCATCGCTGGATTCGCCGTAGCCCAGCAGACGCATCGAACTGCTATCCGCCGATGCGCGAGTCAGCAAGGCAAAACCGCCTGCCTCACCCAAGGAAAGTCCGTCACGGTCGGCGTCAAACGGCCGGCACGGCTCTGGCGAGACCAGCTGCAGCGAGTTGAAGCCGTACAGCACGCTGCCGCACAGGGTGTCCACGCCGCCCACCAGCGCCGCATCGACCACGCCGGCCGCGATCAGGCGGGCGGCCTGGGCGAACACCTTGGCACTGGACGAGCACGCGGTGGCCACGGTGATGCAGGGGCCGCGTGCGCCGGTGACGTGCTGCACAAAGTCGCCCAGCGAGTGCACGGTATGCACGATCGGGCGGGCCAGTGCCGCTGGAAATGTCGGGGTACCGTCGGTGTCGGGTTGCAGGTCCCGGTAGGCCGCTTCGCTCTCGCCAATGCTCGACGTCGACGTGCCCAGCACCACCGCGACCCGGTCCTCACCGTGCTGACTGATCGCTTCCTGCACCGCGTCGAGCATGCCGTCCTGTTGCAACGCCAGCCAGGCGAGGCGGTTGTTGCGGCATTCCCAACGCGCGAACTCGGCCGGCAGCGGCGCGTCTTCCAAACCGCTCACCCGTCCGATCCAGCACGGCAAATGGACGCCGTCCGCATCGGTTGGGCCAAAATCGTTGCGACGCAAACCGCTGCGACGCTCCAGCAGCGCCGAGTGCTGCGCCTCCACACCACGTCCCAGCGCGGTGGTCGCAGTCCATGCCTGTACGGCAAGCGGTGGCATCGGCGGTGGCACGGGGGTCGGAGACACGAGTGGCAAACGGCTGTCCTGTGCGGCAAACGAAGTGATCGAGCCTATACATTGAATTATAGCCAGCCTGACCGGCTCCGCAGGCTGAACCGGCGGGCCCCGACTGAGCGCGGCTGCCATGTAGGCTGGTGAACGCTGCGGAGTTCGCCCGCTTGCCGCCGCTTGACAGGGATGGGACGCGCCCAGTGGATTCAACGACGATCTTGTTTGTATTCCATTCCATTCTGGTCGCGGCCTTCATGGTCCGGATCCTGCTGCGCGATGACCTGTCTCCGCCTGCGCGGCTGGCGTGGTTCATCATCCTGGCCCTGGTGCCGTATTTCGGCGTTGTCGTCTACTTTCTGCTCGGCGAGATCGACATCGGCACTACCGCCAAGCGGCGGCATCAGAAGGTCTTCGATGAGATCAGGGCCAAGGCGTCCGGTTTCATGGGTGCACCCGGTGCGTCCGAAAGGCTGATCGACCCGCTCTATCGTGCGGCCTTCCGGTACGCCGCCTCGATCAACGGTTTCCATCCCGTCGACGGTAACGCCGCCGAGTTGATGGCGGATGGTGACGAGACCCGGCGCCGGATGGTGGCCGACATCGACGCGGCGACCGATCAGGTCCACGTGTTGTCCTACATCTGGCTGGAAGACAACACCGGTACGGACATCGCCGAGGCGCTGATGCGTGCTGCAAGACGGGGCGTGACCTGTCGCGCCATGGCGGACGGGATGGGGTCGCGGGCCATGGTCAAGTCCGCGCTCTGGAAGCGGATGGGTGAGGCGGGGGTCCACTGTGCGATCGCGCTGTCATTCCGCAATCTGGTGCGCGTCTTTGTCACCAGCCGCGTCGACCTGCGCAACCACCGCAAGATCATGGTGATCGACGCAGGCATCACCTATTGCGGCAGTCGCAACCTGGCCGATCCAGAGTTTCTACCCAAGGCCAAATACGCGCCCTGGGTCGACATCATGCTGCGGTTCACCGGCCCGGTGGTGGCGCAGAACCAGCTGCTGTTTGCCAGTGACTGGATGCAAGCCACGGGTGAGTCACTCGACGGGATCGACTTGCTGGCGACGTCGGTGGAGGGCGGGTTTCCGGCACAGGTCATGGGCGTCGGTCCGACCGAACGACGTGGCGCGACGCCGCAGCTTTTCGCCAACCTGATTGCCAGCGCAGACTGCAACCTGACCATCTCCACCCCGTATTTCGTGCCGGATACCAACGCGCTGTGCGCGGCGGCCTATCGCGGCGTCACGGTGACGCTCATCTTCCCCAAGATAAACGACAGTTGGATCGTCGCTGCAGTAAGCCACAGCTACTATCACCGGTTGCTGGATGCCGGGTGCGTGATCCACGAGTTCGAAGGTGGCCTGCTGCACGCCAAGACGTTGACGATTGACGGCAAAGTATCCGTGGTCGGGTCGTCCAACCTGGACCTGCGCAGCTTCGATCTGAATTACGAGAACAACATCCTGTTGCAGGACGAGGCCGTCACGAGTGCAATATTTCAGCGGCAGCAGGATTACATCCGCCGGTCTGAACAGGTTTTGTTGCCAGCCGTGTTGGCGTGGCCGTGGTACCGGCGGATATGGAACAACGTGATCGCTACGGTTGGGCCTGTGCTTTAGTCAGACCTCAGCGTTTCGCAATTGCGAGAGCGCAAAGGGTAATTCCGGCGAGCGCCGCATCCATCCCACTTGTCCTGTATCGGAGGCAGCGCCTCGATCATTTGCCTGGTATTCGTTTTGCTTGAATGTAGTCCCCGAACCCACCCTCACCATTCTGATAGACCAACGCGTGGTTGTGCACTGTGACAATACCCGGTGCCCTTGTAAGTTGTGATAGGCAAAACTTGTTAATAATGGTGCTGCCCCTCACACCTTCGAATGCGGCCCAAAGGACCGAAATTTCAACTTGACCCAGTTGACGGGTGCGTTCGCTTCCATCAAATCGGCTACCCACTACACCTTTATTCTACCAGGTCTGTGTTCCAGTTCAACGCCTGAATTTTCATATCCAGCTCACGATAGGCCTTCGCCAAATCATCAACCTTCTTTTGAATGTCTTTCACACTGACAGTGGTTTTAAACTTTATTTCCGACCGGCTGTAACGATCTTGCGACGCCGACGCTGCATTGACCAGTTCCTCGTACATCTTGCGGCGTGCCGCCAGCATGTCGCGTTCGGCCAGGGCATCCGTCAGGGTTTTGTCGTCCGCAAAGCGGGTGATTATATTCGTTTTGTTGATACGCTTGATCAAAGCAAATGTGTTGTCAGCAATTTGCTCAAATTCTTTTAGAAGGGCTTGCGGATTCTCTGCAGGCTCCTCACCTTCCTGTACTTTGGCATTGGCCGATATGCGTTGACGCAATTGCGCGGCTCGCTTGTTATAGTCGGCGCGTAATATCAATGCTTCTGCTAATTTCATGATCACCCCGAATTCCACATATAGATTTTAACGTAATTCCGCGCGCGCGGACGCACGACTTAGTTGAAGCAGTAATACCACAAACTCCGTCGCGAAATAGTGATGGCCTACGGTCCGGGAAGGCCTAACACCGGAACTAAGCAGACCCGAGACGCGTGGATCGGTTGCTAGTGGCAGCGGAGCAGGGAGTCTGCGTGAAAATAGGACTTTGCAAGTTCGGCTTGAATGAACTGTTAGCCGCCGCTGGGCGCTATGCCCGCTATCTGCAACGAGCAACGCCATTCAGCGTTGCTATAAGGCGACCGTTCTCCACCGCTGTGGTTGGCGTCGGCTTGAACGAATCGTTAGACCCCGCCTACTGCTTTGACTTGGAATCCTGAATCTCACGTTGGAAGAGCCAGAGCATCGTCTGCCGATACGTCTCGCCGATAGTAGCGGCATGCGTGCCATTCTCTATTGGGAAGAGGCGAACCTCCCAAGGGGCTTTTGAGGTTTGTTGGGACCAGTGATCAATCCACTCTTGCGCGTTGCTTTGGCGTTGTGCGGTGTCACGTGAACCACTTGCAACTGCGATTCTCATTCCCGAAGTGCTCCCCCATCTCGCGCTAGCGAAAAAACGATCGCGTCCTGGGCCGAACGACGGATTGCTTGCAATGCGACCCCAGAAGAGATCGGGATCTTCAAGCGCCGACCAAAGAACGAAATACCCGCCCCGTGACTGTCCAAGCAGCACGCGTCTTTTTGGGTCAGTGCGATATCGGTTTTCGACTGCTGGAATTAGCTCACTCTTTAGAAACGAAAGGAACTTAGGCGCTCCGCCTTGCTCCGAGGTTGCATCTGTTGCCGGTGCTGAGAAGTCGACGTGGCGTTTATTGATTGAGTCAAATCCACCATAACTGATACCCACTAGGATTGCTTCTGGTAGCTTTTCGTCATAAGTGAGAAAGAGATGAGTGGGTGCCAGTAGTGGAAAGAGACTATCTCCGTCCAATAGATACACGACGGGGTACTTGGCTTCGGTGCTCTGACTGTAACCCTCAGGAAACCGGACAAAGATGTGATATTTCCGTCCAACCGCGGTCGATTCTATTGGGAAATAGTCACCCGCAAGTGCCGGTAGATAAGTGATTGGGCCTACATCACGAGTATCGTCGGCCGCAGTCGCAGTCATGGTGAAGCACGAGAGGACGATAAGACCGAGAATGCTCAGCAAGCGATGGGTCATGAGGTTTCTCTGAGTTCACAGTGAAAGTTCTGCGGGGCCTAACACCTGAGTTAATCCGGACCGCTGCGGGGCTTGGAGTAGTGG
>RCMY010002492.1_pt1 | contig 16682 bp, 14 predicted proteins | sample 2041341 | NCBI WGS metagenome assembly RCMY01 (sample SAMN09708234, study PRJNA481090) | Marine sediment metagenome, whole genome shotgun sequencing project. | reverse complement strand
CAACGTCGTCGACGGTCCACTTGATCTTGTCGAGCAGTTTCTTCATCGCACCGACCGGTGCGGTGGTGAACCAGCGCGGCTCCTGGGCGTGATTGCTATGGCCGACGATCGTGGCGATCGGCTTGAGGCCGAGTTTTTCGGCGGTCGAGCGGCGCATCAAAGTGAGCGCCGCGGCGCCGTCGGAAATCGAGCTCGAGTTCGCCGCCGTCACGCTGCCGTCCTTGGAAAAGGCCGGCTTGAGTGTGCCGATCTTGTCGATCTGCGCCTTGAGCGGCTGCTCGTCTTGCTCGACAACCACCTCGCCCTTGCGGCCGGAGATCGTCACCGGCGCCACTTCCCAACTGAAGCTGCCGCCCTTGATGGCAGCTTGCGCGCGGGTCGTCGAGGCAATCGCGAAGTCATCCTGCTCACTGCGCGTGAAAGCGTAGTGACCGGCGCAGTCTTCCGCGAAAGTGCCCATCAGGCGGCCAGTCGTATCGGGAAAGTAATGATCTTCAAGACCGTCGAAGAACATGTGATCGATCAACTTGCCATGGCCGAGGCGATATCCGCCGCGTGCCTTGGGCAGCAAATACGGCGCATTGCTCATCGATTCCATGCCACCAGAAATGATGATCTGGTTGGTGCCGGCGAGCAGCATGTCGTTTGCCAGCATGGTCGCCTTCATGCCCGAGCCGCACACCTTGCTGACCGTGCTGCAGCTGACCGACAGCGGCAGACCGGCGTGGATCGCGGCCTGTCGCGCGGGCGCCTGACCGAGGCCGGCGGGCAGCACGCAGCCCATGATCACCTCTTCGATCTGCTCGGGCGCCAGGCCGGCGCGCTCGATCGCGGCGCGGATCGCGACACTGCCCAAGTGCGGCGCATCCACCGGCGACAGGTCACCCTGGAATCCACCCAGCGGCGTGCGCGCCGCCGAAACGATTACGATTGGATCACTCATCATGTTCTCCTCTGTTTTCAAGTTGCGACGCACGGACACTCCAGCGCGTCGAGCGCCGCGGCGTAGCGCGGCAGGAGTTCATCGGGCTGGCTGACAGTCAGCCCGAGATCGTTCATTAGACCGTCCTTGAGACCATACACCCAGCCATGCACGGTCAGCGGCTGGCCGCGCGCCCAGGCGTCCTGCACGACGATGGTCTGGCACAGATTGAGCACCTGTTCGAGCACGTTCAGTTCGCACAGACGGTCGTGGCGGCGTTCCGGAGGCACAGCGTTCATGTGCGCCAGATGCTTGGTGTGCACATAGTGCACATGGCGCAGCCACAGGTCAGACAGACCGACGCGGTCTTCCTGCAACACGGCCCGCACGCCGCCGCAGCCATAGTGGCCGACCACCATGATGTGCTTCACCTTGAGGACATCGACCGCGAACTGAACCACCGACAGACAGTTCAGATCGGTGTGCACCACCACGTTGGCGACGTTACGGTGCACGAACACCTCGCCCGGCAGCAGACCGACGATCTGGTTGGCCGGCACACGCGAATCGGAGCAGCCGATCCACAGGTATTCGGGCGCTTGCAGTTGCGAGAGCTTCTCGAAGAATCCCGGATCGACCTCGCGCATCTGCCGCGCCCAGGCGCGGTTGTAGTCGAACAGGTGAAACAGGTTCTGGTTGCAGATGGTGTCTTCCGACCAGTCCGCGAGTTCCAGCGAGAGGAAGATGGTGCCTTCGACCGGCGTCGGGTAATAGGCCGGCGCTTCGGTGAATCCCAGTTCGCGATACAGCTTCACCGCGATGCGCATCGCTGGTAGCGTGTCGATCATGATGCGTTTGTAGCCGAGTTCCCTGGCTGCGCGAATCCCGGCCAGCGCCAGATCGCGACCGATATTCAAGCCACGCTTGGACGGCTCGACATAGAGCCGCTTCATTTCGCATACGCCCTCCGAGAACGGGCGCACACCGACGCAGCCCGCCGGTGCACCATCGTGTTCGGCGAAGAACAGGCGGCCGCCGGGCGGCGCATAGGCGCCGGGCAGCGACGCCATCTCGGTGTCGAAATTCTGGTAGCCCAGATCGACGCCGAGCCACGCCGCGTAATTGCGGAAGAACTGCCGCACCTGCTCGATTGCGGCGCTGTCGGTGGCGTCGACAATGCGGATATTGACGGTCATGTATCGGCTCTTTCAGCGTGGCGTAAAGAGATTCCCATTGCGCATTGGGGGCTGCGCAATGCCCTGACAAATCGCGTCGCTCAGTCAGTTTCCGCGAACAGCTCACGGCCGATCAACATGCGGCGGATCTCGCTCGTGCCGGCGCCGATCTCGTACAACTTGGCGTCGCGCCACAGCCGTCCGGCCGCGTATTCATTGGTATAGCCCACGCCACCAAGCGCCTGAATGGTTTCGCCCGCCATCCAGGTCGCCTTTTCGGCGGAATAGAGGATGGCGCCGGCGGCGTCCTTGCGCAAGCTGCGCGCATGGTCGGTGCGATCACAGGCCTGGCCGAGCGCGTAGACGTAGGCACGCGTCGCCATCCAGGTGCTGTACATATCGGCGATCTTGCCCTGCATGAGCTGGAATTCGCCGATCGGGGTGTCGAACTGCTTGCGCTCGTGCAGGTAGGGCACGGTCACGTCCATGCACGCCGCCATGATGCCCAGCGGTCCGCCACACAGCACGGCACGCTCGTAATCGAGCCCGCTCATGAGCACCCTGACGCCACCGCCGACCTGCCCGAGCACGTTCTCTTCAGGCACTTCGACGTCATCGAAGAACAGCGGATAGGTATTCGAGCCGCGCATGCCGAGTTTGTCGAGATGCGAGCCAGCACTGAAACCGGACATGCCCTTCTCGATAATGAAAGCGGTCACGCCCTTGGCCCCGGCGGCCACATCCGTCTTGCCGTAAACCACCAGCGTGTCCGCGTCACCGCCATTGGTGATCCACATTTTCGCGCCGTTGAGCACGTAGTGGTCGCCCTTCTTGTCGGCGCGCAATTTCATGCTCACCACGTCGGAACCGGCATTGGGCTCGCTCATCGCCAGCGCGCCGACCTGCTCGCCTGAAACCAGCCCGGGCAGGTATTTCTGTTTTTGCGCGTCGTTGCCGTTGCGGCGGATCTGGTTCACGCACAGGTTGGAATGCGCGCCATAGGACAGCCCGACCGAGGCCGAGGCCCGCGAGACCTCTTCGAGCGCAATGATGTGCGCAAGATAGCCCATCTCCGAGCCGCCGTATTCTTCTTCAACGGTCATGCCATGCAGACCCAGGTCGCCCAGCTTCTTCCACAGGTCGGCCGGGAACTCGTTATCAACGTCGATCTGCGCCGCGCGGGGCGCGATCTCATCGGCCGCGAAAGCCCGCACGGTGTCGCGCAACATCTCGATCGTCTCACCCAGATGAAAATCAAGGCTTGGAATATTCATCGATTGTCTCCTCGGATTGTGGGTGACGTCATGCTACGCCTTTGCCGTGCATCGTCATCAGTGTCTGCTGCATCGTGGCACAGTGAATTCGTGCTGCTCGAGTCTCTACGAATACGTCCGCGCGGGCAACGATCAGGTTGCGCCCGGCACGCACCACCTGCCCTTCCGCAACCAGCCGGTCGCCCATGGCAGGCGCCATCAGATTGACTTTGTACTCTACCGTCAGCACGCCGGCATCGGCCGGCATCAGCGTGAAGGCTGCGAAACCGCCGGCGTTGTCGGCCAGCGTGCCGATGATGCCGCCGTGAAAGAAGCCATCATGCTGTGCAAGTTCGGCGCGAAACGGCAGTTCGATCACACACGCGCCGGCCGAGACCAGCACCAGCCGCGCGCCGATGAAATCCATCAACGGTTGCGCGTCGAAGCTGCGCTGAACGCGCGCCTCGAAGTCGGGATCACGAACCTGCCAGTCTGTCTCTTTCGTCATCAGGGTAGCGCGGCCTCATTTGCAACCTCAACTGCCATTTCGATTCGCCATGTCAGAATTGACGTTGACGTAAACGTAAACTAAAATACGCGTAATGATCAAGCGTTTCTTTAAACATTCTTCGCACGTCCATGCTCCCGCAGCAGTTTGGCGCACTGGCGTTCCAGCCTGTCAATCTCGCCAAGTACGACTTCGATGTCTTCGAGCTGCTGGGCCAGTGTCGCTCGCCGCTCGGCAAGCAACTTGAGAAAGCGCTGCAGTTGCGGAGTATTGTTGGCGCCGCCATACATGCCGAGTATCTGCCGGATTTCGGCAAGCGAGAGACCCAGCCGCTTGCCACGCAGGGCGAGTTTGAGCCGCGTACGATCGGCACGGGCATAGACACGCGTCCGTCCGGCGCGCGCGGGCGTGATCAGTCCTTGATCCTCGTAATAGCGGATCGCCCGCGGGGTGATGTCAAACTCGCGGGAGAGTTCGGTGATCGTGTACGTCCGTTCGTCTGGCATAAGGGGTGGTGTCCGACGCGATCCGCGGCACCATCTGTAGTGATTTGATTTTATGGATATTTCGTGTTTTTCTGTGCGCCGAGTTAAACAGATTTCAGCCCCCGAATCAATGCGTACGCGAATGCACGCAGCTGCTGGAGAGTGACACCGTGACCGTTTCGACACCCCTCGAATACCCGTTTGATGAAGCACCCGCAACGGGTGCATGCCGCCTCGTCGCGCCGGGCGTGCATTGGGTGCGCATGCCGCTGCCCTTTGCGCTCGACCATATCAATCTGTGGGTGCTGGACGACGGCGAGGCACTCACGCTGATCGATACCGGTTTCGGCCTGCCCGAGACCCAGGCAGCCTGGACACAAATCCTCACGCATCTCGGCAAGCCGGTGACGCGCATCTTTGTGACCCACTGTCACCCTGATCACCTCGGCCTTGCCCACTGGCTGGCCGAGCGCACCGGCGCGCCGATCAGCATGACGCAGGGCGAGTTCCTTGGTGGTCACGCGCTGTGGCATCAGTTGCCGGGCTTCAGTGTGGCGGACATGCTCGCCCAGTTCCGCCGCCACGGACTCGATGAAGCCCGCCTCGATGCGCTCGCGGCACGGGGCAACGGCTACAAAAAAGGCGTACCGGCATTGCCAAGCAAGTACGAACGTGTCATTGACGGCGATTGCATCCGCCTCGGTGCACACCAATGGCAAGTCATTGCCGGCTACGGTCACGCACCGGAACATGCGGCACTGCACTGTAGAGAACTGGGCCTACTGATCTCCGGCGACATGCTCTTGCCACGCATTTCGACCAACATCAGCGTGTTTGCGGCGACGCCGCACGACGATCCGCTGCAGCGATTCATCGATTCGATCCGACGCTTCAAGGACTTGCCCGCGACAACGCTCGTGCTACCATCACACGGCATGCCCTTCAAAGGCATTGATGCGCGTGTTGACCAGCTCATTGACCATCATCGCGAACGTTGCGATGCGCTACTGGCGGCCTGTGATTCGCCGGCCAGTGCGGGTGAATTGCTGCCGACCCTGTTCCCGCGCAAACTTGACACGCATCAGGTCATGTTCGCGATGGGAGAAGCCATCGCCCATCTCAACCATCTTGTGCGCCAAGGCCGGTTGCGCGAGATAAACGGCGGAGAATACGTGCGTTACGTGTCAACCGCTCGACCCTTGCAGTGAGGAACTAACAACCATGGCTCCAACAAAACTAGAACAGGCGATCGCCGACCTGCCCGACCCCAACGAGATCGCGAAGACCTATGCCCAGGTCGCGCAACGTTCATCCGGGCTGATCAGCGACCACATCCATCGGCAGCTCAAGAAGGGCGTTTCGGCCCCCGCCGATGAACTGGGCATTGCGCAGGCGTTCATGGACATGATGGCCAAGCTGCTGTCGAATCCGCTGCAGATGGCGCAGGCGCAGATGAATCTGGTGTGGGAATACTTCACGCTTTGGCAGCATTCCATGCTGCGTGCCGTGGGCGTGCACGGCTCGCCGATCGCCTCGCCGGAGTCGGGCGACAAGCGTTTCAAGGACGACCAGTGGCAGGAACACTTCCTGTTCGATTTCGTCAAGCAGTCCTACCTCATCACCGCACGCCATATCCACGACACCGTGGGGTGCGTCAAGGGCCTCGACGACCAGACGCAGAAGAAGGTCAATTTCTACACGCGTCAGTACGTCGATGCGATGAGTCCGTCGAACTTCGCCATGACCAATCCGGAAGTGTTCCGCGAAACCGTCAAGAGTCACGGCCAGAATCTCGTCAAGGGACTCAACAACCTGCTGCGCGACATCGAGGACGGCGGCGGCAACCTGCGCGTCAAGATGACCGACACCACGGCCTTCGAACTGGGCAAGAACGTGGCCACCACGCCGGGCAAGGTGGTGTTCGAAAACCAGATGATGCAGTTGCTGCAATACACGCCAAGCACCGACAAGGCACTCAAGCGCCCACTGCTGATCGTGCCGCCGTGGATCAACAAGTTCTACATACTCGATCTGCGCGACAAGAACTCCTACATCAAGTGGGCCGTCGAACAGGGCCACACGGTATTCGTCATCTCATGGGTCAATCCCGACGAGCAACTCGCCGAAAAGAGCTTCGATACCTATGTGCTCGAAGGCGTGATTGCCGCGCTCGACGCCATCCAGGAACAGACCGGCGAGAAGGAAGTGAACGCCGTTGGCTATTGCCTGGGCGGCACGCTGCTCGCCACCACCCTCGCCTATCTGGCCGCCAAGCGCCGCAAGCGCATTGCCAGCGCAACCTTCTTCACCGCCATGACCGACTTCGCCGAGCCGGGCGAACTCGGCGTATTCATCGACGAGGGTCAGATATCGAGCCTCGAGAAAAAGATGTTCGACCGCGGTTACCTCGAAGGTGCCGAAATGGCGGGCACCTTCAACATGCTGCGCGCCAACGACCTGATCTGGTCGTTCGTGGTGAATAACTACCTCATGGGCAAGGATCCCTTCCCGTTCGATCTGCTGTACTGGAACTCCGATTCCACGCGCATGCCGGCCACCATGCACAGTTTTTATCTGCGCAACCTCTACCTGGAAAACCGCCTGGTCGAGCCGGGCGGCGTCGAGATCGACGGCACGCCGATCGACCTCGGCAAGATCAAGGTGCCGTGCTACTTCATCTCGACTATCGAAGACCATATCGCGCCGTGGAAGAGCACCTATAGCGGTGCGCGCCACTTCGGCGGGCCAGTGCGCTTCGTGCTCGGCGGATCGGGCCACATCGCAGGCATCGTCAATCCCCCGGCCGCCAACAAATATGGTTACTGGGTGAGCAAATCGGACGACCTGCCGGAAGATGTGAAAGCGTGGTTCGAGTCGGCCACACAGCAGCCAGGCTCGTGGTGGACCGACTGGCAGGCCTGGGTGACCGGCCACAACAATACGCAGGTGCCAGTGCGTGACCCGGCCAAGGGCAAGCTCAAGGCAATCGAAGACGCACCGGGCCGTTACGTGAAGATGCGTGTCGACGCGACGACCACGCAGATCGCCTGAGAAGCGTTTTTCAGTCATTGAAAAAGGGGCCGCCTCGCGGCCCCTTTTTCATGCGCTGCGCGAAGGATCTCATCTTGTGACGCCGATCGTACTCGATACCAATACCGTAATGGCGCTGTGGCTCTTTGAAGACCCGGCGCTTGCCCCGTTGCGCGCGTGGCTTGCCGGCGGCGACGCCGCGTTGCTGAGCCGGGAAGACGCACTGGAAGAACTGCGTCGCGTGCTTGCCTACACGCAATTCGGCTGCCCCCAGGCGCGTCAGCAAGCGATCCTCGCTGACTACCGCGCACAACTGAGCACTCCCGCCGCACCACCCGCGGTCGCGGAACTACCGCGCTGCCGCGACCGGGATGATCAAAAATTTCTCGAAATTGCCGGCACCAGCGCCGCGCGCTGGCTGCTGACGCGAGACAAGGCCCTGCTCAGGCTCAATCGCCACCGCCTGCTGCGTGGCCGCTTCATGGTGCTTACCCCCGAGCGCTGGCAACGCGAGGTGCTGCCTACCCTCTGACGACGGTGTTAATCCGTGCCTGCCAACAAGGCATTGCCACCGATCACGTGACGCCCGCCACGTCGCGGCGGAATCGCGCCAGCGCGTGCAGCCCATCGATCGCGCGGCTGCCGTACCAGGAGGTCCATTCGCCGTCGATCAGGTGCACCGGGCGCCCGCTCAGGTCGCGCACTTCGGCGAGATGCTGGTCGCGAAAACGGTAAGGCTCGGAGGACAGCAGCACGCGATCGACCTGCGCCAGCCAGGGCGCGTCCCATTCGAACGCCGGATAGCGCGTTTCGCTCTGCGCCGGCGCCGTATGCCAGCCGACCGTGGCCAGCGTCGCCGCAATATAGGTGGCGCGCGAGACTGTCATCCATGGCGCGCGCCAGATCAGATACAGCACTTGCTCGGGCGCCAACGCATCGCCCACCGCGAGTGCCGTGTCCAGCGCGATATCGAACCGCATGACCAATGCTTCCGCTGCGGCGTGGCGACCGAAGATGCCGCCCAGCAGCCGATACAAGGCGCGATTGTCTTGCGGCACGCAGGGATGGGTCACGATCACATGTGGCACGAACGGCGCCAGCGCATCGGCCACCGCCTTTGGGTTTTCGTCGATATTGACAATCACGTGCGTGGGCGACAGCGCGCGCACCGCATCTAGCTTGACATCCTTGGTACCGCCGACCTTGGGCACGGCACGCAAGGCATCACGCGGATGGATGCAGAAGCCGGTGCGCCCGACGAGTTGCGCGCCGAGTCCGAGATCACACACCAGTTCGGTAATCGACGGCACCAGCGAGACGATGCGCGGCTCCCCCTGAAACGGCGCATGGCGTTCCCCCAGGGCATCGACGCATGTGGGTTCTCCAGCGGTCATGTCATTGAGGCGCCGGCGGTGTGGCGGCCGACTCGATCCAGCCGCGCTCCCGGTAATACCGCTCGGCGCCCGCGTGCAGCGGTGCCGAAAGGCTTTGCGTGATCATTTCCTGTTCCATCAGATGGGCGAACGCCGGATGCAATTTGCGGAAGTCATCGATGTAGTCGAACACCGACTTGACCACGATATACACCACATCGTCGGGCACATCGGCCGAGGAGACAAGCGTTGCCGCGACACCAAAGGTGTCCACATCCTTGTCGTTGCCCCGGTACATGCCGCCGGGAATGGTCGCCTTGCGATAGAAGGGATTTTGGGCGACAAGTGCGTCGATCGGGGCACCGGTGACGGGCACCAGATCGAGCGTGCAGGTGGCGGTTGCTTCGGTGACCGCCGCCGAGGGGTGACCGACGGCGTAGATCATGACGTCAATCGTGCCGTCGCAGATGGCCTGCGCCATTTTTGCCGGCTCGACCTCCGCCGCCGTAACCAGATCGCTCATCTGGAGACCATAGGCGTCCATGATCACTTCCATGGTGGCGCGAGGTCCGGAGCCGGAATTACCCACATTGACCTTCTTGCCCTTGAGGTCTTCGAATTTGGTGATCCCCGAGCCTTTGCGCACCAGCACGGTGAAGGGTTCTGGATGCAACGAGAACACCGCGCGCAATGTGTCAAAGCTCCCGAGATCGGCATACCCAGCGGTGCGATGATAGGCATCGTACTGCTGATCGGACTGCACCACGCCAAACTGCAGCTCGCCGCCCCGAATCCCGTTGATGTTATCGACCGAGCCCCCGGTCGATTCGGTCGAGCAACGCAGGCCGTGCGTTTTGCGATCTTTATTGACCAGACGACAGATGGCACCGCCGACCGGAAAATAGACACCGGTGACGCCGCCGGTGCCGATCGAAATGAATTGCTGTTCCACGGCTACGGCAGCTGGTGCGACAGCCAATAGCGCCGCCGAGGCGGCAAAGCTCGCAATAAGTTTTTTCATTGATCTCTCCCCGGTTTTCAAACTGAATTTGGCGCGCAACCGCGCGTAGGTTGCTGCGGGCATTGCACCATCGAACCGTTGAATGGTGCAAACCGGCTGCGCCTATTGACACTCTCGGATCGTCGTCGAACGGTGGGCACCAGCGGCGCGGAACGAGTTCGGGTGATGTATGACCCTCGTCGGCAGTCGGCCGCATGTCGCTGCGGACTGCGTCAGACCAGAGACGGCCCGGCGACGATGTCGCAGGCTTCGTCGCGCGTGACCGGCACGGCGGCCACGGCCTCGACATGATCGGCCAGCCAGGCGGCCAGTGTTGCCGCGCCGCCTTCGTCGAAATCAACAATATGACACCCTGCAACACCGCTGTCGGGCGTCGCGCCGCGGCTGTAGTTGACCACGCGCGCACGTCCGCTGACCGCGCCGGCGACGTCCATGCGCTCAAGGTGAAAATCGAAGGCTTGGTGCGCGTCCGGCGGGGTCGAGGTCCACATCGAGAAGCCCTCCAGCGACAGGTCGCGAATCGGCCGCGCCACGCCACCGCAGGCCAGCCGGAACAAGGCGTGTCCGGCATGCGCCATGAAAATCCGCTGGCGTCCGCGCCGCTCGTCCCTGCCGCTCATTGTGCTCTCCCCTGATTGCGCTTGAATAATCTCTCAATCAACGGCGTGAGTGGCCGCAACTTGATCGACGCAGGCAGGGAAAATGTGACGCTACAAGGGCAGTCCGCGCGGTTTGCGCCCGGCGTGCGCGAACAAGCGGTCGTACAGCGCATCGGGCAACCAGTCGAGCACCCGCGCGGCGACGCCCATCTGCCACGGCACCACCGCGTGGCGACGGCCGCGGGCAACGACGCGCGCAATGCGTGCCGCGGCGTCGTCGACGGAGAGGATGAAGGGCATCGGGTAAGGATTGACCGCCGTCATCGGCGTAGCGATGTAGCCCGGCGCCAGCGTCACCACCTTCACGCCGGTGCCGTGCAGTTCGACGCGCAAGCTTTCCAGATACACGCGCGCCGCCGCCTTCGAGGCACTGTAAGCCCCCGCGCCGGGCAGACCGCGCACGCCCGCCACCGAGCCGATGCCCACCAGCGTGCCGCTGCCGCGCTCGCGCATCCGCGCCACGAAAGGCTGAAAGGTGTGGCACAGGCCCAGCACGTTGGTCTGCAGCATGCGTGCGAAGGCATCGGCGTCTTCTGGAAATTCGGTCAGGTTGCCGGCCGATACGCCGGCATTGCCGATGACGATTTCGGGCAGACCGAAGCGATCGATGAATTCGGCCGCCGCGCTGCGCATGGCGACCGCATCGGCGACATCGGCCACACAGGCCAGCGTCTGCGCGGGCAGCTCGGCGCACAGTGCATCGAGCTTTTCCTGCCGGCGCCCGGTCAGCCCGAGCTGCGCGCCGGCGATCCCGTAGTGGCGCGCCAACGCCGCACCCAGCCCGCTGGAGGCGCCGGTAATGAAAACGCGCCGTGGCCGACTGTTGGCATCACGGCGCGAATCGGACGGCAAGACGCGTCAGCCCTTTGACTTGCCCTGGCGAGCTTTGGCGATCAGTTCGTCGACCACCTTGAGCGCCGCTTCGTGGCTTCCCGCCATCGATGCCGAGGTCAGCCAGCGGCCATCGATGGCCAGCGTCGGCACACCATTGATGCGGTAGGCGCGCGCCAACTGATCAGCGCGCTGCAACTTGCTGTCGACGCCAAAGGATTTATAGGCATCCATGAATGCCTTGGCATCCACGCCGTTTGCCGCCACCCAGTCGCTGACACCTTGCTCGGTGGTGAGCGGCACGCGTTCTTCCTGAAATGCGGCGAATACCTTGGAGTGGAGCTTGTCGAGCACGCCGGCGGACTCGGCCGCGTAGAACAAACGCGCCAGTTGCTTGAGGTCCGGATTGCCCCAGACGACCGGCACTTGCCGGAAGGCAACGTCGTCCGGCAAGCCTTCGCGCCAGTGCTCGACGATCGGATCGAAATCGCGGCAATGCGGGCAGCCGTAATGAAAGAACTCGATCACCTCGATCTTGGCTGGATCGGCGGTGGGCTGCGGCGGCTCGACCGGGGTGTAAGTCGGCTTTTGCGCAAAGGCCGGCGCACCGACAACCGAGGCGCCCGCAAGTACGGCGAGGTGGAAAAGCGCGTGACGTCGATTCATGAAGTATTCAGTCCTTGTTGATTGACGGGGTTCTGACTGGAAGGCGATGCCCGGGTTCCCTCGTGGTTTCACCGTTTCACGCGCACCAGAGCCACATCGATTCCCGCACGCGCCAGCTCGGCGCGCATGGCGTTCATATCCTCAACGCGCGCATACGGCCCCAGGCGGACACGATGGACTGTACCCGCTGTCGCCGATTCACCACGCTGCACCGCCGCTTCGATCCCCATCAGCGCCAGCCGTGCCTTGAGGTTATCGGCTTCGGTGGGGTCTTCGAACGCCCCCACCTGCAGGTACAGCCGCTCGTCGGAGAGGCCCTTGGGGCGCTGTTCGGAGGCGGCCGGCATCTCGACCGAGCCATCCCCCTTGGGCAAAATCTTGTAGAAATCGAACTGTGGCTTTTCCACCGGAGGTCCGCCGGGCTTGCCCGGCAGGGTGCGCGGCGCGAGTGCCGTTTCGTCGTCGACCTTGGACGCCGTCGGAGTGCCGTTTTCGGCAAACGGGTTGGCGCGCGTCAGATACCACGCCACGCTGGCGGCGAATATCGCGCCCAGCATCAGCCCGATGATGATACCGACGAACACGCCTCCACCGCTGCGTTTGGGGGCTGCCCTGTTGCTCTTGCGTCTACTGCTCACCTGTTCTTCCTGTCATTCGTTACATCGAAACCGGCGCCGACACGCCGAGTAGGGCCAGCCCGTTGGCCAGCGTGCTGCGCACCGCCGCGGCCAGCGCGAGGCGGGCGAGCATCTGCGTCTCGTCGTCCACCAGCATGCGCTCGGCGTTGTACCAGCTGTGAAATTCGCCGGCCAGGTCCTTGAGATAGAAGGCGATCTGGTGCGGCGCATGGTCTGCGGCCGCCGACTGCACGACTTCGGGGAACGCGGCGAGGCGCGCACACAGCGCGAGTTCGCGTTCGCTCGCCAGCGGCGCAAGGTCGGCGTCGTTCAAATCCCGCGCGACTCCGCCCCACTGGTTGAGCACCGAGCACACGCGGGCGTGCGCATACTGAATGTAATACACCGGGTTTTCGTTGGTCTCGCTCTTGGCCAGATCGAGGTCGAAATCCAGATGCTGGTCGCTCTTGCGCAGAACATAGAAGAAACGGCAGGCGTCGTTGCCGACCTCCTGACGCAGTTCGCGCAGCGTGACAAACTCGCCGGAACGGGTCGACATCGCGGCCTTCTGCCCGTTGCGGTAGAGCACGGCGAACTGCACCAGCGCGACCTCGAACTTTTCCGGTGGCAAACCAAGCGCCTCAATGGCGCCACGCACGCGCGGAATGTAGCCGTGATGATCGGCACCCCAGATGTCGATGATGCGGTCGAAACCGCGCTCGTACTTGTTCACATGGTAGGCAATGTCGGAGGCGAAATAAGTGTACATGCCGTTTTCCCGCTGCACCACGCGGTCTTTCTCGTCGCCAAAGCTGCTCGAGCGGAACCACTTGGCGCCGTCCTGCATATACAGATGACCGCGCGCTTCAAGCGCCGCCACGGCGCTCTCGACCAGCCCGGTGTCGAACAGACTTTTCTCCGAGAACCACTTGTCGAAATGCACACCGAAGGCTTCGAGGTCTTCGCGGCAATCGCCCAGCTGCTGAGTCAGCACGTAGTCGTGCACCCAATGATAGTCCTCACCGAGGAGGCGCTTGGCATTGGCGATAATCGCATCCAGATGGCCTTCTTCGTTTGCCTCGACGTCCGGCGCGCCGGCCAGCACCGCCGCCGCATTCGCCGTAACGAAGCGATCCTGCTGCGCATCACGCATTTCGCGCGCCATGTCGATGACGTAATCGCCACGGTAGCCGTTGGGCGGGAACGGCACCTCGATACCGAAGAAGGTGAGATAACGCAGCCACGTGGACAGCGCGAGGATGTCCATCTGGCGCCCGGCGTCATTCACGTAATATTCGCGCGCCACCTGGTAGCCAGCGAATTCGAGCACCGACGCCAGCGATGCGCCATACGCCGCGCCGCGACCGTGACCGACATGCAGCGGCCCGGTGGGATTGGCGGAGACGAACTCCACCTGCACCTTGGCGCGCTTGTCGGCGCCCCGGCCGAAATCCACGCCCTGCGCCAGCACCGTTCTTACCACCGCGGTTTTGGCGGTCTCGGCCAGCGTGAAATTGATAAATCCGGCGCCGGCCACTTCAGCCTTGAGCACCAGCGGCGAAGCCGGCAGTTCGGCCAGCAGCAGCGCCGCCAGATCGCGCGGACTGCGGCGTAGCGGCTTGGCCAGCTGCAAGGCGAGATTCGACGAAAAATCGCCATGACTGGCCTGCTTCGGGCGCTCAAGCTCGATCGCCGCCCCGGCATGATCCGGCGCCACGCTGGTCAGCGCGCGGCGCAACAGGTCGGAAATTAGGACTTTGGGGTCGGCGCTCATCAATGCACACACATGCCGGGACAGGAAAACGCGGCATTATACAAGAAGGCGCGCTACCTCTCCGGCGCCGGACACTCACGCCACCCTGGCGCGCAGTCCAACGGCGTCCACCAGCCGCCCGGCGGTCGGGTTGCGGATCGCGTTCAGTGCATTGCGGTTCTCATCTTGGCGGTTCTCACAGTTGGCTACGGATGTCGGCAAGGGCATCGCGCAGCGGCTTGCCGGCGCGGCCATCGACGATCATGGCGATGACGAATTCGAGGTGCTCAACCACCGACGCGCGCTCCCGCGGGCTGGCGCCGCGCTTCAAGGCCGCGGCGTAGCATGCGCCGACGCGTTCGGCCAGCTCGCCGAGCTTGTGGCCGCGAGCGGCGCCGAGCAGCCGCACCAGTTCACAATCACCCGCGCCAATCGCGGTCCACAGGTTCGGGTTCCTGGTATCGCTGTGGCGCAGCGCCTCGATCATCGCCACGCAATCGGCATCGAGTGCGTCGGCGGCAGCCCTCGCCTTGTCCGCCTCGGCTTGGGCACGCTTCTTTTCTTCCGCGCTCATTTTGCCCTTCGCCGGCCGGCGTGCCGCCGCATCGATCATCGCCACCAGCACACGCGCCGTCGCCGCGTTGGCGAACGCGTAGGCGCGCTCATCGTCGGTCGCCGCCGCCTTCCTGCCCAGGTCGTAGTAATTGATCATGTTGATCAGCGCCGCGCGCCGCGGCGCGGCGGCGTTGACCACCCACGCCACCCGCTTGCAGGCGCTGCCGAGCAGGTTGTAGCGCTCGGCAGTGGGGGCGCGCTGGCAGATCAGATCGAGTTCGGCGATGGCCGCTTCGATGCGCTTGAGCAGGTCAGCGCGGCGCACGTCGTCCATCTCCCCGCTGACGCACATCGCAATCCACTCCTGCCCGGCCAGCCGTGCGCGAAAATTGGCGCATTGTTCGATGGCGCGGATCGGGCAGTCGCCGCCTTCGAAACGCATCGCCTTTTCGAGCCAGTCGATCGCTTCGGCGTAGGCGCCGGTTTCGCCCCAGGCAAAACCCAGCGCCGCGGCGACATCGGCGCGCTTCAGCCAGCCGTCGCGCATCTCGTCCGGCGCGCGCCGGACGATTTCACCGATGGCCTCGCGCATGGGTTGCAGCGTGGCTTCCTCGTCGTCCTTGAGGCGAATTTCCATGCGCACTTTTTCGGCATGGTTCTCGAGTGCCACCACCAGTTCGACGGGCGCATAGAACGGCGCTTCGGGCGCGCGCAATGGCGCCGCCCCCTGACCGCGCAAACGGTAGCTCGGATCGCCGTAGCATTGATAGGCGCCCCAGGTATTGATGCCGGGGTAGTTGACCCACACCGTTTCACGCGCCGCGCGCACGGCCGCGCCAAAGGTCTCACCGTCGAGCATGCGGGCGTAGAAGCTCGAGGCGAACGCTTCGGCCGCACTGTCGTCCACTGCCCAGCCGGCCGCGACCACCGCCTTGACCCCCATTTCGACGAATTCCAACGCCAGGTTGGCGGCCAGCAGATTGCTCTTCGAGGTGTCGCGCGTCTGCGTTTTGGCCAAATGACAACAGTTGATGAACACCAGCTCGGGCACCCAGCGCATCTGCCGCACATCGCCGGGCGTGAGGAACGCGCCCTTGCCGATGACCATGCCCGACACCGTTTCCTCGGGCTTGTCCTTGTGCAGCGGGAAATCGTGCTCGCCGTGGCCAGCGAGGTGCAACACGCGCCAGCCATCGCGATGCAGTCCGGAAAGGATCGCATCGGCGGGTTCGTCAATGCATTCGTGCACCTTGTCGAAGCCGCGTTCGCGCAGCAGCGCGGCCACCGTAGTGGCCTCCTTGCGCGCGCCATCCAGATCGGGAAAAGTGTCCCAGCCGGCGAGATCCGGGTTACCGACCACGAAGGCCGTCAACGCCGGGCTGTGCGCGGGTTGGGCGCGGAAGCGGCGTGTCTTGAACTGTCGCACCAGCCCCGAAGATACCGCCGGCGGACGCGCGTCGCCGCCCCAGCGGTCTTCGAGCAATTCCCACGGATAGCGTGCCGAGGCCGCATCGACCATCAACACCATGTGCGACTGGCGCGGCGCCAGCATCTTGAGCCGATTGGGCAACAGCATTTCGTACAGCGTCTTGGCCACCTCACTGTTGGCGGCAGGCGATGCCGAGGCGCGCGCGATGAAGGCGTCGGCCAGTTCGAGTTGACCGGCATTGAGCGTCTCCTCGGCGCGCGCGCGGTCGGTGGCGAAGATGAAGCGCAAGGCGCAACGATCTTCCTCTTCGATGATTTCGAGGCGGTGCCACCACTCCGGCGCATCGTCGGTGCGCACCCGGCGACGACGCCCCTGACCGGTCTGGATGTCCGGGACGGGCCAGTG
>RCMY010002491.1_pt1 | contig 16684 bp, 14 predicted proteins | sample 2041341 | NCBI WGS metagenome assembly RCMY01 (sample SAMN09708234, study PRJNA481090) | Marine sediment metagenome, whole genome shotgun sequencing project. | reverse complement strand
TTATTTCAATCAATTTTCCAGGAATGGACAAACACATAAGCTATTGTTTAAAGTTAGATTTCAACCAGTCGTACCAAGCGTCCATTCCTTCTCCACTTGTTGCAGATACTTCAAAGAACTTTAACTTAGGATTAACCTGTAACGCGTATTGCTTAATCTTATCAACATCTATATTTAAGTAAGGCAATAAATCAATTTTATTAATCAAACACACATCAGAGGTATGAAACATATCTGGATACTTGATAGGCTTATCATCACCTTCTGTAGTGCTGATTATGACTACACGTTTAGACTCTCCCAAATCGAACATAGAAGGACAAACCAAATTACCGACATTTTCAATCATTAAAATTGAATTATCCTTAATTTTCAACTGCTTTACAGCATTAAAAACCATATCACCTTCTAAATGGCATCCTTTACCAGTGTTTATTTGGATAACAGGAATACCCAAGGCATCGATTCTGTTGGCATCGTTTAAAGTTTGCTGATCGCCTTCAATAACATAAAACGGAATATCTTCTTTTAAATCTTGAAGGGTTTTTTCTAAAATAGAAGTTTTACCCGAACCAGGGGAACTAACCAAATTCAAAGCAAAAATAGCCTTAGCTTCAAAATAGCCTCTGTTTCTAGCAGCCATTAAGTTGTTCTCCTGTAAGATGTTCTGCTCTAAATCCAAAACCGTTCTATGTTCATGATTGTGGTCATGAGAATGCCCATGATGATGATCGTGGTCGTGATGATGGTGTCCATGATGTTCATGGGAATGGTCGTGGTCATGAGAATGCCCATCATGATGATGATGATCTTGTTCATGAGCTTTTACCTCTTTCAGATTCGTAATGGTTACTCCATTTTCCCCAGATCCGCAGCCACATGTTCCGCACATAATTCAGATGTTTTGATTTAATCAAAGATAGTTAATAAGCACCTTATCCTTGAAATATTTCTTTGCTTTATTGAGATTTACACTTCCTTTTTCGCTTAAGCCGATTTTTAATTCCCAGTCATAACCTTGTATGCCAAAAATGGATGCTCGGGGATTATGGTCATATAACTTATTGGATAAATACAATACGGTTTCTGGCTTTAAGGCATGCGTGCTAAAGCTGTATTTTTCAGATGGATGACATGGATTCAGATAAAAACCATCCTTTGTGTATTCTTTGGTAGCATCAACAAAAATGACCGTATCATAAGTAGAAATTAATTCAGCATCCTCAATTTGAAGCTGATATCTGTATTCCAAATCTATATTTGAATGCTCATCGTCCAAAAAATCTAAGAATGACCAACCAAGACCATCATCTTGCCTACCATTATTACCAATGCCTAATATGATTGTTTTATTATCTGACTTTTTCATCTATTAGATTTCCTTGATGATCTTTTAATTGGACTCTTAATGGCATTTGTCCCATGGCATGGGTTGCGCAGCTTAAACAAGGGTCGTAAGCCCTAATTGCAACCTCAACTTGATTTAGCATTCCTTCAGTAATCTTGGGTTCACCACTTATAACATTATTGGCAACCCATTTTACAGCTTGGTTCATTGGTTCGTTGTTATGTGTCGTAGATACAATTAAATTACAACGTGTAATTCGATCTTTATCATCAACTTCATAGTGATGTATTAACGTGCCACGAGGTGCTTCGATAATACCAATTCCTTCGCTACGTCTTTCTCCTTTTCTTAATAGATCGTTGCTTAAAATATCTTCATCATTCAGTAGATTTTTCATCATTTCTGCACAATACAACATTTCAATTAAACGAGCCCAATGGGAATACATGGTTTTGTTGTTGACTTTGCCATTTGTTGCCAATTTGAAAATGATTCTTTCTTCCTCAGCCAAAGGAGTTTCTATACCATTACAAACATTCAGTCTTGCTAAAGGACCTACTCTGTTCCAGCCTTTATCTTTTCCTAAATCCTTCAAATAAGGGAATTTTAAATACGTCCATTTTTCTACTCCTTCATTGAAATATTGAATATAATCGTCTGAAGGAACATCATTTAATGTTACTTTCCCGTTTGCATCCAGTGCTCTTAAATTACCATCATACAGCTCTAAAAATCCATTTTCCTTATTTACCAATCCTAAATGACCAGAAGGGTATTCCGCAAATTCATCCAACCATTTATGATTCACTTCATGATACCCTTTTATAAAATCTACAACCTCTTTAGACCAGTTTATCATGGCATCAATAGAAGGTATGTCTTTACTGTTCAGGAAATAATCCCTTTCTTTTAAAGTTATTTTTTTATGGACACCACCAGGTATTGCAGAAATTCCATGAATTCGCTTACCTGCAATTGTCTTGATAATTTCTTGGCCAAATTTTCGCATTAGGATCCCTTTTTTGGCTAAATCGAGATGCTCTATAACAACTTCAGCCACATTACGTTTGGCAGGGTCTGCATTGACCCCAAATAATAAATCTGGAGATGCGAGATAGAAAAAGTGCAATGCATGGGATTGAAAAACTTGTCCAAAGTGTAACAGCTTTCTGATTTTTTGAGTAGGCATTGATAGGTCTTCTGGTTCTAAACCAACAATTTGATCGATTGCTTTGGCTGCTGCCAAATGATGACTTACAGGACAAATACCACACAACCGCTGGACCATTACAGGAGCTTCCCAATATGGATGCCCTTGAATAAAACGCTCAAAACCACGAAATTCCACAATATGAAAAAAAGAATCTTTTACTTTGTTATTTTCGTCCAGATGTATGGTTACTTTACCATGTCCTTCAACTCGAGTTACGGGATCTATGACTATTTTTTTCATCTTTAATCGTATTTAAATTCTTCGTGGGTAATAGAGTATTCTTCGTTCAAGAGAATATTTTTTACTACTTTCCAAATATGGTTGGCGTTTGGAGGACAACCAGGAATGTAGTAGTCAATATTTACAATCTCATTGCAAGGATATACGTTATTTAAAAGCTTAGGAATATCCTCATGATTTGGTATTACATTCGCTCCAATTTCACTGGTTAGTCCATGAATATATGCTTCTTCCAGACATTCTTTTAGAGGAACAAAATTCCGCATAGCAGGAATTCCTCCCATAATTGCACATTCACCAAAACCGATTAAGATGTCGCATTTTTTTCTGAATTCTTTGAGTACCTCAATATTTTCTGAATTGGCGCAACCACCTTCAATTAAACCAATATCACATCGTTTGCTGAATTTTTTTATATCTGTTAAAGGCGATTTGTTAAACTCAACAATTTCTAATATATCAATGATGTCTGTGTCAATATCCAATAATGACATGTGGCAACCAAAACAACCGGCCAATGAGGTTGTTGCAACGATGAATTTATTTTCATCTTTTCTTTTTTTGAAACTATCTCTTTTAGGAGCCTCCTTATCCTTTCCTACGATATCATATTTTCTATCTCCAAAAGGTTGTTCGTAAACCATGCCCTTAATAAGAATCGCACCAACAGGACATATGTTCATGGCGTGCATAGCCTCGGCATCTGTTAATTTGGCTTCCTCTTCATAATCTATATGCACACGAGTTTTAACACCTCTGTTTACGAATGAAAATACATCTTTACCATCATTTGTTTTAATTTCCTCAACGCAACGTTTACAGAGTATGCATCTATTGGATTCCATAATCATTCGGTCGGAATTAAAATCGACTACCTTATTGCTGTAAACATGTGGAAATCGGGAAGCGGTTATTCCCATATCATAGCCAAGGTTTTGCATGTCACAATTACCACTTTTTTCACAAGAAGGGCAAAAATGGTTTCCTTCTGCAAATAGCATTTCAATGATTGCTTTTCTTGTATTTATTAATTCTGGAGTGTTAATTTCAACCTCCATGCCTTCATAAACCTTTGTTGTACAACTGGTTGTTGTTTTACCATTAACAATAACAGTACAAATTCTACAGGTACCTAACGGTGGATTTACTTCATGAAAATGACATAAAGTAGGAATATAAATTCCGTTTTCTTTAGCAGCATCTACCAAGTTCTTGCCTTCGTGGGCTTGGTATTTTTTCCCGTCAATAGTTATGTTTATTAAATTATTCATAAGAACTTTCTATTTCGTGGATTATACTATCATAATCTTCAACAGCTTTTTCTAAATCAAAAGCTTGGTTAATATCACTTTCCGCAAGAAGACATTTTTGGAAGTCTCCAGGAAATTTTAATATAGCGGTTAACAGGCAATTTGTAGATGTTTTACCAAGACCACATCGGCTCGCTTGTTTTATTATTGTGCTCCATTCTTTAATTTCATCAAGGTCATCTTGATCTGCATGACAAAGCATGATTTTATTGATTTTCTTATTTAATAAAAAGTTACCTGTTCTACATGGTACACATATTCCGCAGGATTCTGCAACAAAAAACTTGGTGATGTTTTTGAGGATAGATAAGAGGTCACGTTGACTATTAAACACCATAAATGATCCACCACCTCTCAACCCAACTCCACTCATTTTTCGTGAGTATTCAATTGGATCTTTAAATGAAAACTGAATGTGTTCTGCCAACAAATTCTCACCGGATATTTCCCTATCAAAATCAACTGATGACAAGAATTCCCCGGCGAATCCGTTAAACAAAATGTAGTGCGGGTCCGTAGCTTCTATTAGGTCTAAAAGTTCCTTCAGTTTCATTCCCCATTCTATTTCGTAAATCCCTGGTTTTTTACAGTCGCCAGAGACACTTAATAATTTGGTTCCGGGAGTGGCATTAGTACCAATGGTCAAATATCTATCCAAACCCATTTCCATAATTCTCGGTACTGCACAAAGTGTTTCAACATTATTCACAATGGTAGGCTTACCTAAAAATCCTTTTTCAACAGGGAAAAATTCCTTTGTTGTTGGTTCTCCCCTTTTTCCTTCCATAGAGGCTATAAGTGCTGTTTCCTCTCCACATATATAAGCACCTGCACCCATGTGCAAATCAATTTTAAAATCGAAACCCTTGATACCAAGAATATTATTTCCTAAAAAGCCTTTTTCATTAAACTCGTTAATGGTTTCTTCCAGTTTATCCTTTAAATACATATATTCACCTCTCAAATAAATGGTTCCTTCGGTTGCTCCAACTGCATAACCTGCTATTGCCATTCCTTCAAGAAGCAAACCAGGGTATTTATTCATCAATACACGATCTTTAAAGGTTCCTGGTTCGCCCTCATCAGCATTACAGATAATGTATTTTTGATCTGATTTGTTGTCTCTGCAGAATTGCCATTTCATCCCTGTTGGAAAAAAGGCGCCACCACGTCCGGATAGTTTGGATTTTTTTACCAATTCAATTACTTTATCCGGGCCGAAACCTTTAAGCATTCTTAGGGTCTTTCCCTGCTTATAGTCCCTAAAGAATATAGCTTTATCTTTCTTTGGCTTGTATTGAATATTGTCTTTTGGGTAGTTGCTTAATGATTCTACAGAATGCCCTTTTCTTAACTTTGAGACTATAGTCCTGGCTTTTCTGGGAGTAAGATTTGTAAAAGGATGGAAATTTATAAGAGCCGATGATTCCTGGTCGCTTAGACCTATGCATGATGTTTTGAAAAAACCAAATAAGTTGTCTTTAGTTACATTGCCAATTTTTATACCCAATTCCTCCTCAAAAGCTTCTTTTACAGCTTGATAATCATGTAGTTTTGAAATGGTAGAACAATTCAAATATATTGTATACTTTCCAGCATTTTTACGATGAAAAAAATGATAAAACGAAATGACCCCTTCAAGTTCCATCCTTGAGATGTTGAATTCTTTTGAAATTTTGGTCTTGTCATCATGACTGATGTACCTTCTTTTTTTTTGAATATCCCACAGAACATTCATCAAAGTGGATTTTTTTGCAGTGGTTTCTTTAGTCTCCATAATGAAGAAAATATGATTTGTCACTAAAGTAACCTTGTAAAAGAGAACAAAAAATGATAACTATCAGCTATTGACGAATTACAGAATATTTATTTTTAAACCGAATTTTTATGGTATTGAGAAAAAAAGTTGGGATTATATGTATTATTGAAGTGTTTTAAGAAACTTCTAGACTTTTCACTAGTAATTCTTTTCCTTTAAGAATACCTTTAAGATAGCTTTTGCAGTTAGGACAGGCATCATAAATAGTATCTAATGTAAAGACTGTGTCGCAATCTGAGCATTTGGCTTCTCCATGAATAATATTCATTTTTTTAACGGCATGTTCCAAAACAGTATTCTTTACTGCGACATTCCAAACAAAATCCAACGATTCAAATTCAATACCCGCCAAAGTACCGATTTCAAGTTCAATCAGTTCTACCTTATTGGCATTTGCTTTTTTGGTTTCGTTCTCAGCAATTTTCACAATACCCAACGCAATTGACAATTCGTGCATTCCATTTTTACTTAAGTTCCTGATATACCACAATATAAACTTACTATATTAAGTAAAAAAAATATTTGGGAATATGATTAATATCATGTTTTGAATCCGTATGACTTTCTAATTTAAAGGGCAGTCTTCCTAACTTGGAGATTGTACATCTTATTTTTTTAATTCAACTTTAATTTTGGTCATGATAACAAAAAAAGAAGTAAAGGAGACTTATTATGAAAGCATAATAAGGCAGGGATACAGTCGTAGGGATTTTATGAAATTCGCAACCTATATAGCGGCATATATGGGTTTGGAGAATTCGCTGGTAGGCCAAGTGGCCAAATCTCTTGAAACCACCTACAGATTACCTGTAATCTGGGAACATTTTCAAGAATGCACGTGTTGTAGTGAATCTTTTATTCGATCTGATCACCCCATTGTTTCGGATATTATATTGGACAAAATTTCACTGGATTATACCTTAACGTTAATGGCCGCATCAGGTCACCAAGCAGAAGCCGCCAAGCGTGCTACCATGGAAAAATACAAAGGAGAATATATACTCTGTGTTGAAGGTTCTGTCCCCTTAGGCGATGATGGCAATTATTGTTGTATTGGCGGTAGGTCAGCAAAAGATTTATTAATTGAGGCTGCTGAAGGGGCTAAGGCTATAATAGCTTGGGGAAGTTGTGCAACTAATGGGTGTGTTCAAGCTGCTAAACCAAATCCTACAAACGCAACGCCTATTCATAAGATTATAAAAAATAAACCGATTATTAGAGTACCTGGTTGTCCACCAATTGGAGAGGTCATGGCTGGTGTTATTGTCCATTTAGTTACGTTTGGAAGATTGCCAGAATTAGATCGTTTAGGTAGGCCAAAAGCATTTTATGCTAAGCGTGTTCACGATAGTTGTTATAGAAGACCATATTATGATGCTGGATTATTTGCAGAAACCTTTGATGACCAAAATGCTAAAGACGGTTATTGTCTTTATAAACTGGGTTGTAAAGGACCTATGACATATAATGCTTGTGGTACGATTAAATGGAATAATGGGGTGAGTTATCCAATCCAATCTGGTCATGGTTGTATTGGTTGTAGTGAAGACAGCTTCTGGGATAATGGGCCTTTCTATGAAAGAATGGCAAAAGTTCCAGGATTGCATGAAGAAGGTCTTGCTGATGATATTGGTAAAATTGGAGCTGGTGTATTAGCTGGTGGTCTTGCAGCACATGCTATAGCTGCTAATATTTCTAAAAGGAAAGAATTAAAAAGTAGAATTAACCGAGGTATTTCAAACGAAAAAAATATTGACTCTTAAATATTATAATTATGGCAAATAGAATAGTGGTTGATCCTGTTACCAGAATTGAGGGTCATTTAAGAATAGAAGCAGAAATAAAGGACGGTAAAATAGTTGATGCTTATAGTTCCAGTACAATGGTTCGAGGTATTGAACAGATTGTAAGAGGACGGGATCCTCGCGATGTTTGGGCTTTTGTGCAAAGAACCTGCGGCGTTTGCACTACTGTACATGCTTTAACATCTGTTAGAGCCGTTGAAGATGCTTTGGGTATTGCAGTTCCGCCCAATGCAGAGATGGTTAGAAATATCATGGAAGGTGCCTTGTATATGCACGACCATACGGTTCATTTCTATCATCTACATGCTTTAGATTGGGTTGACGTTGTTAACGCGCTAAAAGCAGATCCTAAAAAAACATCTGAACTAGCACAAAGCATTTCTAAATGGCCAAAAAGCTCACCAGGTTATTTTTCTGATATTAAAAATAGAATAACAAGGTTTGTTGAGAGTGGTCAATTAGGAATATTTGCTAATGGCTATTGGGGTCATCCACAAATGAAATTACCTGCAGAGGTTAACTTATTAGCTGTAGCTCATTATTTAGAAGCATTGGAATGGCAAAAGGAAATCGTAAAAGTTCATACCATATTTGGAGGTAAAAATCCACATCCAAATTATTTAGTTGGAGGTATGGCCTGTGCAATAAACACAGAAAATCCAGGAGGAATAAATGCTGAACGACTAGCAATGGTGAAATCACTTCTTGAAGAAGGAAAACGCTTTATTGAGCAAGTATATATTCCAGACTTATTAGCAATAGCATCCTTCTATAAGGATTGGGGAGCAATAGGTAAAGGATTTGGAAATTATATGTCCTATGGTGATTTTCCAACTAACGGATATGGTGATATTTCAAATTTTAAATTTCCACAAGGAATAATATTAAATAATGATATTTCTAAAGTATTGGATGTAAATCATAGAAGTACAGATGAAATTGAGGAATTTGTCAATAATTCATGGTATGATAATTATGCTGAAGGAAAGGATACTGGAAGACATCCTTGGGATGGAGAAACCAATATAAAATATTCTGGACCAAAACCACCTTACGAACATTTAAACGTTGAAGAAAAATATAGTTTTATAAAAACACCTAGATGGAAAGGAATGCCAATGGAAGTTGGTCCATTAGCAAGACTATTGGTTGGTTATGGTAGAGGAAACAAAGAAATTCAAGAATCTGTAAATGGGGCTTTAGCTTATTTAGATGTGCCAGTAGACGCGCTTTTCTCAACGCTGGGAAGAACCGCAGCTAGAGGTATTGAAACGCAATTAGTAGCTAATTGGACCATGGAATTTTATGACACTTTAATTCAGAACATTAAAAATGGCGATGAAAGAATGGCCAATACCGAAAATTGGGAGCCATCTACATGGCCAGCTGAAGCTAAAGGCGTGGGATTTTCGGAAGCGCCACGAGGTGCTTTAGCACATTGGATAAAAATAAAAGATGGAAAAACTGAAAATTATCAGCAAGTAGTTCCAACCACTTGGAATGCATCGCCTAGAGATCCTAAAGGAGTGCGTTCACCTTATGAGTCCACTTTAATCGGAACGCCTGTAGCCGATCCAGAATTACCTTTGGAAATTATTCGTACCATTCATTCATTTGATCCATGTTTAGCATGTGCTGTACATTTGTATGATGAACACGGCAATCATATTTCCAAAGTTCAAAACACAGCAAGTTGTGAAATTTAGCAAAGATAAAGATCATGAAAAAAATTAAAAATTTTAAACGTGTGTACGTATGGGAATTACCCGTCAGGATCTTTCATTGGTTAAATGTTTTAGCATTACTGGTTTTAATAGTAACTGGTTTTATTATTGCTAATCCACCAGCTTTATTATCTAGTGCAGAAGCAACAAATTTGCACTCTTTTGGAATTGTTAGATTTTTACACTTTACGGCAGCATATATTTTCTTGTTTGTACTTATATTGAGAGTCTATTGGGCATTTATGGGTAATAGATTTGCTAGTTGGAGAGCTTTTTGGCCTTTCACTAAAAAGAACTGGAACAATTTCTGGTATGTTATGAAAATTGATATTATGCTTATGAATGAGAAAGAAGAAGATGTAACCAAAATTAGTATTGGACATAATAGTGTTGCAACGCTTTCCTATTTAATAATGTTTGTTCTAGCTATAGTTCAAATCATAACAGGTTTTGCATTATATGGAGATATGGCGTCATGGTGGTTACCAAAAATGTTTACTTGGGTCATTCCGCTTTTTGGAGGTGATTTTCTTGTAAGGAATATTCATCATACAGTAATGTGGTTATTTATATTCTTTGCAATGGTTCATGTGTACCTGGTGTTTTATCACGATTGGCTAGAAGGTAGAGCAGAAGTATCTTCAATGTTTGGAGGTTATAAATTTGTTTCTGATGAACGCCTTAAGCGTGCACAAGATGAAGATGAAGTTGAAATAAAGGATGACGAAGAAATTGTAGCGGCTAAATAAAATTAATTAATCCTAAATAAATTCATTCAAAGACATTCAATTTTGGATTTGAATGAATTTATTTTTTAATTTAATCTATGAAAATACCAGAAAGAGCACCAGTTGCTATAAGCAGCGACTCCTATTTTTTTGAAAAGGATAAATCGAAAAGCATTCTCATTATGGGTGTGGGTAATTATTTAATGGGAGATGAAGGCATAGGTGTGCATCTTATTCAGGAGATGGCAAAGAGAGAATTACCGGAATATATTGATATTTTAGATGGTGGAACTGGAGGGTTTTTATTATTAAGTTGTTTTCAAGTATATCCAACTATAATATTTGTTGATGCTACGATGGATGGAAAACCAGAGGGCACAATTTCTCTTATTCGCCCAAAATTCGCATCTGATTTTCCTTCCGCTTTAAGTGTTCATGACGTTGGCTTAAAGGACATGATAGAAGCTGTATATCTTATGGATAAAGTGCCAGATATTCATTTATTTACCGTTTCGATTAAGGAAATTAATCCGATGACGATTGAATTATATGACAAAGTAAGAAATGCTATTCCAGAATTAATTGAAAGTATTTTAAGTCATTCTAAAAATCTACATTCAAAACTAGTGTAAACTTTTAGTTTGGTTTAAACTCTAATTATTAATGGAAAAGACTTTTAGCATTAAAATTACCGGGCAAGTGCAAGGCGTAGGGTTTAGACCATATGTATATGGTTTAGCACAACAGTTTTTATTAAAAGGAACCGTTTCTAATAATGAACAAGGCGTAATAATTATTGTAAGTGGAACTGAGCAATTAATTTATAATTTTTATAAAAAACTAATTCAATCTCCACCACCTGTTTCTAAAATTAAAAACAGTTCAATAGATCAAATACAAAATATTCAATTTAAGGATTTTAAAATTATTCCTTCAAAAAAAGGAGGTCAGCTTAATTTACCATTGACCCCGGATTTCGCTATTTGTGACGATTGTAAAAAAGAAATTCAAGACCCGGAAAATAGACGTTATAATTATCCATTTACAACCTGTGTAAATTGTGGACCACGATGGGCCATTACAGAATCATTCCCTTTTGAAAGGGCACATACCAGTATCTTTGATTTTCCAATGTGCGATAATTGCACAGAAGAATATACCGATCCAACAAATAGACGATTCCATTCGCAAACCAATACATGCCCAAACTGTTGTATTCGTTTATGTTTAACTGATTATTTGGGGAAAGAAATTCCGATTATAAAAAAAGATCTTTTTATAAAAATTGCTCAAATTTTAGAAGAAGGCAACATTGTCGCTGTCAAGAACACAAGTGGATTCTTATTGTGCTGCAATGCGGAAAACGAGGAAGCGGTCAAAAAACTTAGGTCCAAAAAGCATCGCCCAAAGAAACCCTTTGCTGTACTATTTCCTTCTACGGATTATTTAGTGAATGAACTTCGATTAAATGATGATCAACTTAAATCCTTATATTCCGCAGAACGACCAATCAACATTATATCTTTAAAGGATTATCAGGGAAATATTGCTCTTAGTCAAGTAGCTCCTGGATTAAACCAACTTGGAGTTATGCTGCCTTATTCTGGAATTTTGCAATTGTTATCCAATCAGTTGAAGTTTCCTATCATAGCTACTAGTGGTAATATACATGGTTCGCCTATAATCAGTGAGAATGAGGATGCCATGGAAAAGTTAAAAGGAGTTGCTGATTATTTTTTGTTACATAACTTATCCATTCTACATCCACAGGATGATTCGGTTGTGAAATATAGTTTTAAGGAAAATCAAGAAGTTCTTTTTAGACGCGCCAGAGGTTATGCACCTAATTATATCAATGCAAAAATTAATTCCAATCAAAAAATTCTGGCACTTGGCGCACATTTAAAAAGTAGCGTGGCGTACTACCCAAATGAGTTTTTATACATCAGTCCATATTTGGGTAATCTGGATAATTTTGATGTGTACGAACGTTTTACAAAAACTGCGGATAATTTCATTGATATTTTTGAACAAAAACCAACTGTTGTTTTGGCCGATAGCCACCCAACGTATCAAAGTACCATATATGGAAAGGAATTGGCTGACAAGCATGAGATAAGTTTAGTGAAAATCCAACATCATAAAGCACATTTTGCAGCTATTTTGAGCGAACATGATTTATTCGATCAAAATGAAAAAGTCCTGGGGGTTGTATGGGATGGAACCGGTTACGGTGAGGATGGTCAAATTTGGGGAGGTGAATTTTTCTGTTATCGCTCAAAAATGATTGAACGAATTTCCCATTTTGAATATTTTGATTGGTTGGCCGGTAACAAAATGGCAAAAGAACCCCGACTTTCATTATTAGCATTGGCAGATGCCCCACTACAATCCATTATTACCGAAAAATTTTCCGAAAAAGAGTTGAGTATCTATAAATCGCTAATGAAAGGGAATAAATTAAAAACTTCATCTGTTGGTAGACTTTTTGATGCAGTTGCTTCCTTATTGAATATCTGTGATAAGAACACCTATGAAGGAGAAGCGGCAATTTTATTGGAAAACTTGATAGTCGACTATAATATTGAATCCTGTAAAAGTTATATAAGCCCAATCAAAAATGGATTATCCCCTAAAGAAATAATCAGCAATATTTACGCTGATATGCAAATGGGCGAGTCAAGGGAACAAATAATTACCAACTTCTTATTTACGTTGGTAGATTCAATTTTGCAGGTGGCAAAAAACAATAACTTTAAACATATTGCCCTAAGTGGTGGTGTTTTTCAAAATACCACCTTGATAGATATGCTATATGAATTGGTCCCCAAGGAAATAAATTTGTATTTTCATAAGGAGCTATCCCCGAATGATGAGAATATTTCTTTAGGACAAATCATGCATTACTTACACATAAAGGAGTGAAATATGAAGTATTTGAGCGAATATAGAAATTTTGAATCCACAAAAAGATATCTGGATGAAATCCATAAAATTGCTGCGACCAATTGGAATATTATGGAAATATGCGGAGGTCAGACCCACAGCTTGGTCAGAAATGGCATCTTGGAGTTATTGCCCGAGAAGGTAAGAATGATACATGGGCCAGGATGCCCGGTATGTGTAACACCAATGAATTTAATAGATAAAGCCATCAAATTACTGGAAAATAATGTAATCGTATGTTCTTATGGGGATATGATACGTGTTCCAGGAAGTAAAAAAAGTTTGTTGGAAGCCAAGGCTTGCGGTGGTGATTTAAGGGTTTTGTACTCCCCCATCGAAGCCGTTTCAATTGCAAAGGAAAATCCGGATAAGGAGGTTGTTTTTTTTGCTGTCGGATTTGAAACCACTGCTCCTGCAAATGCTTTGTCCGTATTGCATGCCGAAAAAGAGGGTATTCCCAACTATTCCATTTTGGCATCCCATGTTTTGGTGCCTCCGGCAATGGAAGCAATTTTAAGTGATGAACTCTGCAATATCGATGCCTTTTTGGGTGCAGGCCATGTCTGTGCCATTATGGGAATGCAAGAGTATTATCCCTTGGTTCAAAAGTATAAGATACCCATTGTAATAACGGGATTTGAACCGTTGGATTTGGTGCAAGGAATTTATATGGCAGTAAAACAATTGGAGGAAGGGAGGTTTGAACTGGAAAATCAATATGCAAGAGTCGTAAAAGAACACGGCAATAAGGCCGCCATTAATGTAATTAAAAGGGTATTTGAAGTTGGCGATAGAGAGTGGCGAGGAATAGGTAGCATTCCTAATAGTGGATACATCATAAAGGAAGAATATAGAAAATATGATGCCGAAGCTAAATTCAAGGTTGGCAATATTACGGCACCTGAAAATCCCCAATGTATTGCTGGCGAAATTCTAAGAGGTATTAAAAAACCCCACCAATGCAGTCAATTTGGTAAAGCCTGTACACCTTCCAATCCCCTGGGTGCTCCCATGGTTTCCTCAGAAGGTGCCTGTGCAGCTTATTTTCATTTTTCAGATAATTTAATTTCTTAATAACCAATGGATACAACAAAACTTGGGTTTGATACCATAAATTTAGGTCATGGCAGTGGTGGCACAATGACAAGGGACCTATTGGATAAAATTATCTTTAAAACCTTTAATAATCCATATTTAAATCAAAAACACGATGGTTCCATTGTAAAATTCAATGGGGATATTGCCATTTCCACTGACAGTTTTGTCATTTCCCCTATATTTTTTAAAGGGGGTAATATTGGGGAATTGGCCGTAAACGGCACCGTAAATGATGTTGCCATGTGCGGAGCAATTCCAAAATATCTTTCGCTTGCATTTATAGTTGAAGAAGGTCTCTCTATTGATGATTTTACGAAAATTGTAAATTCCGTGAAAATGGCAGCCGATAAGAGTGGTGTGCTAATAATAACAGGTGATACCAAAGTAGTTGAACGAGGAAAGGGCGATAAAATATTTATCAACACAACAGGTTTTGGTGAAGTTCATCCCAAAGCAAATATTTCGTCGAACAATATTAAAGTTGGGGATAAAATTATTGTTAGTGGATTCATTGCACAACATGGAATGGCAATTATGTCTGAACGGGAAGGTTTGGAATTTGAATCGACCATTGTGAGTGATACCACGAATGTGAATTTTTTGGTGAAAGAATTATTGGACAAATTCGGAAATAAAATACACTTGTTCAGGGACCCTACCAGAGGTGGTTTGGCAAGTGTTTTGTCTGAAATTGCCGCTGATATCAACAAAGGAGTGGCAATTTCGGAAAACAAAATACCCCTTGAAAAACAGGTTGCGGCAGCTTGTGAAATTTTAGGATTAGACCCCATGTATGTGGCTAATGAAGGGGTTTTTATTGCCATTGTTTCGGCAGATGTGGCAGATGCCGTTGTTGAAACCATGCAGAATAGCGAAAAGGGTGAAAACACGGTCTGTATTGGGGAAGTTACGAGCGAGCATCCTAATAAAGTGGTTATGCAAAGCCTCATTGGTGGAAAACGAATCGTAAGTCCCTTAATTGGTGAGCAATTACCCCGTATTTGTTAAGAGCCTGCTTTCAAATATGTCAACTACTTTTTTATGTTTCTTTTCACGCACTTGTTAAATTAAAACCATAACCCTGCTAGGCTTTAAAGTTTTGCCTCGTTTTACGTCAAAATTCGCCTATATGAATTCCAATCACATATTTAGAAACAGGCCCTAAGTACTGAAAATCCAGTAAATTCCGATTACTATAGCGAATAGTCCACCAGCAAAGCGTATGCCTTTAAAAAACAATTCATTATGTTCATTTTTTGCAAATGAGGATATTTTGCCTATTACAAAAGCAAATACGGTCATTGCTACAATAATACCGATACCAAAACCTATTACATAGAGAACGGCATCAAATTTTTCATCAAAACTTAAGACGGGAATAAATAATAAAAAATGGGCAATCCCGGCCAAACCATGTAAAAATCCAATGGAAAATGAAGCATAGTTACTTTGCTTTAGGGTTTTGTCATGAACATGATGGTGCGATTTTTCATGGGAATGTTCGTGCTTATGGGAATGGATTATTGGAGAACTCTCACTATGAACATGTAAATGTTTATGGTTTTTATCTTTTTTGAATATTTTGTAAAAGGCCCAAACCCCAATGCCGATTAATACAAATCCCACTATCTGCTCACTATAGCCCGATATTTGTTTAATTGGAATCAATTCTTTGAAAACTATGAATAATAATCCAATCAACATCATCCCCACGAGATGGCCAATCCCCCAGAATAGGCCTATTTTCCAGGCCTTTTTCTTAGTTTCAATAGCAAAAGGCACCACAGCCGCCAAATGATCAGGACCTGTTATGACATGAAGAATAGCAGCAATTAACCCTGCTATCAATGAAAATGTTAAATCCATAAATTTATCCTGGATTACCTGGATGGTATAAAATTAAAGCTACGAAAATAATTCTTTCTAGGCTAGCTTATTTTTATGATTTACGTCCTAAGGCCAACCTCATCTTAAAATCCTAATTACCTTGTAGAGAGGTATTTTTTGAAGGGCTTGATAATACCAACAGAGGGTGTATTTTCTTCTCATCTAAGCTGTACTTTTTGTTCATACAATGGAAAAGGGACCTAAGCCCCCTTTTACTTTTTAATTGAATTCCGATTATTTAAGTTGAACATGTTCATTATTTTTTCACCAATGGCCCTGCGCTCATTAAAAGCGGTCTGACCACAGGTCAATCCAAATACATGGATTCTTGCTTTTAATCCATATAAATTGTTCAAATGTCAACTCTTGTTTATAAACGTTGGCCGAAAATATTAACTTAAAACATGAAAACGGCTGGGAACATACTAGGTTGTTCTTTTTTGATCATTCCTATAAAAAATCTTTTATTTACAAAGATGATAGATTTTGGATAGATGAGGATTAATTCCTAAAAAGAACATCCATAATAAATATACTTTCTTGATTTACATCATTTCATTAAAAAA
>RCMY010002490.1_pt1 | contig 16689 bp, 17 predicted proteins | sample 2041341 | NCBI WGS metagenome assembly RCMY01 (sample SAMN09708234, study PRJNA481090) | Marine sediment metagenome, whole genome shotgun sequencing project. | reverse complement strand
ACGCATCGCCTGCCGCCGTGGTGTCGACCGCATCGACGGGAATCGATGGGATGAACAGCACGGCATCGGATGCGACCACCAATGCGCCAGACGAACCGAGCGTGACGACCACCGTCTCCGCTGGCAAGGCTCGAGCCTGATCAACGACTTCGTCCTGCGTCTTCGCTGCCTCGACACCGAGGAGCTGTGCAAGCTCGCCCTGATTCGGCACCACGATCGATGCTGCCTCGAGCACCGCCGAGAGCTCCGCCGACGGACCAACCGCCGGGGCGGGATTGACGATCAGTCGCCCAGATGCACCAGCGGCAGCAAGCGCAGCAAGCGGAACCTCGAACTGAGCGAGCACCACCGAAGGACGAGCAGCGTTCACGGCTGCCGTCACGTCAGCTGCAACCAGCCGAGCATTCGTCCCAGGGCTCACCGTGATGGAGTTCTCGCCGTCGGCCGAAACAGCGATCATGGCGAGCCCGGTGGGGACGCCTTCGATGACTCGACCAGCGAAGGTCACGCCGTCGACGTCGAGCGCGTCGAGCAGTTGCCGACCGGCGGCGTCATCGCCAACGCAGCCAACGAAAGCCACCGAGCGGCCAAGGCGGGCAACCGCCACCGCCTGATTCGCTCCCTTGCCGCCGGGAGACCAGAGCGCATCGCCACCCAGAACAGTCTCTCCCGGCGCAGGGAGATGATCGACGGGAACCGAAATGTCGAGGTTGGCACTACCGACCACGAGGACGTCGCATGTGTCAGGCACGACAGCACTCACCAGCGCTGGATCTGACGAGGCATGAGCTCGTCATCGCAACGCTTCGTAGATCTCCTTGCACTCCGGACAGACCGGGAACTTCTCGGGATCACGGCTCGGCGTCCACTTCTTCCCGCACAGTGCTTCGAGCGGCGTGCCCTCGATCGCACTCGGCATGATCTTGTTCTTCTTCACATAGTGCGAGAACCGATCGTGGTCGCCGGGTTCGTCGAGCGATGTGTCGATGTCTTCATCGAGGATGGTGTCAGTGTCGGACATGGCGACCATCTTCGCTCACGCGTCCGCTGTCGCCAACCAGATCTGACGGATGATGTCCTCGGGCAACTCTCCGGCGGAGCGAGCGACGACACGATGCTCGCTGTCGAGGTAGACCGAGAACGGGAAACCACCGGCGCCGAAAGCGAACAATGCATCGAATTCCGGCGAGTCGCGCATGATCAAACCCGGCCACTGCTCGGCTTCCAGCCAGTCCTGCGGAGGAAAGTTCGGCTCGCCGTCGCGTACCGCGGTGGAGACGACAACAATTTCAAGCCCTTCTGGCAGAGCTCCGTCGTCGATCAATGCCTTGACGGCGGGAATCTCCCGCTGGCAGTGCGGACACCAATGGGCAACGAACATGATCACCCGTGGCGTGCCATCGGCGGTGACGGTGACCGGTGAACCATCGAAGCTCGTGCCGATCAGGTCAGGAGCAATCTCGCCGACGGCCGGATCGTTGTCCGGCTCGGTGACTGGGATCTCTGGAGGCATGCTCGCCAGGGCCTCACCGATCACCTGGACGGGAGCAACCTGCTCGCCAGGAGCGACGAGGTCGACCGGAATTGATGTCGTATCGCCGGCATCGTCTGGTTTGACAGTGACGTCGGCCTCGGCGTCAGCATCACTGGCGGTCGAGGACGTTGCCGCGTTGCCTGCATCCTCGGCCGGCGCGTCGCCGGCTTCGTCGGAGCCGTCAGCGCACGCGGCGGCGGTCAAGGCAATGGCACACAGCACAACGGCGAGGCGAGACGGGATTCGAGACATCCGACCAGTCTGCCACGATCGCGTGGCCCACCCGACGGCGTCCTATGGTGCGCCTTGTCCCACCCCTTCGGCCAGGAGTCGCCAATGCTCGACACCGGTATCCCCGCTCCGACGTTCACCGTGCCGACGCACGATGGCGCCACCTTCGACCTCACCGCGGAACGCGGCCACTGGGTTCTCGTCTGGTGGTATCCGAAAGCCGACACCCCTGGTTGAACGCTGCAAGGCACGGGCTTGCGTGATCAAGCCCAGCAGTTCAGTGACGCCGGTTGCCGAGTGGTCGGCATTTCGTTCGACACACCCGAAGACAACGCAGCCTTCCGATCGAAGCACGACTTCCCCTTCGATCTGCTCTGCGACACCGACAAGTCCGTTGGCACGCTGTACGACGTTCTCCGCGCGGCCGACGATCCCTTCGCCGACTACCCGCAACGCATCAGCTACCTCATCGATCCTGACGGGATGATCGCCAAGGCATACGAGGTCAGCGACCCCGCTGGTCACGGTGCAGAGGTGCTCACCGATCTGGCAGCTCTCCAGTCATGACCGGCATACGCATCATCAACGCGGCCGAGACCAAAGAACTCCTCGAGCAGCCACCCGAGGGCCTTGTCGTCCTCGACGTGCGAGCTCCCGAGGAGTTCAACGCAGGACGACTCTCCGGCGCCACGATGATCAACATCTATGAGGCCTCGTTCGCCGATGAGGTGCTCGCTCTCGACCGATCAGTCCCCTACCTCGTCTATTGCAAGGCAGGGAGCCGGTCGCGTTCGGCCGTGGAGTTCATGGCCGCCAACGGTTTCACCGACGTCGCTGACTTCGGTGGCGGCTGGCTCCAGTGGTCGGCATCGGGCGGGTCAGTCGAGTCCTGAGACCCACCTCAATCGATTCTCGTCACTCCTGAACTGCAGCGTCGATCGTCAACGACGCCAGCGGGAGGTGCATCACCCCAGCCTCAGATGCGAGATGGGTCATCGTCACGTCATGATCCTCGGTGGGGACACGGTCAACGATGAAGCCGTCGCTGACACCAATCCGCAGGACGCCAGGGCCGAGACGGGCAAGAAGGCGATCGTAGAACCCAGCGCCGAAACCAAGGCGTCCCCCCGCTCGGTCGAACGCCAGGCCAGGCACGAGCACGGCGCTGATCTCTTCATCTGGCACCACGGGGGCATCAGCGGTTGGCTGCGTATAGCCGTAGCGATGGGTCTCTCGAGCGGCCCGCCCGTCGTGGATCGACAAGATACGTCCGGTTTCGGGGGTGCGAGTGATCGCCAACCGGCGAAGCGGCTGGTCCTCGAACAGGGCGCTTATGTCAGCCTCGCCTGGCATTGCGTCGAAAGCGACGATCCATCCGTCGAGATCGGCGGCGTCGAGAAAGCGTCGGAGCCCGTCGCTGATACGGCGGTGATCGACATGGAGGGATCCGCGATTGGCCAGCGCGCGGCGCCGAAGATCAGGTTTGTTGTCGGGCAGAAAGGACTCCGTCATGCGACGGAGGGTAGCGAACAACCACGTTCAGCGACCGCTGGTGAAGTGCCCGCCACGACCAGTGAGAACTGGCTGGGTGAAAGCACCCTGACCCCAGCCAGGCCGCCAAGAATTGGCTAGACAACTGGAGCGCTCCGCAGCGTGCCCGCTCTCATGAACCAGACCGCCCCCGCATTCCGCTCCTCCCGCCTCGGCCTCGCCTTGGCGCTTTCCACCTTGACCGCTCTGGTCGTGGCCGGTCCCATCGCGTACCAAGCCGTCAACGCTCGCAGCCAGCAGGTTGCGCTCGATGGTTCGATCCCAACGCAGCCGATCGCCGACTCGACCCCGGATGAATCCAGCAACATCTCGTCGGCGATGCTGCCGACGACGGCGGCTCCACGCTCGAACGCCGGGTCAGTCGCTCCCCCAGCGGGCCCTTCGGTCGCGGCCTCAGACACCTCCGGCTCAACGGTGACCCAACCAGCGACTGTCACAACGGCAGCGGCTGAAACCACGGTGCGGTCGACAGTCTCCACAACCGCACCACGACAGAGCACCACGGCCCCACCGACCAGCCCTCAGTCGACCACGATCGCTCATACGTCGACCACGGCACCACTGAGCACGGCACCACTGAGCACGGCACCACTGAGCACGGCACCACTGAGCACGGCACCACTGAGCACAGGACCGGGTCCGACACCTCCCACCGTGCTGCGGCCGTCGACGACGACGCAAGCCCCGCACCCGACTGCGCCAGCCGGACCAACCACGCCGAAGCCGACCGACAGCGTCGTCACCAGCACGACCATCGGCAACGCACCAGCTTCAAACCTGCCTGACGGTCGAACGGCCACGACGGCGCCTTCCGTGCCTCCCACCACTCACCCTGATCTGGGCTGCACCACCACGGTTTCTGTGCCTGACGGGAGCGCATCGGCAACGACCGTTTGCGTGTCATCGACTTCGACAACGGCACCAACCACGACCGAGCCAGCCACTTCGGTGGAGCCCCCATCGGGGGCAGGCATCAAGATCGAAGGCGCCCTTCCAGACGAAAGTGTGGACCCGCCGGTCGATTCCACCGGCACACCCATCGTTGAGGTCGGCACCACCACATCCACGACCACATCCACCACGGCACCTGGCGATCAGCCAGAAGCATCGGCCCCCGCCCCTGCCCCCGTGTCCGCTCCTGCAACAGGCGACGCGCCAGCAGATGAGCGCTCCGATGCCGACGTGGCCGCGGTCGAGCCAGACAACGCAGACATCATCAAACCCTGAGCGGCGCGGCACCATCACAATCGAATCGCATCTGCCGAGGCTGACAAACAATGCCTCGACGCTCGTGGAAGCCGAATCCCTGGCCTTTCGACTTGGCGCGCTCGATGGTATTGCTCGGGCTGATCGCCATCACGGTCGCGGCGACGGTCACGCTCAGGAGCTCTGCGAAACAAGCATCTGATGCCGAAGCCGAAGAACATCTCGGCAATGTGGCGAGCGCACTCAGCAGCCGCATTGATGCGTACGACGAACTCTTGCTCGGACTGCGGGGCGCCTATACGGCCAACCGTCAGCCAGGCACAACCCTCAGCCACGAAGCGTTCGAACATCACATGCGTTCGCTCGATTTCAATCGACGATTCCCCGGCGTGCAGGTCATCGGCATCGCCCCGCTCATCGACCGCCACCAGCTCGTCGACCACACGCAACGCGTCAACGTGGGAGCGGACCGCGCCGGAAGCAACTACCCCGTCTTCGTCAGCTATCCCGAGACCGATGACGATCTCCTGCTACCGATTTCGTTCGTCTTCCCAATCGACGGAAACGAATCTGCGCTCGGTCTCGACTTCTTCAGCGAAGCCAATCGACGTGGCGCCGCCGAACGCGCCCGTGATACTGGCGAACCGGCGGCGACCGCTCCCATCACCCTCGTACAGGAAACGGCGTCTCAGCAGGCCTTTCTCGTCATGGTCCCGCTCTACGACACCAGCGTCACACCATCGACGGTCACGACTCGCCGCGAGGCCTTCGTCGGAGTTGTCTACGCGGCGTTCCGCATGGGCGACCTCGTCAACGGCGTGATCGACTTCCGCTCGGGAGACGAACTCGAGATCACGTCGTTGCGCAGTCGTACCTCTCTCAACGCCATTCCCGCTGATGCCGATCAGTCGTCCGTGATTTTCAGCACCGCAGAAGTGGCGCTGACCGACGAAGCCTCGAGATCCGAGCAGATGGTGATCGACGTCGATGGCCAGCGGTGGGGCCTCGTCGCCCAGCGCGACTTCGACGGTGCGACCACTGACACGCTGCTCCCCTATGCCATCTTTCTCGGCGGGTTCGGACTCATTGCCTTGCTCTCTGCCACGATGTCGGCGCGGATCCGAGCCGAGCGAGCGAACCGAGCGAAGAGCGACTTCCTCTCGAGGATGAGCCACGAACTCCGCACGCCACTCAATGCTGTGATCGGATTCTCGCAACTCCTACAACTCGATCATCTTCAGGAATCGCAACGAGCAAGCGTCCGCCAGATCGAGGTGGCCGGCGAACACCTCCTGGCCTTGGTGAACGACGTCCTCGAGATCTCGAGAATCGAAGCCGGGGCTGAGGCCGTCGAGCTCGAACCCGTCGATCTACGGGCAGCCGCACACGGCGTCATGAACCTGCTTCGCACCGCGGCCGACGAAGGAGATGTCGAGATCAGGATCGAGGACGAATCACTCGAGCACCACGCACTCGGTGACGAACGGCGAGTCCGGCAAGCGCTGCTGAACCTCTTCAGCAACGCGATCAAGTACAACCGCCGAGGTGGGTCGGTCACCGTGGTCCTGTCCAGCACCGAGGACAAGACGGTGCGATGCGAGGTACGCGACACGGGGATCGGCATCACGCCAGCGCAGCAATCGCGATTGTTCCAACCATTCGACCGGCTCAACGCGGCCGGGACCAACGTCGAAGGCGTGGGCCTCGGCTTGATGGTGACCAAGAAGCTCATCGAGGAAATGAGTGGCACGCTCGACGTTCGATCGACTCCCGGTGAGGGCTCGAGCTTCCTGTTCGAACTCGCGGCCGGGGCGGTCTCTGCCGTCGCCCCACCATCGAGCAACGGTGAGCGCATCATCCTCTACATCGAAGATGAACCGTCCAACCAGTTGGTCATGCAACATGTGGTCGCTCCCCAAGAGAATCTCAAGCTGCTCATCGCCGACGACGCTCCTTCGGCTCGCCGCCTGGCCGCCAGTCACGCAGTCGACGTCGTCATTGTTGGCGCCCACGTCAACGACACCCATGCCGAAACGATCATCAGACAGCTCAGAGCTGAGGCCGGACAGTTCTTCGCTGTGCTGCTCGTCGGCCCTGACGACGCCGAGCACCGTCAAATGGCCGAGGCCATCGGAGCGTCGACGTTGTTCACGCTGCCGATGAACGCCGGCAAGATCCGTGCGCTGCTCAGCACATACGTGAAGAGTCCTGTCCCTGCCTCTGCATGAAGCTCGAGGCAGCTCGGCTGTGCATCGAATCCCCTCTCGCGGTCGCTGAGCTCTGAAGCGAACGGCCGGATCACGAAGGCTCGGAAGATCCAGCAACCGGTGTGTCAAGCAGGTCGAGGAGGTCGCCGAGCAGGCGAGCCAGCGTGTCGGACAGTTGGTGCCCGTCATATGGAGCAGCGAGCGGCCCCCCGGTCCAAAGATCAACAATGCCGTGGACGGCTCCCCATGTGAGGGCGACGAGGTCGAGAGTGTTGCGATCGCTGGCCCATCCGTTCGATCGTGCCCGGTCGATGATGGCCGCGAGGCCGAGGAAGCCCCGCTCCCTTGCTGCCCAAAGCGCTGGGGTGTCGATATTCACCAACTCGAGCCGGCTCATCACGCTGAACGCCGATGGTTGCTCCAGCGCGAAGGAGGCGTAGGAGTGCGCAGCGGCCAAGAGCGCTTCTCGGTCATTCTGCATCGCAGCTGCCGCGTCGACGCCGTCAGCGACGAGATTCCAGGCTCGAGTGATGTACGCGGTGAAGAGTCCCGGTTTGTCTTTGTAGTAATGGGCAGCGGCGGTGTGAGAGAGTCCGGCCTGAGCGCCGACTCGGCGAAGCGTGACGCCTGACGGACCGTGCTCGGCAATGACCGCGTCGAGGGCGTCGAGAAGTCGTTGATCAGTGTGGGTCACACCGAGACAGGATGTTCGTCAGTTGTCCTTGCCCGCAAACCGGCCCACTGCGCGATCGCCAGAAGACCGACGATGGCGCCGTCGAGGAGCAGCAGACCTCGCCCAAGTGAACCGTCGACGAGTCCGACCATGACGACGCCGACCATGATCAACGGATACGGCGCGATCGCAGCGAGATTGAGCTTGGCCCAAGGAAGGATCGACTGCTGCTCGCTCGCCCACACCAGCACAGCTCCGTGGGCGATGAGGAGTAGTCCGAGAACTCGGAGCCATCCGCTGATCGAGACATCGAGCAAATCGGCGACGGTGCCAGGCGCAATCGTGAGGAAGAGCCCCGTCGCGAACGAAAAGGCAGCGTTGTACCGAATGGCAGATTCGAGCGTCATGGCGACATGATGCCATCGTGACTTTACTTTGTAAAGCGGGGCTCGAGCGCGCCAAATGGAGGGTGCCATCGACGCTGTTACCGATCGTGTCGCACCGAAGGCGACAGGACGACCTACTAGAAGCGGTCGTTCGACTTCTTCTTTGGTGGAACCTTGAAGGGCGCTTCGATCAGCGATTCGAATCGAGCATCGTCTGGCTGCCTTGGCTCGTTGAGGTTGCGCAAGAATTCCTTGAGTGCCGCACGACCGGCGACGACGTGGTCGCCCTTGATACCAACGGAGCGCGTGAGGGCATCCTTTGCCTTTTCGACGCGCTCTTTGCGGGCTGCCTTCTCGGCGTCCGAGCGAGGAACAGTCTTTTTGGTCTTCTTGGCTGCCTCAGCTGCCTTCCGGCGAGCTTCTGATTCTTGCAGTGGGGTGAGCTTGTTTGCGGCCACGACGGCTGATCTCCTGGAAATTGGGGGGCGGTAGCGGAGGGACTCCCGTCCCTTCGCCTGCCTCGCAGGCAATGGGCCTGTCGGATGAGCTCTGTGCTCAACAGGTTGCGGAGCCTATCGTTCGCCGCCACCTGACCGAGGGAATCGACAAGCGGCGGTGCCAGCGTCGGCCATCGGCTGATTGTGCCGAAGGGGTCTCGATCCGATCCTCAGCTCGTTGCTTCGTTGCGCACCGGGGCCCTAGATGCTCTTGGACCAGCCGCCGGGCGGGTGGCTCCACTCGTGTTCGAGCATGCGGGGAGCGAATGTCTCGTCGGTGAGTTGCGGCTCGGCGATGCGGTCGGCTCGGAAACGGCGGAACCCTTCACGTGCGGGGTCCCAGCCAATCACATACCAAAGCGGTGGGCGCACCAGCAGCCCCTGAGGCTCGACCATGCGCGTCGTCGGCTCGCCGAATCGGTCGATGTAGTCAAAGCGGATACATCGGCGAGAGGTGAATGCCGACTCGAAGACACCAACGAGCCTGTCATCGATCGCTCGGTGTTCGGTCCTCATGCCCGGTGAACTCTCGCTCACCACCACCCGTTCACGAAACAACCGCAGCTCCTCGGCTCGCTTGGCCGGAAGTGACGCTTCGATCTTGCTGAGCGCCCGAGCAGCGGCTCCAGCAAACGGTGTGTTGGACGTTGCCGCAGCAACCTCGACGGCGAGGGTGAGCGCGACCACCTCGTCTGCGTCGAGCTGCGACGTGATCATCACCGAGGTGGCCTCGAGCCGAACACCACCGCCGGGGCCGGCCAGTCCCAGAATGTCGAAACCGCGCAGCCGCAAGTGGTTGAGATCGCGGAGCAGGGTGCGCCGAGAGACTTCTGTTTCTCTCGCGAGATCGTCGACGAGCCAGTCACTGCGCTGCCGCAGGAGTCGCAGCAGCAGGTCTCGACGCTCGGATGTGGACACGTCGGCAGCCTACCGAACATTGGTGACAGCTTCTGTCACCAATGGGTCGTACCTTGCGAGTGCTGACCAAAGACCGGGCACACGAGCCCGGCCAGCGACCTTCGAAAGCAGAACAACATGACCAAGTACGTCCTCACCTTCATCGGCGGCACCATGCCGGAAACCCCCGAGGCAATGCAGGAAGGAATGGCCGCTTGGGGAGCCTGGTATGGCGAGCTCGGGGCGGCAGTCGTCGACGCAGGCAACCCAACGGGCGCATCAAAGACCATCTCCCCCGACGGCTCTGTGACCGACGGAAGTGACGTCACTGGCTACACGCTCATCCAGGCCGACAACCTCGATGCTGCGACCGAGATGGCAAAGGGTTGCCCGATCTTCGGCGGCGGCGGCACCGTTGTGGTCTCCGAAGCCATCGACATGTGATCTCGAGGCGGACCCAGTTGGTGGGTCCGCCTCAACCATCACGTCTCGGCCGCACGGTGTGCGAGTATCGACCAATGGACGCCATCGAGACCCGCCCAGCAACCCCGGACGACGCCGGTGCTGTTGCGGCCTACCACGACAGCTGCTTCAAAAAGACGTACTCGTCACAGCTACTCGCCGGTGATCTTGACGTGCCCGACCTCGAAGGCACCAGGCAGCAACTTCACGAATGGTTCCTGCCCGGATCCGAGTTCGAGACGCACATCGCCGTCGCCGATGGCGTGCCGATTGGCCACTTCACAGTCAACGACCACCAGCTCGTCCACCTGTTCATCGAGCCTGGCCACCAAGGCCAGGGCCTCGGCCGGCACATGCTTGCGCAAGGTGAGGCCATGATCGCCGCCAGTGGCCACACCGAGTTCGAACTGCACACAAGAGTCGACAACCACGCTGCGATCGCCTTCTACGAGGCGGCAGGGTGGACCATGACCGACCGCCTGATTCACACCGATGAGCACGGCGTCAGTTACGACGAGCACGTCCTCATCAAGCACCAACCTCGCAACGGATAGCTGGCACGAAAACGACAGAACCCGTCGCCCAAAGGCGACGGGTTCTGTGCACGTTCGATGCAATTCGACTGAAGAATCGATGCGACTCTCGAGAAGTCAGCGTGACTTCAAGAGCGCAACTTCACTTCAGCTGCAGCCGCTGGTGTTGCCGCAGCTCGGGCAGGCGTGGCAGCTACCCGAACGGTTCATCGTGATGCCGCACTGCATGCAGATCGGCGCATCGGGATCGGACATGCCGGCCGACGCTGGTGCTGCCTGCTGTGCAGCCATCTTGGTGATGATCTCGTCGGCGGTGTCGACCGACTTGGGGTCCGACGCCATCTCGCTGCCCTGGACCGACACGGCCTCGTCGACGCCCGGCAGGGTTTGCTGGGTGCGCTCGGAGGTGGTGAAGATTCCCATCTCGGCACGCTCGGCGGGCTCCATGTAGAGCACGGCGAGCTTGCGGAAGAGGTAGTCCATGATGGAGGTGGAGATCCGGATGTCGGGATCGTCGGTCATGCCGGCCGGCTCGAAACGCATGCCCGTGTAGGTCTCGACGTAGTTGCGCAGCGGCACGCCGTACTGGAGGCCGTGACTGAGGCTGATGGCGAGCGCATCGATGATGCCGGCAAGGGTCGAGCCCTGCTTTGACATGCGGATGTACACCTCACCGGGACGGCCGTCGTCGTATTCACCAATCGTCACGAAGCCCTTGCAGTCAGCGACTCGGAAGTCGAAGGTGCGGCTGCGGCGGTTGCGAGGCAGACGCTCACGGACGGGCTTGTAGACGATCTTCTCGATGACTTCGGTGACCTGTGCCTGGATTGGTTCAACGGCACGTCCGGCATCGGAGGATGCAACCGTGGCGAGGCCACCGGCGGCCGCAATGGCAGCGTCGGTGTTGGCTTCTTCGCCGTCACCCTTCTTTGCCATGCTGAGCGGCTGAGCGACCTTGCAGTTGTCGCGGTAGATGGCGATTGCCTTGACGCCCATCCTCCAGGCATCGATGTGGAGCTGCTCGACCTCTTCGACCGTGACCTCTTCAGGCATGTTGACGGTCTTGGAGATGGCACCGGAGATGAATGGCTGCACGGCCGCCATCATCTTGACGTGGCCGAGGTAGTGGATGGGGTTGTCGCCCATCGAGCAGGCGAAGACTGCGGTGTGATCCGGGTTGAGGCCAGGCGCACCGAGGATTGTCTTGTGCTCGTCGATGTAGGCCGTGATGTCGGTGACCTGGGCATCGGTGTAACCGAGACGACGCAGAGCCCGGGGTACGGACTGGTTGACGATCATCATCGTGCCGCCACCAACGAGCTTCTTCATCTTGCAGAGGCCGAGGTCTGGCTCGATGCCCGTGGTGTCGCAATCCATCAGCAAGCCAATGGTGCCAGTCGGGGCAAGCACGGTGGCCTGTGCGTTGCGCACGCCGACCCTCGGTGCCATCTCGACAGCGGCGTCCCATGAACGCTGGGCCGCGGCGAGGATGTCGTGTGGTGCGAGGTCTTCGTCGATCGTAGCGACGGCCTCTTGGTGCTGCCCGAGGACACGGAGCATGTGCTCTTCGTTCTCGGCGTAGCCGGCGTGGGCGCCCATGCGGGCGGCGGTCTTGGCGGACGTTTCATACGCTCGACCGGTCATCAGCGCCGTGATCGAGGCGGCGTAGGCCCGGCCCTCTTCGGAGTCGTACGGGAGGCCGAGGTTCATCAGCAGGGCGCCGATGTTGGCGTAGCCGAGACCGAGCTGGCGGAACTTCAGCGAGTTCTCGCCGATCCGCTTCGTTGGGTAGTCGGCCCGGCCAACGATGATCTCTTGAGCGGTGAGGAAGCAGTCGATGCCAGACTCGAAGCCCTCGACGTCGAAGGTGTCGTCGTCGTTGAGGAAGGTGAGAAGGTTGAGGCTGGCGAGGTTGCACGCCGAGTTGTCGATGTGCATGTATTCCGAGCAAGGGTTCGAGCCGTTGATCTTGCCGGTGTTGGCCGAGGTGTGCCAGCGGTTGATCGTGGTGTCGTACTGCATGCCGGGATCGGCACACTCCCAGGTGGCCTGGGAGAACTGCCGCATGAGATCGCGGGCCTTGACGGTGCGGATGACTTCACCCGTGGTGCGGGCAATGAGCTGCCAGTCACCATCGTCGACCACGGCTTGCATGAACTCATCGGTGACACGGATCGAGTTGTTGGCGTTCTGGTATTGGATCGAGTGGCTGTCGGCGCCATCGAGATCCATGTCGAAACCGGCTTCGCGAAGGACACGGGCCTTGCGCTCTTCGGTGGCCTTGCACCAGATGAACTCTTCGACATCGGGGTGATCGATGTCGAGCATGACCATCTTGGCTGCACGGCGAGTCTTGCCACCGGACTTGATGGTGCCTGCGGACGCATCGGCGCCTCGCATGAAGCTGACGGGGCCTGAGGCCGTGCCGCCACCCTTGAGCATCTCGGCGCTCGAGCGGATGCGGGACAAGTTGACGCCTGCGCCAGAGCCGCCCTTGAAGATCGTGCCCTCTTCGACGTACCAGTTGAGGATGTCGTCCATCTTGTCGTCGACGGACAAGATGAAGCAGGCCGAACCCTGCTGGGGAACATCAGCGACGCCGATGTTGAACCACACCGGCGAGTTGAATGCGCCACGCTGATTGATGACGAGGAACTTCAGCTCGTCGGAGAATGCCTGCGCTTCCTCTTCGTCGACGAAGTAGCCACCTTCACGGCCCCACGTCGTGACGGTGTCGACCACACGATCGGCGACCTGCTTGAGGCTCGTCTCACGCTCGGGCAAGCCCTGCGTGCCACGGAAGTACTTCTGGGCGAGAATGTTGGTTGCGTTGACTGACCAGGTGCTCGGCACCTCCACGTCGAGTTGCTCGAAAGCAACTTCACCGGTCTTCCAGTTGGCGATGCGGGCATCGCGCTTCTCCCAGATGACGGTGTCGTAGGGATGAACACCGGCAGTGGTGAAGTGGCGGCGGATGCCGATGCCGGTGTGTTCTGGTGCGAGGGCCATAAATGCTCCGTGTGAGGGGTTTTGAAGAGGTGTGTGCGGGTGATCTTGCGAGTGGTTGCGGTAGCGAGACGATCTCGCCGGAAGACACAGCCGTTCATGCCGAGGCATGCAGGTGGCGGCTTGCATCTTGTTCCGCCTATGGCTGCGCACAAGCGCACCAAATTCGCTCCTCGAACACGGCTGTGAACGAGGGACACGTACAGAATCGCTTTGTGTAAGTGATCCTCACCGTGCTGACGCTCGATGAGGGGACACTTGCACGATGCAAGCCGCTTGCAGTCTGCAAGCCCCGATGACAGCCAGGCCGCCACTAGATGTTGTGCCACGGGAACCAGGTGACGCCAACGGGCGCACAAGATGTGGATTGATGATTACATCATCGTAATTACGACGATGTCAACGCTTGTCGAGATTTCTTTCGAAATCTCTCGACCCACGCAACGGCGAGCCCCATTTTCACGCGCAAGTTGGCTCACCGCCAGTGAGCACCGACCACAATGTCGCTGCCCACCGAAAGCCGGCGCCCGAGAAAGCTGGGTCCAGGTCCGCCTGTCTGCGCGCACTTCGCGCACACAACTCGCCCATGAGCACGAGACCGTGCCCTCATTCCGCTACCTCAGGCCACCGGCCACGTGACAACGAAGGTAGACACCCGAGCCTGTGGATCAAAAGTGGATAGGGCTGTGACTTTGTACTTTTTCCTGTGGATTCCGACGCGATCCTGGGGACGAATCGTGGAATATCACCGTCGGCGCACGCTCCGCCACCGTGTGACCCCGGCCACGTGTGAGCCTCGCTGCCACGAGCATTGCCCTCCGCTCTGACACGATGGCACGATGACCGTGCGCTCCATGCCCGATTGCCAGACGATCGATCCCCTCGATCTCATTCCGTTCGAGGACCGTGCGCACGCTGACGGACGCCCGTGGCTGTTCACCAACATGGTGACCTCACTCGACGGCGCAGCGGCCGTCGATGGGTTGTCCGGTCCAATGGGCGACGACGACGACCGGTTGATGTTCCGAGCCCTTCGAGCTTCGGCTGACGCCATCCTCGTCGGGGCTGGCACCGTGAATGCCGAGGGTTATCGACCACCCCAGCGCTCCCCCGAGGTCGACGCAAGCCGAATCAGCACTGGCCGCAAGCCCCGCCCCGTCATCGCCGTGGTTTCGGCTTCGCTCTCAATCGATCCAAACCTCGAACTCTTCAACGATCCGACGTATCGGCCAATCATCTTCACCGCTGATCGAGCCGCAGCAGATCGACGCGCCGCGCTGGCCGACCGGGCCGAGATCGTGACACTGGGCCCTGAACGGGTCGATCTGGGTGCCGCACTCGCTCATCTCGGGGCTGTCGGACACCTGACCGTGCTGAGCGAGGGCGGACCCACGCTCAACGGACAGCTGATTCGGGCTGGATTGGTCGACGAGTGGAACCTGACGATCGCCCCACTCCTGGTCGGTGGAAGTGCTCCCCGGCCAGCGCATGACTCCGAAGGCAGCGCACCAGAACTGCCTGACTACGAACTCTCCAGACTGTGGACTGGCGACCGGGCACTCTTCAGCCGATGGATCAAGAGCACGACCTGATTTGCTTCAGCGGCTCTCTGCGAGCGCAGCGGCGTCCAGGCCACGGCGCGCGAGATCTTCAGCGATTCCTGCGTCGGTTGGGCGAAGAGACACTGCTGCCGCGTACCCACGTCGCGCGGCCATGACATCGCTGCCGTAGACCGCCGAGCGGTTGTAGCCGAGGAGAGACCTGCGGTAGACGCTGTCGTTTTGGATCCCTGAGAAGCCCCGACAGAGATGCTCTGCCGCTGCGTAGGCGGCGTCGTAGAGGTTGTGCGGGTCGATCACGCCATCAGCGTTGCCGTCGAGCCCGTAGATGTCCCAGCTGCTCGGAATGAACTGCATCGGACCTACCGCTCGGTCCCATTCGGTGTTGCCGTCCCACGATCCGCCATCAGTGTCGGCGATCGCCGAGAACGGCTCACCGTCGAGCACGGGACCAAGAATCTCGTTCGAGGTCCGACCATCCGGACCGACCGTGCTCCCACCGAACGAACCGTGGCGGGACTCGATCAGTCCGACACCAGCCAGCTGATCCCATCCGATGCCGCATCCAGGCCGGCGCTCCGCCATCTGAATCGAGGCCCGGAAGTAGGCATCGATCACGACCAACGACATGTCGGTACCAGGTACTGATTGGCCAACCAAAGCCCGCTCGAGCTGCGGGCGAAGGTCGGCGATTCGAAGGTCGGCATCCTCGAGATCGGCGACGGCGGCTTCGAGATCAGAAGTTGCCACCTGCACACGACCAGCGATGACTGCCGCCAGATCCTGGGCCTCGACTCGCGCCTGCCTGGCATGGGACAGGGCCGCCCTCGCTGCGGCATACCGCTCCTCGATCACTTCGGCGGCACCATCGGAAAGCCCAGGCAGCGGACTCATTGCACCGTCGACGGTCAATCTGGCGAGATCGACCTCCTCAGAGCTGAGAAAGCTGTCGACCGCGAACGCTCCAAGGCGGCTGAATGCCGTGTCGGCCTCTGCGGCAGCGACGTCCTCGCCAGCCTCGAGATCATCGACCACAACACGCTGGGACCACGACTCGACCCTGGCCACGCTGCGACGCTGGAGCCCATCGAGTCTGCGCTCATCAGCATCGACGGCATCGATCATGGCGACCGTGAGATCGGCCCGCAGCTCAACGATTCGGCCCGACGCCGGCATCACCTGAGCCAGAACGTCCGGGTGGAAGATCTGAGACTCCGGCAAGAGCTCGGCCAGCGTGAACTCGACGACCTCTTCGGGGTCTACTGCAGCGGTGCCCTGCGCCGCCACAGGAGCAGCGAGCCCCAGGCTCGCAACCACGAGACCCAGCGCCAGTGCAAGCCTCAGCGGCGGTGCGAGCGCACGCGTGCGCCGTCGCCGAAGAGGAAGATCCATGCCAGAGCATCGGCGCGCTCAGGCCCAGGGTTAAGTGATTGTGGCCGCTTCCGCCGAGCGTCAGGAAACAGCTGGCGCTTGATCCCGCTTGATCAGCGTCATCTCGCGGGCGAAATCCTCGACACCACGGAAACCCTTGTAGACGCTGGCGAATCGCAGAGCCGTCACATCGTCGACCCGCCGAAGGTGGTGAAGCACCGTCTTGCCGATCTCTTCCGAGCTCACAAGATCACCAAGAAGGCGAATCTCGTCCTCGACAGCCTCGACCACCGAGTCGATCGCCGCTGCGTCGAGCGTGCCGCCCTTGGCCGCCGTGGTGATGCCCCGCACGATCGTGGCTCGATCGAAATCGACCTTGCGACCGTCACGCTTCATCACGTGAAGTTCGGCGTGCTCGAAGCGTTCGAACGTCGTGAAACGGGCACCACACGAGCCGCAGGCCCGTCGTCGGCGAATGGCCTTGCCCTCGTCGGCCGCACGCGAATCAACCACGCGGGTGTCCTCTTCGTCGCACGTCCGGCATCGCATCGTCGGAAACGATAACGGCGTGGGCTC
>RCMY010002489.1_pt1 | contig 16692 bp, 16 predicted proteins | sample 2041341 | NCBI WGS metagenome assembly RCMY01 (sample SAMN09708234, study PRJNA481090) | Marine sediment metagenome, whole genome shotgun sequencing project. | reverse complement strand
TGTCTGGCATACGGGTAGAAGGGCGCCACCACTGTGATGCGCTTGGCCGAGGCACGCTTCAGAGCGTCAACCATGATGAGTTGCTCCATGATCCACTCGTTGACAGGAGCGGTGTGGGACTGGATGACGAACGCGTCACAGCCTCTGACCGACTCCTCGAAGCGGACGTAGATCTCGGAGTTGGCGTATGCGAAGGACTTGGTGGGGACGAGTTCGGTGCCCATGAGCATGGCCACTTCTTCGGCCAGCTCTGGGAACGCACGGCCCGCGAAGAGCATCAGGTGCTTGTTGTTCGCGGTGCTGTTGGTCATATGTGGGTTCAGCCCTTCTGTTGTGAACGCGATTCCTCGATGGCCGGATGGATGCTGCCGTCGTGCTCGGCAGCGGCCTTGGCAGCCTTCGATTCGGGGCGGCGCTTGGACACCCAGCCCTCGGCTGTGTGCTGCCGGCCCCGGGCGATGGCCAGGCCACCGGCGGGAACGTCCTCAGTGATTGCCGAACCGGCGGCCACGAAGGCACCCGGTGCGATGTCCACCGGTGCGACGAGCACCGAGTTCGAGCCCACGAATGCGTCCTTGCCCACGTGCGTCGGGGACTTGTTGACGCCGTCATAGTTGGCGAAGATGGTGCCTGCACCAATGTTGACGCCGTCGTCGAGGATGGCGTCGCCGCAGTAGGCCAGGTGGGGCACCTTGGAGCCTGTGCCGATCACGGCGTTCTTGGTTTCGACGAACGCGCCGATCTTGCCATCGCGGCCCAGTTGTGTGCCCGGCCTCAGGTACGAGAACGGGCCCACCTGAGCTCCTTCACCGATGATCGCGAAGGAGCCGTGCGTGCGCACCACCTCGGCTCCAGCGCCCACCTCAACGTCCATGAGCGATGTGTTGGGGCCGATGATGGCACCCTCGCCGATGGTCGTGGCGCCCTGCAGGATTGTTCCGGGCATGAGCACAACATCGCGGGCGAGGTCCACGTCCACATCGATGAAGGTGGACTGTGGATCGACGATGGTGACGCCGGCGAGCATGTGTGCATCCAGAATCCGTCGGTTCATCTCGGCGTTGATACGCGCCAACTGCACGCGATCATTGACGCCTTCGGTCTGCCAGATGTCCTCGGTGATGACAGCGCCAACGCGATCTCCCCGACCGTGCGCAAAGGTCAGAACGTCGGTCAGGTGATGCTCTCCCTGGGCATTGTCCGTGCCGAGTTGGGCGAGTCCGTCACGCAGGGTTTCAGCGTTGAAAACATAGATGCCGGAGTTGATCTCGGTGATCTTCCTCTGCTCCTCGGAGGCATCGCGATGTTCGACGATGCCCACCACCCGGTCACCGTCGCGCAGGATGCGTCCGTAGCCCGTGGGTTCATCAACGTGTGCGGTGAGAACTGTCACGCCGTTCACGTGTGCGCGGTGGATGGCCACCAACTGCCGCAGCATGTCCCCGGTCAGCATGGGGACATCGCCGTAGGTGACAACCACCTCACCAGTCAGGTGACCGAGCTCCTCGAGCCCGCACATCACGGCGTGACCGGTTCCCAGCTGTTCTTCCTGGAGTGCCGTGGTCACTGAGGCAGACAATTGGCCCAGTTCTTCGACGACCTGCTCGCGATACTTTCCCACCACCACCACCAGGTGCGAGGGATCGAGGGCCGCTCCGGCCGAGACGGCATAGTGCAGCAGCGTCTTGCCGGATATTTCGTGCAGCAACTTCGATTTTGAGGACTTCATGCGGGAACCGCCACCGGCCGCGAGGACGATGACCGCCGCCACGGGGGCAAGATCGCTGTCGAGATTCTGCGCTGTCATCGTTCTCCCGGGAAGAGTGCGAACCACACGGCTGCGAGCCTATCAGCCAACCATCGGCGTTCGCCGACGCTGTTACTGAGCCAACTGCACAGGATTTATCCATACTCGGCTGTAGATATCGTGGACGCATGACCATCGACATCACCACTTCCCTTGGAAGCCTCGTCACCGCAGATCCGCGTCGTGCTCGAATCCTTGAGGGGTTGGGTCTGGACTACTGCTGCAACGGCCACCGCTCCCTCCTGGAGGCGACCGACGCGGCCGGCCTGGCCGTCGCCGACGTGGCGGCCGCCCTGGATCTGCCCGGTGTCGCACCCGCACAAGCGATCATCGGGGAGCACGCCAACTCCGCGTACGCGCACGATATCGTCGATTCTCATCACGCGTACATGTGGGAGGAGATGCCCAGGCTGCAGGCGCTCGTGAACAAGGTCCTGACGGCACACGGCGCGCTGCACCCCGAACTGGCACTGGTCCATGAGACCTACACGCAGGCGATCGCCGCACTGGACCCCCACATGACACAAGAGGAACGCATCGTGTTCCCGGCCATCAGCCGCATGGAGAAGTCGCAGGCCTCAGCCATGGGCACCTCATTGGCCGAGCCCATCCAGCAGTTGCGCGACGAACACGAGGTGGTGGGGAGCCTGTTCAAACAGATCCGGACCCTCACAGATGGCTACGCCGTGCCGGAGGGGGCGTGCAACTCCTATCGCGCCATGCTGACCGGGCTGGAGGAGATGGAACTCGACCTCCATGAGCACATCCACAAGGAGAACAATGTGCTGTTCCCCCGTGTGCTTCAGCTGGAGGCCGAGCTCTCACTGTGAGTCAGGCGCCGCGCTTCTTGTCGGCGGCAATCACGTGACGCATCCCTTCGATGGCGACGGGGATGAGGTTGCCCACCTGCGAAGCATCCTTCTCCTGCTCCGTCATCGGCGCAAAATCATGGTGCCCCATAACCATCATCACGCCTCCCGTGCGAACACGGCGCGTGGAACCCACGAGGAACAGCGTGGCGCACTCCATCTCGGAGACCAGGCACCCACCCTTGACCCAGGCATCCCACCGATCCTTCAGCATCGGAGCGACGGGCATGGAGTCCGGGCTGTGCTGGCCGTAGAAGGAGTCCTTGGACTGTGAAACCCCCACGTGATGACGCCGATCAAGCTTCTGGGCGGCTGCCACCAAACCATTGATGATGTCCTGGTCCGCGACCGCCGGGAACTCCATGGGTAGGTAGTGCAGGCCGGTCCCCTCGTCGCGGATGGCCGCGTTGATCACGGCGACGTCGCCCGGCTGCGTCTCTGGCTGCATGGCCCCGGCCGTACCCACCCGCATGAAAGTGTCGGCGCCCACATGAATCAGTTCCTCAACGGCGATTGCCGTGCTCGGTCCACCCATGCCAGTTGACGTGACTGCGACGGGTTCACCGTCGAGCTCTCCCGCCCACGTGGTGTGTTCCCGGTTGGACGCGACGAACCGCGGGTTGTCGAAGTGCTGCGCGATGACCTCACACCGGCCGGGGTCCCCGGGCAGGAAGACGTAGCGTCCAATGTCACCCTGGCTGAGGTGGATGTGATATTCGTAACCATCTGAGTACGTGGCCATGTATTACTCCTTCTTCGACGGACCCCACACGCTAGCGCGCCGCGACGCCCGGCACCTCAAATGTCCGATCCTTCAGCGAATCGCCACGGATGTGGCGCTGACCTGCTGGAGGAATCCGCTCAGCGCATCTGCTGCTTCTGGGCGGGGGCTGTAGTGGGCCCACCTGCCGCGGTACTCCCGATCCACGAGGCCGACGTCGACCAACTTCTTCACATGGTGAGACAAAGTGGGCGGGGAGATCCCGAGCTGGCCTGGGAGATGGCAGGCGCACACCGTGCTGTGCCCCGATGAGGCGATGTGGGCGTAGACCCTGAAGCGGACCGGGTCGCTGAGAGCCTTTGCCACTGCGGCCAGCTGTCCGGCCTCGGCCGGGTCCATCAGCGCTGCTGCAGCGGCGCCACACTCGAACTCTGGATCAGCAACAGTCATTTCAGGATCGTAGCGTCGCAGTACAGCGCCCGGTGTACAGTTCAGCGCATGCTGACCATTGCTTCGCGTTTGGATGTCATGAACCGGCTGGGGCGGGCCATGGCCGACCACACCCGCTCCCGGATTCTCATGACGTTGCTGGAGGGGCCAGCGTATCCGGCCGAATTGTCCCGCGACTTGGGGTTGACACGGTCGAACGTGTCGAATCACCTGACCTGCCTTCGAGCCTGCGGAATCGTGGTCGCGGAGCCCGAGGGGAGGCAGACGCGATACGAGATCACGGACCCACACCTGACGCAGGCGCTGAACGCGCTGGTGGAGGTCGCGCTCGCGGTCGATGAGAGCGTCCCATGTCTGGACCCTGAGTGCTCAGTCGACGACTGCGGCGTATCCAAGGTGCACAAGTGAACACGATCACCGCTCCACACGCCACGGATACGGACCTGGCCGATCATGACGAGGACTTGAGCTGGTGGAAGGCCCCGGGGATTCTGATCCCGGCCCTCTCCGGGATGGTGTTCCTCACCGGCCTGATCTGCGAATGGTTCGGCTCCGGACTCGTAGCCATGGCGCTTTTCTGGGTCGGATTGCTGCTGGGCGCCTCCACGTTCGTACCCGGCGCGCTGCGCAATCTGCTCACCAAACGCAAGCTCGGCATTGGGTTGCTGATGACGATCAGCGCGACCGGCGCGGTGATCCTCGGATACATCGCGGAAGCCGCGGCCCTGGCCTTTCTGTACTCGATCGCGGAAGCGTTGGAGGACAGGGCCATGGACCGCGCTCGGGCTGGGTTGCGAGCACTTCTGCAACTGGTTCCCAGGACAGCCACCATCAAGCGCGGCGGCGTACCTGTAGTACTCCCGGCCAAAGAGTTGCAGGTCGGTGACCTGCTGGTGTTGCGACCGGGTGAAAGGGTTGCCACTGACGGTGTTGTGCGCACCGGTCGCAGCAGCCTGGACACCTCCGCCATCACGGGTGAGTCGATCCCGGTCGAGGTCCAGTCAGGCGATGTGGTTTCGGCCGGCTCGATCAACAGTTCCGGAATGCTGGAGGTGGAAGCGACCGCTGCCGGCGTCGACAACTCATTGACGGCGATTGTGGAACTGGTTGAGCAAGCTCAGGCCGAGAAGGGGTCGCGCGCCCGACTGGCTGACCGGATTGCCCGGCCGCTTGTGCCAGGTGTCATGGTACTTGCAGTGCTGGTCGCGCTCATCGGGTCGCTGTTCGGGGACCCCGAGCTGTGGGTCACGCGCGCCTTGGTCGTGCTCGTGGCCGCCTCCCCCTGCGCCTTGGCGATCTCGGTACCCGTGACCGTCGTCTCCGCGATCGGCGCAGCGACCAAGTTCGGCGTGGTGATCAAGTCCGGGGCCGCGTTCGAACGCTTCGGTGGCATCCGCCACCTCGCCGTCGACAAGACCGGCACTCTGACGCGCAACGAACCCACAGTCGCCCGCGTCATCACCACGGTCTCCGCATCGCCTGAACTCGTGCTGGAGTGGGCGGCGAGCCTGGAACGGCACAGCACGCACCCACTCGCTGCGGCGATCACGAACGCAGCACCGCAGGCACAGCCCGCCGAAGGGATCATCGAGACCGCCGGTCATGGCATCACCGGGCACCTGGACGGGGCAACGATCACAGTCGGTAGTCCTCGATGGCTCAGTGGCGGCGAACTCGAAGAAGAAGTGGACACGCTGGAAAGCGACGGGATGACCGTGGTCATCGTCCACCGCGCTGGGCAACCCGTCGGGGCGATTGGAGTCCGTGACGAACCGCGCCCAGAAGTGCCCGAGGCGATCGCCACGTTGAGGTCCCGAGGGATAGGCGTGACGATGCTCACGGGAGACAACGCCCGAACTGCTCGCGCCATCGCCGCACAGGCTGGCATCCACGACGTGCGCTCCGAGTTGCGCCCCGAGGACAAGGCCAAGGCCGTCACCGAACTCAGCCGTACCCAGCCCACAGCCATGATCGGGGACGGCATCAACGACGCCCCCGCTCTCGCCGCCGCCGACCTGGGCATCGCGATGGGGACAACCGGCTCGGACGCCGCGATCGAATCAGCTGACGTTGCCTTCACTGGCCACGACCTCCGGCTCATCCCCCAGGCACTCGCTCACGCCCACCACGGCCGAAGAATCATCAACCAAAACGTCGCTCTCTCGATCCTGATCATCGCAACACTTGTGCCCCTATCCATCACAGGCGTCCTCGGCCTCGCCACCGTCGTCCTCATCCACGAGATAGCAGAAATCCTCGTCATCTTGAACGGGCTACGTGCTGCACACTCTCGGCGTGTGCATCTCCAGCGCCCAGCCATCGGGCACGCTGACCAAAGAAGAGTTCCATGACGTGGGGCAGTGCTTCAGGAGGCGGACGCGTTCCACATCCCTCACTGCACTTGGTGTTTGATAGCGGAGCACCATCCGCGGTGTGGTGTGACCGAGCTGGTTGCATAGTGCGCTGGGTGGGAGCCACTGTTCCGTTGAGGGGTGAGCCAGTGCTTCGTTGGCCGTTGAACCACCGCGACGGGCCCGGGTGAGCCGCGGCGCCGTTGGGGGTTGTTGCTGCCGGAGCCGGCGAAGCCGGACTCTGACCGGGTGACACCAGATTTCGAGTACGTGTACCGGGAGTTTGGGTGGCCGTCAGTGACGCGGTTCCGTGTCAGATAGCGTCGCTAGGCTCGGCGCATGAGTCGTCGAAGTCAGGAGAAGCGAGCCGCCCGCGCCAAGGTGCGGGCCAAGCAGCGAGCAAGGGACAAGGTGGGGGATGACCAAAGGCCAGGTGGCTCCATCGCGGAGACGGACATCTTCGACTGGCCTGAATCGCAGCCGCCCCCAGTGCGCATGACCACGGCGGATGTCCTTGCTTGGGCTCGCGCTGGCACGGTCTACGGGATCTGGCGCACCAGGGCCGACGAAATCGATTCTGCCGTGTTCCAAGCCAACGCCGAACCCGTGCTGCTGTCCTGGCTGCGCGATGCCTACGGCATGGGCGGCTGGCAACCCACGGAGCTGATCCGTTATCTGGCCCGATGGGGGAAGTCACCGGTGGCAGGCCTGGCTCGCGTCGTCGTGGCTGTGGAGCGTGACTCACGGGTCGGGCCCACCGCCAAGGATCCTGGCTGGCTCCAGCAGTGGGAAGCTGCTGGGCTGCCCACCAAGTCGGCCGGAACGGGCTGGATGGCGGCCTGGGCGGCATCGCAGCCTGACTGGCTCAAGCTGATCTACCGGTTCGCGATGATCCTGTCCGGGATGCCGACTCTGGAGCCGGTCCTGCCGTTACTGTCAGGAGTCCACGCCTCCCCCCGGCTCGCCTCGAAGCAGGCTCCCGCCTCGGCAAATCCCATGCTGGAGCGGGTACGTGCCCTGTTGGCCAAGGCGGAATCGACTCAGTACGAGTCAGAAGCCATCGCCTTCACTGCCAAGGCCCAGGAACTGATGACCAAGCACGCACTCGATCAGGCGATGCTGGCCGGTGCAGGCTCCGGCCCCGCCGCCCCGGGTGTGATCCGTATCCCCATCGATCCGCCGTACCTGGACGCCAAGGCGCTCCTCCTTCAGGTCATCGCGGGGCACTCCCGCTGCCAAGCTGTCCTTCATCAGAGCGTGGAGATGTCCAGCGTCATCGGCTTCTCGACGGACCTTGAGGCGGTCGAGCTACTGTTCACCTCGCTGCTCGTCCAGGCCCATCACGCCCTGGCCGCAGCCAGCGTCGCCGCGCCACCGGGGAGCCGGACCAGATCCCAGTCATTCAGGGCCGCCTTCCTGCAGGGCTTCATCAGCCGCATCGACGCCCGACTCGACGCGGTGAACAGTGCGGCTTTCGACGAGGCCAAAGCACAGGCGGACACATTCCTGCCGGTCCTTCGCTCCCGGGACGAGCAGATCAGCGAGTTCGTGGAGCAGCGCTTCTCCGCCCTGATCTCCTCCAGGGTGCGAGGCGGTTTCGACGCGCTGGGCTACCATCACGGTCAACGTGCTGGAGACGCCGCCGCCCTGCTCTCGGGCGCAATCGAGGCCTGAGACCGACGCCTCACCGGCGTGGACAGGGCGGCATCCGAGACAGATGTACTCGGTTGAGGGCGCACCCCTGCGGAGAACTAGGACGCCCTGCGTCTGGGGCGGCACATGACTACACTCCTGGCCATCGGGGAGGTGTTCAACAGCGCCACGGCGCAGCCCACACCGTCGCAGTGGCTCAGCCATCAACGGAACACTGGCTCACTCACCACCGGAACAGTGACTCTCCCCGAGCGCAACATCCAGCTGGTCCTGAATTTTCCTTACCGTCGCCCCGGCCTCGGCGGACATGATGGCGGCTGTAGCCCTGAGGTTGTGGTTGCGCAGCCGGGGATCTCCGATTGCGGCGGCCTTCAGCCCCCCCACAAGACCGCATCCACGATACGCAGCGCTGCCCGAGGCCATTGAGGACGGCAGGAGTTCCAGGTGGTCGCTCTAGCGCCGGATCGCGAAGTGCAAGCTCACGCGCTATCAGGACGGCTTCCGTGTGCTCGTAGACCTGGACGAGATTGACGGACGTGACGAAGCCCTAGGTCCTCTTTCCTGTCGACACCAACTCCCCGGGACGTGAGCCTGCGTGGGCTATTCACCTTGCCGGCCCCTGCATTGCAGGAAGCCCGCCCAAGTAACGGTGAGCCCGACGGGTAAACTGGTGATGATCTTCACGTGAACCGCACGCTGTGCCTCGAGGAAGGATCGACATGAGTGCCATTACTGTCTCCCGCAAGCTTGGATCGTACGGTGGTCGAATCTCGGAGAGAGTCGCCCAGGAACTGGGGTGGAAGTTCGCTGACCGCTTTTTCGTGGACGCCGTGATCAGTGAATACGGCCTGATCCAGCTGGGTGAGCTCTACGACAAGCCGCCGACACTGCTTGATCTGTTCAGTGAGAACACCGCGATGACAATCCAGTGGATGAACAAGACTGTGGTGACCTTGGCCGCCGAGTACGACATTGTTCTCCTGGGACGTGGAGGGTTTGCCGCTTTGAAGGGATACTCGGACGTCTTCAACGTGCTCGTGACTGCCCCCCAAGAGGACCGGATCAAGCGGGTCATCGAAGATGACAAGGTCTCCAGGGGCGTCGCCCAAGAGAGGGTGAAGCGGGATGAGGACACGAAGACCCGCTTCGTTCGCCGGTACTACGGAGAGAACTGGGCCGCCGAGGACAGCTACGACTTGGTCGTGGACACGGCGGAGACGTCGGAGGACGAGGCCGTACAGCGCATCATCGAGGCTGCTCAGGCTTGGTTCGAGAGTAGTGACGGGCCCCGGGTCGCTGATCTGGACGTGGATGAGTTGCTGCTGCAGACGATCAAGGACCAATTCGCGGCAGACGCCGCCCGCTAACCGCGTGTCGTTGAAATAGGTTCACGACAGGCGCTGAACCGCACCAAAAGGTGCTGCCGATGCAGCCCGGCCACGATGAGCAGCGCACCCACGACTACGTCCGCCACGGCACCACCACACTGTTTGCGGCGTTGGAGATCGCCGCCGGGAGGGTGACAGGGCTGTGCAAGAACCGGCACCGCCACCAAGAGTTCCCCGGCCTTCCTCAAGCATGTGGCCCGGCCTATTCCGACCGGGAGCTGCATCACCCACACCATGAACTCGAACAGGACCGGCGATCCGTCAAGAGCCTCGGTGATCTCGAAGAACGCGTCTCCTCGACAGACGGCGTCCCGTGTGTGCGCAGGCCAGGACCTCAGCTCATCGGGGTTGCGGATGGTGAACCGGTTCCCGTGAGCGACTCCGTTCCGCAGGTGGCGAACCATTTCCGGTACAGGGGCACGGTCGAAGTAGCCCCCTGCCGCCAGACGGTCGCCCAGCGAGATCAAAGGACCTGTTGCAGCAGCACCTGTTCATCCCAAGCTAGTTCCATCGCAGTGGCGTGGGCTTAGAGCCCGAAACCCGGAGGTCAGCCAGCTGCCATGTTTCGTCCGCGCTCACGTCACCATCCTGCACCACTGGTTCCATGGGCGGCGGGACAACTGGCGGTCCGCCGGTTCATGAGCATCGATTTGCTCCTGTCTTCGCGGCAGAACCGGACGTCAGTGCGGCGATGATGCGTGGGTTCGCGGTCAGCAGAGGGCTGGGGTGTTAGCCGCCGCAGGTGGTCAGGAGGTCGCCATCCGCGTCATAGATTTGTCCTTCGACCGGTAAGGGTTGGTCCCAGTCGAAGGGGATGGTGGCGTTAGGTACTACCCAAGCGTCGACGATAGCAATGCCGTTCACCACAGGATGCGAGGTCATCACGCTGTCGCCGGCCACGCCGATCTGTAGCGTCGTAGCCTCGGTCAGAACCCTCCCGCCGTCGTCACGGACGGCACCCGCGCCCCTCAGCTGGTATTCCGACAGTGTGCCGTCGCTGTCGCGGCTCATGTTGCGTGGCTGAACCGGGCAAGCTCCACCGCCGAGAGCGACAGTTGTGTCGGCCCCGACCGACAACTCCACCCACGCACCGGCACCCGCCTCGCCCAAATTCTCGACCAGGCAACTCACCACGGTGCCGAAGTCGTCGATGAACGCCGCGGTGGTGACCTCCCACGTCTCCAAACCGACGTCTTCCGTGCCGGGCAGATCGCCCACTCGTTTTGTCGCCTGGGAGCCCAGGAACCGCCACGACGCACCCATCAGCAGGCCGCTGCTCGAACAGACCCGGCGCAGGCCGGCCTCGGTGGCCATCTCCCCAGCAGAGAACTCCACTTCGCGCGCGGGCTCGGACCAACCGACCGGGCAGTGGTAGTCATCGAAGGCAAACGAGTACTCGACGTCGCTGCCGGGAGGCAGCGCCGTCACGTTGTTCAGGTCAGGGTCGGACGCCCAGCCCAAGGGCGGCGGACAGCGCTGCACCACAACCGAGCGCGGGATCAACGGCTGGGTCCACCACTCACCCGGCTGGTGAACCTCCAGCGCCCAACCCACCGGCACCGCCTCACGCGGGATCGGCGCGCCACATCCAGACAGGACCATGGCGAGCGCGACCGTGCACAAGACCCCGACGAACTCGCGCTCGTGATCCACCAGGCCCCCTCCACGAACCGCCACATCCACTCCCAAGATCAACCTATAACAGGACTCACCCGCACACGAGAACCACTGTCCGGGTCCTCACCGCCGGTGTGCCAGACCAGGGCCGAGGCGCCGCCCTCTGGTGAGCGTCCCCGACGATCCCGGGGATTGCCAGGGTTGGATTGGGTAGGGCACGCTCGCTGGATGAGCCGCCAGCCCAGCGATCCGATCGCGATACTGATAGTCGTCTCTTGGCTCCATGCCGCCGGCAAGTCGCCCATCACCGGCTGATCGGCCGCGCCGAATCTGTCTGACCTATTTCTGCATCATTCCCTTCTAGCTGAGGAACCGTTCCCAGTTCGCGGACTTGAGAAAATATGTCCCACCGAACCCTTGCTTCCTAAACATCCGAGACGGATAATACTTTCAGGCTCTTGCGCTTTGCCGACAAAGGTGGCGGCCCCAAGAACCAGTCGGCTTCATCACGGGCTGAGGCCGTCACCGACGGGGGGTGGCCCGCATGCCAGGTCCAATTGTCCACTTGCACAACGTTGTGGGGCTTGGCCCGTATCTTCGAGAGATTGGCGGCGATCGCGGTCGTGATCTCGCTGACCTCTTGGATGCGGACCCGTGCAGCCCTTACGCCGGGTTCGGTGCTCAGGGGCCGGATTTCCTGATCTTCTCTCTCAAGGAGTATGGGACACCTCTGGATGAATTCGTCAACTTTCTTTTCGGTGTCTATGACGCACTCGAGCCTTTCATTGACTTTTACGAAGCCGTTGTGGAGCCTGTCGAGCAGGCCATCGACGACGCCGTGACAGCGGTCGACGAGGCCCTGTTCAATGGACTGATCGGCGACATCGGGAAAACTGCCGACCTGATCGGCTCGGCGCTGTTGGTGCAGCTGCAAAAGATGGTCACCTCAAACGTCGATCTCTTCTACCCGTTCTACCCAAAGATCCAGCAGGGAGAACCGGAAGACCAGTGGTACTGGTTCGACACGTGGCACTACCGCCGAACCGGACGATTCGCCTCAACTATGTGGAAACTCGCCCAAGGTGATGACGACCTCATGCGATACGCCATCGGCTACGGCAGCCACATCGGCGGCGACGTCGCCGGGCATCCATTCGTGAACTCCATCGTGGGCGGCCCATATCGATCGTTTTGGCACCGACACCATCTCATCGAGAACTGGATCGATGCCTACGCCCGCAAGGGCTATCCCGACAGCGGGCTCACCAAGAAATGTCTGGGTCTCGGGCCGAAGGACACCTACCTCGCCGACTCCATTGCCGGCAGCTACTACTACCGGCTTTGTGAGTTCCCCAACGGTCAACTTCCGGGCAAGCTCCAGGACTTGATGGTCAAGGCCGTCGACCTGACCTATACCGGAACCACGGTTCCACCCATGCTCTCCGGTCAGGATTTCGACACCACCTACCGTCTGTGGCTGGCATGGTTCGAGCGCACGACGACCATTGGTTCGGCACAGAAACCCACCCCCGTCCCTCCGCCCGGCGCAGCCACTGCTGGGCTCTTCACCGACTTCGTCAACGGGTTCCCCTCACTGCCCGGGGGTGGCGGAGGTGGTGGGGGCGGCGGATTCAGCATCTTGGACATCTTCGCCGCGATTGCAGCCTTCACCAAGTGGCTCATCGACTCCGTCGCCTACGCGATCAACTGGATCATCACCCATGCCGGTGACATCCTCTCGCTCCCTCTCACGGAGGCGCTTGCGTTGGTCAAGTGGCTGCTGTACCAGATCCGCAAAGGCGTCTGGCAAATCTATGAGGAGGGTCGCTTCGCCATGGTGCTTGGCGCCTACCTGCCCCCCGAGCCGCGTGATTTCGCCAGGAACCCGTGGGGCACGGCCTTCATCAATACCTCAGCGGCACACCTGACGGGCGGTCCGTCGCCCCAATTCGCCGCTTACCCCCACAAGCAGGACAAACATGGGCTGTTCGGCCCGATCGAACACCACCTCCTTTACCCCGGCACTCCTCTCGAACAACCGTTCGCGGAGGCGGCGCCGATACCGTTTTACGGTCAGAATCCCGACGTCTTCCTCGACGGCTTCCACTCCTACACCCCTCAGGTCGAGGATCTCTACACGGCGAAGGACCCGTACGGCGTCGGTCCCGACTTCACGCACTGGAGCGACCAGAACACCTGGAGCACGCACCAGTTCGGCTCCATCAAGGCATTTACGGCCCGCCTGCTCTCCGAGCACATCGACGACTTGCCCAACCTCAACTTGGACGCAGACCGCGGCTACGGATGGAAGACCTGGACCGGCGACAAGCCGAACATTGAGGACCAGAACCCTGTACCGACCCACTACGTCGACCCGTGAGGGGACGAAACCATGCCACACGATGATCGACACCCCGACGACCGATTTCCGCGAAATGATCGGCGCGACGAAGGACACGACAAACCAGACGACGGCCCCTTCGACGGCAGGACGCGACTGTTCATCCGGACTCATCCTGCCGACGACGGATCCGAACCGCTTTCCCCGGGACTAGCGTTCTGGACCAGCCCCGATGTCGTCATCGTCAAGCCTGGAGGTGCTGTGGGTGGGGAGGCAATACCGCTCCAGGTCAACAAGGTCCGGGTGACGGTAACCAACGGGGGCGGGATACCGGCCGTGGACGCTTGGGTGGACGCTTGGGTCGCTGATCCATCGACGCTCATCACACCGGCCACCGCCACGCTTATCGGCGCTGGCCCCATCACGATCCAAGCCAATATGCAGGAAACCATCGACCTGCCATGGACGCCCACATCGGGAGACACCGGGCACCGATGCATCATCGCCCGAGTAAGCCTCATCATCCCATCCGATACGTATAACGACCCGACGGTCTTTGACGTCATCGGTGACCGCCACATTGCCCAACGCAACATCCAGGTACTGGAAGTGGCTGTAGGGAAGGCGATGACCTTCCGTTTCCGGCTCGGGACCACTGACGGCCAGCGACGCACCTTGGTGCGGGCCTTGGAGCGCACCTGGGAGATGGACCCGCGCGAGCTCGCTCAAGCTGGCGGGTGTGTCGGGGGTCTACCCGCCAAGATGGGGCTGGAGGCGGTCGGTGTGCGAGTTCTGACACTCCGGGAAGAGCTTGGTCGGCCAAGTCTGACGGGCGACATGTCGCCTTCCTTGGGCATCACCCGACGGCCCGAAGATCCCCCCGGCGAGACAGAGACAAGTGTGGACCCGAACCGGCAGCGACCAGTCGGGGCTGTCACGTTCCAGGTCTCGCCGGAGGACGAGCAGGGGCGCCTGCATGCCGTCGACGTTCTGGAGTTGGACGAGCGGACCGGTGAAACGGTCGGTGGGCTTACCTTCATTATTCGCGTCACCTGACAACGGAAGTCTTGACGGGGCGCTGTGTCACACAAAGTATCGGGCCCGCCAACTTTCGGGAACGCACATCGAGGGCGAGGACGTGAACTTCAGCAGCCTGTCAGTGGCGCTCTACGGGAGCTGCGACGTGGCTGTGACGGTCTTCGAGAAGACCTACGACGGTGACCTCAGCGCCCGAGTCCGAGCCAACCGCTGCCGTCCCGGATCTGTTAATGTCCGCGTATGGACGCAGGTAAAGAGATTGACGGTCTGAATCAGTTTTTGGAGTATGTCGATCTCGCGGCTGAGGTATTGGGGATTTTGTCTGATCCGACGCGGATCAGGATCGTGCTGGCGTTGCGGCAGACAGATGAGTTGCCGGTGAATGCGTTGGCTGAGGTTGTGGGCAAGAAGCCTTCAGGGGTTTCGCAGCACCTCGCGCGAATGAGGATGGCCCGCATGGTCACGACCCGGCAGGAAGGCACGAGTGTGCTCTACCGGCTGACGGATGAGCACGCACTCGCAGTTGTGGTGGAGGCGATTCGGCAGGCCGAGCATGCGGTGGCGAACGGACAGACCCCACCCCACCACCACGTGTCGCAGGCATAGACCCACCACCTCGTCAGGATCACTTCTTTAAGGGACCGATCATGATCAATGTCCTCAAAAATCCGACCTACGCCAAACTGTTCAGCGCGCAGATCGTCGCACTCCTGGGTACGGGTCTCCTCACGATCGCACTCGGCCTGCTGGCGTTCGACATCGCAGGTGGCGACGCCGGGATCGTGCTGGGCCTCGCGTTGACGATCAAGATGATCGCCTACGTTGCCGTCTCTCCCGTCATCACCGCCATTACTGCTCACCTTCCACGTAAGCCACTTTTGATTGGCGCCGACCTTGTACGGGCCGGTGTGGCGATGTCGCTGCCGTTCGTCGATCAGGCATGGCAGATCTATATCCTGATCTTCCTTCTGCAGTCCGCGTCTGCGACCTTCACTCCTGCCTTCCAGGCTGTGATCCCGTCGGTGCTTCCTGAGGAGGGCGACTACACCCGGGCTCTTTCGCTGTCGCGGCTGGCCTACGACTTCGAATCTCTCGTGAGCCCGATGCTTGCCGCTTTGTTGCTGACGGTCATCAGCTACAACAATCTTTTCATTGGCACGGTGCTCGGGTTCATCGGCTCCGCCATCCTTGTGTTTGCATCCCGGTTCCCGCACATCGACATCCCCGCACAGTCTCCGTTCTTTGAGCGCCTCACTCGTGGGACACGGGCGTTCTGGGCCAGCCCCGAACTACGTGGCCTCATGGGATTGAACATCGTCGTGGCCACCACCACGGCGATGGTCATCGTCAACACCGTTGTCCTCGTCAAAGGTGAACTCGGCATGACACAGTCAGATGTTGCGCTGCTGTTGGGCGCCTACGGTGGCGGCTCAATGGTCGTTGCCCTTGGGATGCCAAAGCTCCTCGACGCCCTCCCGGATCGTCCCGTCATGCTCTCGGGCGGCATCATTCTGCCTGTTCTGTTGTTGACTGGGGCAGCGGCAATCGCCTGGCTGGACGGATCGTCACAGTGGTTTGCGCTCCTGTCCATCTGGTTCCTCCTGGGGGCAGCAACCTCGATGGTTCTCACCCCATCGGCGCGGCTGCTGCGCCGCAATAGCACCGAGCAGAATCGCCCGGCCGTGTTCGCCGCCCAGTTCTCCCTCTCCCATGCCTGTTTCCTGATCACTTACCCTCTCGCGGGAGCCCTGGGGGCTGCCATCGGCCTTGCACCCGTCGCTGTCGTGCTCGTGGCGGTGGGGGTGATCGGCGCAGGACTCGCGGTCGGGATGTGGAAGACCGGCGATACGGGGCGGGTTCCTGTTTCATCACCTTCTACAACTGAGTCGTCGAATATAGACTGACTCAGCCGATGCACACTCAAAGCGCGGACTGCGGGAAAGATCACGATCTCGGCGGTGACGATCCTGGCCTTGGTGGACCTCGCAATCACAGCGAACCGGACACCTGATAGGCCGGTGGAACCTGGCATTGTCCGTTCAAGCGAGTCGAGCAGACCTTGAGTCGCCATGATGACCCTGGGTCACGGGCCGATGCTTGGATAGAACCCGGACAATGACGGTTCGGAGGTCAAGGGTGATGCGGAGCCCCAGCGAGAAGTTACTCAGCACGGTCGGGCGCCCTGATGCCTACCGTGAGGTTCTCATCTCCTCTGTGGACTCCACAATCGACGCAGACACGGACTTCACCGGCGTGAAGGTCACGTCGTATCCGGCGCACGCCGTCGACGGATCCCGCGACAGACGTGCCACCTCACCCGACAATTCCAGATCATCGGGAGCACGCCCCAGCCGCTCAGAGAAATGCTTCCGGGCGATGCTGTTGCGGATCTCAGCCTTGACGCCAACCGAGGATGCGGCGGGCGTAGGGTGACTACACAAGGATCATCAACGAGGA
>RCMY010002487.1_pt1 | contig 16698 bp, 12 predicted proteins | sample 2041341 | NCBI WGS metagenome assembly RCMY01 (sample SAMN09708234, study PRJNA481090) | Marine sediment metagenome, whole genome shotgun sequencing project. | reverse complement strand
CGATGACTGGAAAGCCGCATACGGCGACCAGCCAATCCCTGATGACGGTTCGTTCATTGATCTCGGTCGTTCTGACCGGCAACGCTGGCGAGTAACTCGCGTGGGAAAGACGCGCCACGTTTCGGAGCGCCAGCGACGAAAGGTGCTTAGTGAGCGAAGCGAACGGCGATGACGCCAGTGTGCAGACCGTGGTCAACATTTTGATGGATCACGCAACCTTCGAACAAGAACTCGCACGCCAATCCGTTACCCAGAAGCCACTCACTCTCAAAGAAAATGAAGAACCTGATGAGCAAGACACCGAAGAGAGCGACACTGCCGACATCGAAGGACTCACGCCGAGACGCTGCGAAACCCTCAGCGGTTTGCCGCTTTCACCGCAATCAGCGTTTGATGCTGCGATCCGAGGCCATATCCGCAGGGTGGTGTTCAGCACTGGCACTCTCGATTTCACGATGAGCAGCAAAACCCGGTTGTTCACTGGCCCGAAACGCCTCGGACTCATTATGCGAGATCGTCATTGCCGAGGCCCTGGTTGTGATACTCCGGCGCATCGATGCGAAGGCGATCACATACGAGAGTTTTCTAGGGGTGGTGAGACTGTTCCGTCGAATGGTGAGATGTTGTGTGGTCCGTGTCATCGTTGGAAAACGAAGATGCAAGCCCTCGGTTGTTGGCCCGAGATCGTCAGCCTGCAACAGACTTCACTTACACAGGCCTCGCTCAAACAAACCGAGCACCTACGCGCCGCTTAATCGACGCCTTTGGCCACGAGCCTCTTCTCGTTCATCTTCATGCGTCACCATGGTCGACTCCTTCGATTCTCGCCCTAGAAACAACGAGCGACATCGATTGTCTACTACCTACGCAATTCGCCCGCCATGACGAGCCGAAACTTGGGCCCCGGTCCCAGGAGCTACGATGCTCCGCATGTGTCGTTGTAGGAGAACCAGATGACCATTGCAGAAACTGACGTATTCGAGTTCGACAACTCCTTTGCTCGCGACCTCGAGGGCTTCTATGTCGAGTGGAAGGCTGCCTCAGCGCCAGAACCCCATCTGGTTGCCTTTAACGACGAACTCGCGACCGAGCTTGGCCTCGATGCCTCGTATCTCTCGTCGCCCGAGGGGCTCGCGGTTCTTGCGGGAAACACGGTGCCTGACGGTGCCAACCCGATCGCAATGGTCTACGCCGGTCACCAGTTTGGCGGCTATTCACCGCGTCTCGGTGATGGACGTGCGTTACTCGTCGGCGAGCTCCTGAATGCCGAGGGCGACCGTTTCGATCTGCATCTCAAGGGCTCGGGCCGGACACCGTTCGCTCGTGGCGGTGACGGCAAAGCGGCCCTCGGGCCGATGCTCCGCGAATATCTTGTCGCCGAAGCAATGCATGCCCTTCGCGTGCCAACTACTCGCGCTCTTTCAGTCGTGACAACTGGTGAGTCAATCTTTCGAGAGGGCATGGTCCCCGGCGCAATTCTGGCCAGAGTCGCGGCCAGTCACCTTCGCGTCGGGACATTTGAGTTTGCTGCTCGACTCGAAGACAAGACTGCGCTCACCCGTCTTGCCGACTACTCGATCCAACGTCACCATCCCGCTGCGGCAGAGTCGGATGCGCGATACCTCGGCCTGCTCGAGGCGGTCGTCGACGCGCAGGCTGCGCTCGTGGCCCGGTGGATGTTGCTTGGCTTTATTCACGGCGTGCTGAACACAGACAACGTCACCATTTCTGGTGAGGGCATTGATTACGGACCGTGCGCCTTCATGGATGGGTATGACCCGAAGACGGTCTTCAGCTCGATCGACCATGCCGGACGTTATGCGTTTGGCAACCAGCCATCGATTTCGGTGTGGAATCTGGCCCGACTGGCCGAAACCCTCCTTCCGCTGATGGGACCAGACCAGGACGCAGCCATCGAATCCGCAACCGTGTTGCTCCAGTCGTTCCCCGATCGATACCACGGGTACTGGTTGGAAGGCATGCGCGCCAAGCTTGGACTGGCAGGCAAATCGGACGCCGACGATGAGCTCGCTACTGGCCTCACCGACCTGCTTGAGGCCAGTGGGGCTGACTACACCGGCAGTTTCCGGGCGCTCTCCGGCTCGCTTCGCGGCGACAGCGCAATGCTCCAGCAGCTGTTCACCGACGACAAGGCCCTTGGTGAGTGGCTTGAGATGTGGCATGCCCGTCTCGATTGCGACGGCCGAGAACGCAGCGAGGTGGCCGACGAAATGGATCAGGTCAATCCTGTCTATATCCCGCGGAACCACCTTCTTGAGGCGGCGCTTACCGCCGCAACTGAGGGCGATCTCGAACCGTTCGAAGAGCTGTATTCGGTCGTCACCAACCCGTTCGAAAAACGTGACGGGCTTGACCGATACGCAGAAGCCGCTCCAGAATCTTTCGGTGGCAACTACCAAACGTTCTGCGGTACCTGAGTCGTTCATTCTTTACGGGGCGCCGGTGTCGCTATATACCGGAAAGGCGCGGTCCTACCTACGCAAGCAAGGCATCAACTTTGTTGATGTGTCGCCCGGAGGCGATCGCTACCTCAAACATGTTGTCCCGGCGGTGGGGCGCTGGATCATCCCAGTGCTCGAAACCCCAGACGGGCAGCTGATCCAAGACGGCGCCGACATCATTCGCTACTTCGAAAACGGTGACGGGCACGGGTTGGGCCAACACCCTCCAGCGTTGCCAGATACGCCTCTACACCGAGCGGTGAGTAATGTGTTCGAGCTCTTCGGCGGTGAAGGTTTGCTTCGGCCAGCCATGCACTACCGCTGGGGCTTTGATGAGCAGAATCTTCCGTTCCTCCAGAGTGAGTTCGAGCTACTCACGCCAGAAATGCCCACCGCCAGCAAGGACAAAATCTTTGCGCACAACAGTGGCCGGATGCGCAAGGCAGCGGTCTCGTTCGGCGTGACCCCAGAGTCGGCTCCACTCATCGAAGCCAGCTTTCACGAATGGCTCGACTTGTTCAGCGCACACCTTGCTGATACGCCGTATCTGCTTGGGAGCTACCCGACACTCGGCGATTACGGGCTCATGGCGGCGATGTGGGCCCACTTGTTTCGCGACCCGGCGCCATCCGATCTCATAAAGCGACATGCTCCTCGGGTCGGACGATGGGTTGAGCGGATGAGCACCAGCGACCAGAACCAGAGCGAATATCAGCGCCCGCACGATGAGCCAGTCCGGCTGTTTCCTAATGACGAGATTCCCGACACGCTCAGGGCGATGCTGCGCTACGTCGCCGAGGAGTACGTTTCTGAGGTGACTGCGTTCGTGAACTACACGAACGATTGGTTGGGCGAGCGGCCAGAAATCGAAACAGGAACAAACGGATTGGAACGGCCAGGCGACCGCGGAATCGGTGTGGTCGAATTCGCGTGGCGCGGCATTGTCCTGCAGGCGGGCGTGATGCCATATCGCCTTTGGCTCATGCAGCACATTCCGGATGACCTCGCCGTTGCATCAGCGGCCGACCAAGCCCGAGTCCGTGGAGTGTTTGCGGATACAGGCCTTGAGCCGATGCTCGATCTCAAGACGATTCGCCGCGTCGAACGCGATAACCACCTTGAGGTGTGGGGCCCTCTAACTACAGCTTGATGTAATCGAAATCAACCGGCTTCTGATGGATGCCAGATGTCGGAGCGGCAACCCATCCGGCCATCTTGCCTGGTTCAGTGATGGCGACTTGAAGCGATTGCACGTGGTCTCTGTCAGCGTCGGTCGGTAGCCACTTGCTCACTTGGGCGTCCCACTCTGCGTCGCTGACGACGCGACCATCTGGCGATACGTGACAATCTCGGAAGGTTCCGACCTGGCGATTGAAACCAAAGTGGGGCAAGGTCAGCTCGACGTCGGCGCCCGCTTCGGCGATGGCCCGGTTCCATCGGTCGATGCCCTTCTGGCAGTCTTCGGAGTAGTCCTCGCGAAGGGTCTCGTTTAGCGCGGCGAGTTGGGTTACCTCACGCGCACCGATTTCGCCGCCGCTTGCGTCTGGCACGTATCTCATCGAGGTTTTTAGGAGGTGGTCATCGTCGCGGCGCTCCTCTTGGAAGCGCCCCTTGAGACCGGCCGCGAAGTAGTTGGCTGCGTTGGTTGACGTCTCGGCCCCGAAAAGGTCGAGCGACACCGAGTAGTGGAAGTTCATGTACTTCTGAAGGAGGTCGAGGTTGATGCCTCCGTGCGAATGGATGTCGTCGGTGTCGTGAATGCGCATCAGTTCGAGGGTGCGCTGGATGACTCGGCCGACGCCGGTTGCGCCGACAAACATGTGGTGCGCTTCCTCCTTGAGCATGAAGTCGCAGGTTCGAGACAGCGGATCGAACGCAGACTCTCGCATCGACGCAAGCTGATACTTGCCGTCACGATCGGTGAAGTAGGTGAACATGTAGAACGAGAGCCAGTCGGGAGTCTCCTCGTTGAACGCACCCAGAATGCGAGGGTGGTCGGCGTCACCTGAGTGGCGCTCCAACATCTCGTCTGCCTCGTCTCGGCCATCACGACCGAAGTACCGGTGAAGCAGGTAGACCATCGCCCACAGGTGGCGACCCTCCTCGACGTTCACCTGAAACAAGTTTCGCATGTCGTAGAGCGACGGAGCGGTGAGGCAGAGATTGCGCTGTTGCTCGACTGATGCTGGCTCAGTGTCGCCTTGCACGACGATCAGTCGGCGAAGATCGGCGCGGTACTCGCCGGGAACCTCCTGCCATGCGTCTTCGCCCTTGTGATCGCCGAATGCGATCTTGCGGTTCGGCTCGGGCTCAGACAAGAAGATGCCCCAGCGATAGTCGGGCATCGATACATGGTCAAAATTGGCCCACCCGTTACGGCCGACGTCGATGGCAGTCCGAAGGAACACTGGGTTCTTCTGGAACGCAGAGGGACCAAGCTCATCCCACCAGCGAAGGAACTTGGGTTGCCACGATTCGAGGGCTCGCTGGAGCCGGCGGTCGTCGGCGAGTCCGACATTGTTTGGGATCATTGCGTTGATGTCGACGTTGGTCATCTCAAACTCGATTCTGGTCGTAGTCGGGGCGGGAGCCAGTGCCGAAGCGTTGGAGTGCTCCGTCTGGTCCTACCGCGTTGGGGCGTTGGAAGACCCAGTTCTGCCAGGCCGAAAGGCGCGAGAAGATCTTGGTCTCAAGCGTCTCGGGTCCGACGAATCGGTAGTTGGCTTCCATTGCGGTTAGGGCATCGGGGGAGAAGCTCGCTCGTTCTTCGAGCACGACGCGGATCTCGTCTTCCCAGTCGATGTCGTCGAGGGCAAAGGTGACGATCTCGGCGGCTTCGGCATCGGTCGCAAGCATTGCCGTTCCGACGAGCGCCTGCGAAGCGGCGAGCGCTTCTGGTCGGCCCCAGAATCGGCTCTCTAGTCGGGTAAGCCCGTTGGACATACGTAACGAACCAAGGCTCGCGGCCGAGAACTCGAGCGTTGGTGGCACGAGGTCCGATTCTTCCCAGGTGCCTTCAAGGATGTAGCAACGATCAGCAGCGAGAACGATCTCGGCGAGCAGACCAGCAAAGCAACTTCCCGGTTCGACGAGGGTGAAGAGCGAACGGGCGCTGAGGTCGAGCCGCTTGAGGACTCGCTCCCAATACAGCGTGACTTCGCGGGTGAGCCAGTGGTCGTCGTCCATGACGAGTGCGGCTTGGAGCACGGCTGCGGGATCGCCGTAGGTCTTTAGAACCCAGGTGCCGATCTGTGTCTCGTTGAAACGCAGATGCAGCATGGCGTCGTCGAACTCGCGAGCCGTAGCAATGAGCCAGGCATCGGCGCCGGCACTGACAAGTTCGTCCGCCGATGTCGGTTGTGCGCTGTCTGGCCCGGCGATGGTGATTGTGGCGGTGCGGAGCTGGCGATCGATGGTGACGGTGACGTTGCCGTAGCTGATGGTGTCGCCGTCGATCTCACGCTTGAGCGGTATGAGTTCGACGCCCGGTCCGGCAGCTGGCCGATCTGAAGATGCTACATAGTGCTCGGCTCGCTCGGCGACGAGGGCATCGAACTGTGAAGCCGGTGCTATGTCGTCAACCAGGCCCCAAGTGACCGCTTGGCGACCCTTGATTCCTTCGGTTCGGGTGGCGAAGACGTCGGCGAGGTCTCGTCTGACGTGACGCTTGTCGACTACCCGGGTGAGGCCGCCAGTGCCAGGGAGTACTGCGAGCAGCGGAACCTCGGGGAGTGAGACGGCAGACGCCCGGTCATCGATAAGGAGGATCTCTTCGCAGGCCAAGGCCAGTTCGTAGCCACCGCCCGCTGCCGTCCCGTTGACGGCGGCGATCCAGGTCTGCCCAGAATGAGCGCTTGCGTTCTCGATTGAGTTTCGGGTCTCGTTGGTGAACTTGCAGAAGTTGACCTTGTGTTCGTGGCTCGAGGTCGCCAGCATCTGGATGTTGGCGCCAGCGCAGAAGATCTTGTCGAGGCCGCCGGTGACTACGACGGCTTTGACCGTCGGGTGCTCGAAGCGAAGACGCTGCACGACGTCATAGAGCTCAATGTCGACGCCGAGATCGTACGAATTCATCTTGAGGTCGTAGTCGTCGCGGAGCCCGGCCTCGGGTGTGACCGACATTGTCACGGTGGCGACTTGGCCGTCGATAGCGACGCTCCAGTGTCGGTAGGAGGCAGGGTCGCAGCGGAAGTCTATGAACAGGGTCAAGCTGACATTCTACACATTAGATCACGAGCGTCAAGTGGTTGTAGAATGATCTCCGAGCAAGCACTAGGGCGTGTACTCGGCCTCGGTTGCCTTCCACCACGCCGTCGCGGCCGGCAGCAGCTGCTCCCGCGCCTCTGCAAACTGAAGTGCCGCCCGCGGTCCGGGCCAGTCGGCGGGGAGTAGTTGGGTCGGCAGGCTCGGGTCGAGAAACGGAAAGCGCCGCCACTGATGTACCAGCGTCACAAGCTCCAAAACGAACGCATTGGAACCCGAAGGGTTCCCGGGGTCAGACCCCAAACCGTTCGCGAACACTTTGGGGTCTGACCCCAAACCGTTCGTCTGGAGGAACTGGTCGTAGCGCGATCGGAGGGCGGGGAGGTCCCAGGCGGCTTCGGCGAGGGCTTCAGCTGATCCAAGCTGGCCCAGTTCGGCGATAAACGACGTGGCTTCAACCCCTAGATCGGCCAATAGAGCAACGACGGTGTCTTCCTGCTCACACCACGGAGTGAGCCATGTCCCTTGGCCCAGTGAGCCGAACCCAGCCCAGCTGAGGCCGAGTCCCATGCGATATCTCACGCTCCGGTCGCGCTCGGGAACGCTGGCAAACACCATGAGCCAACGGCCATCCCACTCTCGTGGCTGCTGGCCGAATCCGTAGATCCGTTTAGCGCCTGGCTCGAGCAGGTTGACGGCATGGTCGGTCAACGTCCAGCGAGTTTGGCGCCCGACCTTCGTTCGGTCGAGCCAGCCGCTGTCGTACATACGAGCGATCGCCTGGCGGGCGGCCTTGTCGCGGATGCCGAGCAGTTCCATGGTGGTGATGAGCGTCTGGGTCCAGACGCTTCTCCCGTGGGGAAGCACAAGCTCGCCGAGGATTGTCATCAGCGTCTCACGACTTGTGTCTGCCGTGGCAGTGCCGTCTCGCTTCGCGCCGAGAACTGATGCCAGCGAGGCGACTTCAGTAAATTCTACAGAACTCTGTTGCTCCACGATGAGATCATTGTATGTCGTGAGCGCTGTCTGAGCCGCGCCAGCCCTCGTCTAACCGCGGGGGACGTCGATCCACGGGATCGCCTTGTCGACTCGTGGTTCGCCGGGAAGTCCAAGGACCTGCTCGCCGAGGATGTTCTTCATCACTTCGGTCGTGCCGCCCTCAATTGTGTTGGCGCGGGCCCTTAAGAACGCGTGGCCAATGCCGCCCTCAGCGCTCATGTCGGTCGACTCTGGGGCACGGTAGGTGTAGTCGTAGCCGACGAGGCCAGCGAGTCCCCTCAGATTTACGGCGGTCTCAAAGATGTCCTGGTTGAGGGTTGCCATCATCGCCTTGCCCACTGAACCCTCGGGCCCAGGGTTGCCCGCTTTTGCGAGTTGGGCCGCTCTCATGTTGGTCAGTCGAAGAAGCTCGGCTCGAACCCATAGCTTCATCACATCGTCGCGAGCGGCGGTGCTGTGGTTGGCTGCCGTTTCCTTATAAATGTCGACGAGGTAGCTGATTGAACCGCCGCCACGCTTCGGTCCGCCACCCCCGCTGCTGCCGCCGATGGCGGTGCGCTCGTTCATTAGGGTGGTCAGCGCGGCCCGCCAACCTTCACCTATGGCCCCGATGCGGTGCGCGTCCGGAACCCGAACCTCGGTCATGTAGACCTCGTTGAACTCCGCCTCGCCCGTGATCTGGCGAAGTGGTCGAACGTCGACGCCCTCGGCCTTCATGTTGAGCGCAAAGTAGGTCATGCCACGGTGCTTGGGAACATTCGGATCGGTCCGAGTGACGAGCATGCCAAAATCGGCGATATGGGCGAGGGTGTTCCAGACCTTCTGGCCCGTGACGATCCATTCGTCGCCATCCTTAACTGCCTTTGTGGCCAGACCCGCAAAGTCAGAGCCGGCCCCTGGCTCGGAGAACAGCTGGCACCAGCGCTCTTCGCCCGTGAACATGGGGCGGAGGAAGCGTTCTTTCACTGAATCGTCGCCATGGGTGACGATGGTTGGGCCGGCAAGGGCCATGAAGAACTGAGACGGGTCCGTAGGCGCGGCGCCGGCCTCGGCCAGACGCTTGTTGATGACTCTCTGGAGCTGGGGGGCAACTGCGAGGCCGCCATGACCAACCGGAAACATGGCCCACGCCAGGCCAGCATCAAACTGGTGGCCACGAAATTCGCCATAGCCCTCGGTCTTCGGGTCGTGCGAGTCGAGGAGGCCCTCGAGGGCAGCCTCAACTTTTTGTAGATCGGTATCACTCATGCGGCAACCGTACTCAGCGGTAGTTTGGATTGGAAATCCACGAACAGCCGATTCAGGAGACGACATATGTGCGCCAAGAAGTGGACCGAAGCGGACGTTCCAGACCAGAGCGGCAAGGTCGCCGTTGTCACGGGCGCGAACACCGGCCTTGGGCTCGAAAATGCCAGAGCACTCGCGGCGAAGGGAGCCATAGTCGTTCTTGCTGTGCGCAACCTCGACAAGGGAAAGACGGCCGTTACGAAGATCAAGTCAACGGTTCCTAAGGCCGATGTGCGGCTGCAGGAGCTTGACCTCGCCTCGCTTGCATCAGTCACCGAGGCCGCTGCGAGTTTGCGAGACGATCACGCCTCGATCGATCTCCTCATCAACAACGCTGGACTCATGTACACGCCCAAATCAGTCACCGAGGACGGGTTCGAGCTGCAGTTCGGCGTGAATCACCTTGGCCACTTCGCGCTGACGGGGCTCCTGCTCGATCGACTTCTGGCCGCCGAATCGGCTCGCATCGTGTCGGTGGCCAGCATCGCTCACAAGATCATGTCGGAGATCGACTTCGACAACCTGCAGTCGGAGCACAGCTACAACCGTGTTGCCGCGTATGGCCGATCGAAGCTGGCCAATCTCCTCTTCACCTACGAGCTCCAGCGCCGACTGAAGGCCGCAGATGCAAACGCGATAGCACTGGCGGCCCATCCTGGGGTTGCGAGCACCGAACTGGCTCGCAACTCACCCTTCTTCATCAAGGCATTCGAGCTGCTCTCGCGTCCCGTGCTCCAAAGCCCCAAAATGGGGGCGTTACCCACCCTTCGGGCCGCCACCGACGAGGCCGCTATCGGCGGTCAATACTACGGTCCAGCCGGACCAGGAGAGGTCAGTGGCCATCCAAAGATTGTCTCGTCGACGAAGCGTTCACACGACGTCACGCTCCAGCGCAAGTTGTGGTCGGTGTCAGAGGAACTGACTGGCGTGAGCTTCGAGATCTGATCTCTAGCTCAACTCGGCGGTCACCACGTCGGCATCAGCGAGCGATTCGCGGATGTCGACATCGGCCTTTGGCATCACATCGGGACAGAACCGTAGCGAAGCCATTTCGAGCGCATCTTGCACGTCGGCGGCCACTTCAGTTGCGTCGACTCGGTTGCATTCGACGACAACCGAATCATGCACGGTCTGGACGGGTACCGCGCTCGAGTACGAGCGAAGGCGCACGTCCAGATCGGCGTATGCCGCAAGCATGATGTCGGCGACACCACCCTGGATTGGCGCATTCCTCCACGCGTTCACCATGATCGACACGCGTTCTTTGGCGGCACGATGTAGGAAGCCGTTTGCCGCCTCGTCGCCGAGTTGGCTCGCAATCATGTCGATGTAGTGTCTTCGCAGCGCCCGCTCCTCAAGCTGCTTTGAAAGCTCGCCATCTGACATGGGTTCGCCGGCCCGATGCAACGTGAGCGAGTGCTCTTCTTCGAACTTGGTCCGGACCGCGACCATCGCTGTTGTGTTCGTGCGAACCGCATCAAGCACCGCGTTGAGGAACAAACGATCGAGATGAAGGTTGAACTGCTGGCGACGACCTGCGACTGTCCGACTGGCAAAGGTAAACGGCTCGCCACCTTCCACAAGGGCGACCGGAGCCGAATAGCCAAGCAGCCAATCAATTTGCTTGAGCAACCCGTCGGTGTCGCTCTCATGGCGATCGGGATGGATGTCGTAGATCTCGGCCGCAGTTGGCCAACGGCCTTGCGTCTTCCTCAGCTTTCGCCGAATTTTCGACACTTCTCCGAAGCCGCGTGCGAGTTCCATTGTTGACCGCCAGTCGATCAGGTGTGTCTCTTCTCGGATGGACTGGATCTCTGCGATTCGAGCCTCGGCCCATGCTGCGGTGCCGGGGTAGGTACGCCGGTATTGAGCGAGAAGCTGAGAAGCCTCTTCTGTCGTGGTGGGTGACCCCTCTGCGCTGAGGGAGCGGCCGAGGGCGGCGGCCCCAGTGCCGTAGGCAATGCCAAAGTTCAACGCCTTCGCAATCTGGCGGAGGTGCTTGAATCGATCAGGGTCCGCTGTCTTGAGCTGATAGGGGTCGAAGCCAAACATGCTTGCGGCCGTGCTGACGTGCACATCGACGCCACGGGCGAAGGCCTCTCGTAGCGGAATGTCGTTCGCGACCTGGGCGAGGAATCGGAGTTCAGCCTGGCTGAGGTCGGCGTGCACAAAGACTCGGTCGCTATTAGCGGGCCGAAAGAATGGCTTCATGAGAGGCGTGAAGTTCTGGGCGTTCGGATTGCGGCTGGCGAGACGTCCAGTGTTTGTGCCGACGACTTGAAGATATTGCGGTCGGAGCCGACCGTCATCGTCGATGTGCTCGTGGATCGACTCGCCGTATGTGCTGAGCACTTTGGAGTAATTGCGGAACGAGAGAAGCGTGTCGCAAAGCTCGCCGCCAATTTCGCGAAGAACGGAGGCGTTGACCGAGTCTGCGTCGTCAAGCAAACGAGGCTGACCATGTCGGCTATTGGTCCATGCCATGACCCGCTCGGGGGCCCACTGGTTCAGTGCTCGTCGGACCTGCCGGTCAGAGGCCGGATTCCAAGACGGCTCGGTCACTTCGTCGAAGAGATTCCCTTGCCCGCCGCCAGTCAGGACGGCGAGATCGCCGACAACCGCACGGTTGCGGGCCTCGATCGTGGCGAGCTCGTTTTGCCACCCTTTCCAGTCGAACGGCAGTCCGCTGCGTTCCATCTGGTCAAGAAAAGGACGAGCGGAAAGCTCGATCTTGCAGATCTTGTCGAGTCCGGACCGGTGCAGCTCGGCTCTGATTGCATCGCTCACCCAAAGTGTTTCGACTGCGTCGGCTCCGGCATAGGCAATCTGATCCTCGGTGAGGTCGTCGTAGGCCGTGTACGACAACTGGATTGTGCCTTTACCCTCGGCTTCGATGCCGAGGTAGTGGTCGGTGGCCCAGGCCAATCCATGAAACCATGTGAAGCCACTCCGTCCCTGGTGGATCAACGCATCGGCGATCTGGGCGTCCCACCAGCGAAGGCCGGGCGTCGTGTCTGTCGACTTCCACACCGCCGCATCAATCACTCGAGCATCGAAATTGGCGTTCCATGCATCGGCCGTGATGCCAGTGAGGATTGGTGCGAGAAGGGTTGGGTCGACGTCTCGAGCGTCGACAACGAAGGCTTGTTCAGTGCCGTCGGTGGCACGTGTGGCGATCGACATCACCCGGAGCTCGCCTTTCTTCGGTGGTCTGATGGGAACTTCGGTGTCGATAGCGATGAACTCGGCCGTTGCAAAGGCGCGCTCGATTTCGGGAAGCTGTGTGGCGTCGCGAACAAAGGTGCATGGCACGTCGGAGGGGTGGCGGGTCACGGCCTTGACCCTAGACGACTGATCTCTATCGGCCCCGCCCGACCTCAGACTCGAACTGGTCCCGCTCCAACCCGCTGAGCGGGCTCCAGCGGGACCAGTTGGGGAATAGGCGGCGGATTAGAGGGCGCAGGTGATGGTTACGACAAAGTCAGGCGGATCGTCGAATGTCTTGATCCCATCGTGAACGTTCGCGACCACCGTCAGGGTTCCGTCGTCGAATGAGGCGTCAGCGTCGATCACCGTGAGTAGATTGTCGTCGGGTTCGACGATTGAACCAATGAGTGCTGGCTCGGTGTCGTCCTCCAACACGAACGGCCAGGCAAGAAAAACGGTGAGTTGTCCGGGAAGACCATCCTCCCCGAAGTCTTCCACGACCCACAGGCTCGAGGCCGGGCCCACATTGTCTGGCGTCCAGGAACAGCTCCCCGAGGCGTTCCAGGACCCCGCTGGACCACCACTAATTTCAATCTGCTGGCCACTTGGATCGGGCTCAGCAGCGACAGTTGTGGCCTCTTCTGTCTCCTGTTCAGGAGCGGCGGTCGTTGCAGCCGCCGATTCGCCCGGGGTTGATGCTTCCGAGCTCGAGTCTTGTGCGGCTGGCTCGTCGGTGCCTGATCCGCAGCCAGCAGCGGCGACCATTGCGGCGGCAGCGAAGCCAATCGACCGTGCCCAAAAGAGCGAACTGGTTCTCATTATGGTTGTCCCTCCTGGCGATGAGTGCACCACCGACCTCCCCATAGTGCCACGGCTTGACGTTTGGGGAAAGCACGGGTGAACTGGCACAATGCTGCTGGGTGTAGGCGGTCGAAGTGCCGCCTTTTGGCCCTGCCAAAGATGCTTGTCTGTCGGTCATAGTTCTACTCGTGCACCACGACGGCACCACGTCACGACAAAACGGAGCAGGATGACCAAGAACCTCGTCAGAAACGTTGCACTCGTAGGGCACCATGGTGCAGGAAAGACGAGCCTCGTCGAGGCGATGCTGTTTCGGGCAGGTCTGACCGGGCGACTAGGGCGGGTAGACGACGGTACGACGGTCGGCGATTCTGATCCCGAAGAGCGAGAACGTCGTCAGACGTTGTCGCTCTCGCTTGTCTCATTCGGATGGGATGGACACCAGGTGACGGTGATTGACACGCCCGGTTACGCCGACTTTATGGGCGACGCCCTGCAAGCTATGCAGGCCGCCGAGCTCACGGTCTTCGTGATCGACGCCGTGTCTGGGGTTCAGGCCCAAGATCTCGTTCTCTGGCGATTCGCATCTGAGGCCAAGCGGCCTCGGATGATCTTTATCAACGGTCTTGATCGCGTGAATGCCTCGTTCGGGGAATCACTCGCCAGCGTCAGGGCCGCGTTCGGCTCGCACACCGAGGCGGTCGAGTTGCCGATTGGCGAGGGATCCAGCTTCCATGGCATCACCGATCTGCTGACCGATCACGCTTTTGTATATGACTCGGGCAAGGCCCAAAAGATTGAGTTGCCTGAAGCATTGATCGAGGCCGAGCATGAGGGCCACGAACACTTGGTTGAAGAGATGGTCGAGGGTGACGACACCATCCTTGAGAACTATCTGGATGGAACCGCACCGTCAGACGAAGAACTCGAGCACTTGCTCCATGAGGCGGTCGACGCTGGCACCATTTTTCCTGTGCTCTGCGGGTCGGCCACCGGTCCCATCGGTGTGGACCATCTCCTCGACTTTATCTGCCATGTCGGGCCGGCTCCCGGTGATCTGGGCCCAGTCACGGTTATGGCCGGTGGCGAGCCCGTCGAGGTAGCGATCAACCCAGACGGCGACCACCTGGCCTACGTATTCAAGACGCGAGTCGACCAGTTTCTGGGCCCAGTGTCGTACTTGAAGGTGCTCTCGGGGACGATTAACGCAGACGATGCGTTGGTGAATACGAGGACGAAGGGTCGTGAGCGGTTTCGGCAGCTTCTGTCGTTTGATGGTGCGAGCCACCAGCACACGGGAAGGGTGCTCGCCGGTGCGATCGTTGCCGTCGCCAAACTCGGCGATACGCAGACCGGCGATACCTTGGCCGCTCCGAACTTGCCTGTCGTTGTTCCGACCCCAGTTATGCCAGCGTCGGTGTACGGCATCGCGGTGAATGCGGCCACCCCGGCCGATGAGGATCATTTGGCGACCGGGTTGGCTCGGCTTCTGCTCGAGGATCCGACCTTGAGTGTCGTCTATGAGCCTTCAACCCGCCAAACCGTGCTGTCTGGTGGTGGCGAAACCCATCTCCGGGTCGCGCTTGCCCGTTTGGATCGGTACGGCGTTGCCGTCGAGACCGAGGGCGTGAAGGTCGGCTACCTCGAGACGCTTTCCCGGCCGGTCGAGGTTGTTGCTCGACACAAGAAACAGAGTGGCGGCCACGGGCAATATGCGGTCGCGACAGTTGGTTTTGAACCGCTGGATCTCGGCACTGGCTTCGAATTCGAAAACAAGGTGACCGGTGGCGCGATCCCACGCAACTACGTTCCTGCTGTCGGCGCTGGCGTCGAGGATGCGATGGCCTATGGGGGCGCTCACGGATTTCCAGTGGTCGATTTACGAGCCGTGTGTACTGATGGTCAGACACATTCGGTCGATTCGTCGGAAATGGCCTTCAGAATGGCTGGTTCGCTCGCGTTGCGTTCTGCGATCGACAAGGTCGGCACCGACGTACTGGAACCAGTCAGCGAAGTAACCATTCAAGTTCCCGATTTGCTTCAGGGCGATGTACTCGGCGATCTCAGCGCCCGTCGTGGTCGCGTCCTCGGCACGGGGCCCGGCGTTGCGGCTGGATTCGCCGAGGTCCATGCATTGGTTCCGACAGCTGAGATTGTCAGCTATGCGATCGACCTTCGCTCGATGACCGCCGGTGCCGGTGCCTTTAGTCGCACCCACCACAGCTATCAGGTGTTGCCAGCCGGCCTTGTAGACCGAGTCATCGCGAGCTAGCAAGGCCAGCCCTTATGTGGGCTGAACCGATCTCAAGTACTCGTTTAGGAAGGTGCCGTTTGGATCAACCTCGTCGCGCACTTTCCACCAACTCGCCCAGTTGGCGTGGCGGGAGGCGAGCTGGGTGCCATCGAGGTAGTTGACCTTGCCCCAGTGCGGACGACCGCCGTGGCGCAGGAATATCTCTTCGCCCGCTTGGAAGTATTCGGTCTCGTCGTGCTGGCTGTCTCGATGAAGTGAAATGCTGACTGATTCACGGCTATTGGCCGTTGATAACCAGACATCGTCAGGCGCAATGGCTCGGTACTCGACGGGCATCTCAACTTCGGGGAACCTGGTCATGATCATGCTTCTGATCTCGGCGAAGCACTCGGGCCCGCTCTCGAGGGGCATGCTATATTCCATCTCGGTGTGTAGTTGGGTCCGGTGGCTTGGGTATACCTCGAAGCTCCACGCCAACCGGCTGCCTTCTCGGCCGAGTGGATACTGAGCAGGTTCGTCGGTTTCGTTCATCCGCTTGGCGAACGCCTTGTCTCGCTGAGGCGACCAGTAGAACTCGAATCGATCGTTGTCGTCGATGAGTGCAGGTAGGCGCTCCAATAGCTCGGCGGTGTCGACCACGAACGCTGACTCTTTTAGTCGATAGGAGTCTCGGAGCTGCAACTCGAGGCGAGTGACGAATCCGATGGCGCCAAGGTTGAGTCTGGCGACCTGCCACACTTCGGGATTCTGGCTTGGGCTGCAATCGACGAGCTCACCGTTGGCGAGGGCGATGCGGGCCCCAGTCACCGACGAAGACAAGTTCGCGATACGACGACCCATGCCGTGTGTCCCCGTCGCGCACGCACCGGCGATGGTCTGCCGGTCGACGTCGCCTTGGTTCTTGAGGGCAAGACCATGCGTATGAAGTGCTGCGCCGAGGGCATAGATCGGTGTTCCGGCCCTGACCAAGGCGCGATTCGAATCGGAGTCAACCGAGACGACGCCAGCCAAACCAGACATATCGGCGATGATCATGTCGTTCGGGACGAGCAGAGAATGGCTATGGCCACCGCCGGCTACACGAATCGTTTGGTTCGCTTCGGTCGCCTGCTTCGCCAGAGCGGCGGCATCTTCCTCCGAACGGATGTAGTGGATCGCATCGGGCTCAGCAGTCCTCTTCCCCGACCAGTTACTCCAGTGCACCATCTTGTCCTCCTGTGCTGGTGTGGATCATATGAGTCGGGGTGGTGATGGCGGGTTTAGGAGCGCCCGCTTGATTGATGGCCTCGACCCAAATACGAGGAGGAATGTTGCCTCCCGCATTGCCTGCTCAGCAGCGGAGCCTTGGACGGCGGCCTTTGCGCCAGACGCCGCAACAAAGGCGGTGGCGCACTCGACCCCCAGATGTGCGGCGCTCGCCCGGTGGCCAGGGAGCTCGGCATCTGTCGCAGCGTCGAGTTGAGTGCGCATGGTGTCTATCTCCAC
>RCMY010002486.1_pt1 | contig 16700 bp, 16 predicted proteins | sample 2041341 | NCBI WGS metagenome assembly RCMY01 (sample SAMN09708234, study PRJNA481090) | Marine sediment metagenome, whole genome shotgun sequencing project. | reverse complement strand
ACCGGCATCATCGCCGGTGGTCCGATGCGCGCCGTGTTCGAAATGTTAGGTGTTCAGGACGTTGTTGCCAAATCCAACGGCAGCCAGAACCCCTATAACATGATCCGCGCCACGTTGAACGGGCTTCAAAAAGAAAGCTCGCCCCGCATGATCGCCCAACGCCGAGGCAAAAAGGTCGCTGACATCCTGAAAAAGGGTGACGAAGCACCGGTTGCCGAAGCAGCGGAAGCGTAAGGAGTTCTGATCAATGGCAAAAACCATCGTTATCAAACAGATCGGGTCTCCGATCCGTCGCCCCGAAAAACAGCGCCAGACGCTGATCGGGTTGGGTCTGAACAAGATGCACCGCGTTCGCGAACTTGAAGACACGCCCGCAGTGCGCGGCATGATCAGCAAGATCTCGCACATGGTCGAGATCCTCGAAGAAAAAGGCTAACGCCGGGCGTGGGTTTCACCCACCCTACGTGAGTTTGAAAGCGCCCTTGGTTCTGCCGGGGGCGTTTTCGCTTTTTGGCCACCCTCATGCTTTAGTCGTGGACGCCAAGATTTGAACGGGGGCACCGCACCCGGCGTGCTAGGATGGCGCGTGGCGGGCATTGAGTGTGGGCGATTTTTCACGCCGTCCCGACCATTTCTGACAGCGTTAGAGGAGGGACCTATGTCAAGCCAATGTAGCGGTGGATGCGAGCACATTCATACCAAAGCGGCGCATGCGCCGATTGATAACCACACCTGCCATTGTTCGGTCTGCAAGGGTGTGACCGGTCAGGACACCACCCATGTGGTGTTTTTCAAGCATGGCGATCTTGAGGTGGATAATGAGGCCGGCCTGAAACGCCAGCCGTTCAACGCCGCCAACCCCGATGGCCCGCTAGAGCTTTGCACCTGCGGGGAATGCGGCGCGCCGATCATGCTTGATGACAAGCAAAGCCGAATTCGTGTGATTGTGCCCAATCTCATGGGATACGGTGATCAGATCGCGCCTGCGTCCTATCATGCGTTTTATGATCCGACGAGCGGTGTGCCCAAACCATCCGATGGCCACCCGGTCTATGAGGGCCTGCGCCCTGATTTCGTCTGGCCGGAACCGTCGTAAAGCGTAATGGCGGGCGTGGGTTGCACCCACCCTACAGATGCGGAAAAGTCCTGGCTTAGCCTTTGGGCAAGGCCGGGGCGGGATTTATGCCCCAGCCGATAAGTGGGCATCCAAGCGTATTTCGCAATGCGGAAGCGAGATCTTCGACCGTTTCGGTCGAGACATACATGCCGCCTGTGAAATCGGCGAGGCATTTGGCCACCGTATTGCCTTGGGTATAGGTGTCGGCCTCGGGGCTGTCCCAGCTGAAGAAATCCACCACCACCCGAAACCCGATCACATGCACCGTGAGGTCGCGCGCCTCGGCCGCCAATTCGCGCCCAAGCGCGCAGGGCCGCCCGCCGCAGGTTTCATTGCCGTCGGTGACCAGCACCACAAGCCCCGGACGCTTGCGATAGTCAAGCACCTCTGCCGCGACCCGGACCGAGGCCGCAAGCGGGGTCAGCCCGCCGGGGCGCAGCGCGTCCACTTCGGCCACCAAGGCGGCGGCGGCATCCGGCATCGGCGCAAACCGCAGGTCGATATTGCTACAGGCATCGCCCGCACCCGGCCCATAGGCGATCAGGCCGACACGCCGATAGGGCGCGATCTGCGGCATGGCGCGGCGCATGGCATCGCGGGCCTCAATGATGCGGGTCGCCGCCTGTGTGTCAAAACCGATCTCGGACATTGAGGCAGAGCCGTCAAAAACCAGCATCGCATCTGTGGCACAGCCCGTCGCGGCATATGGCGCCCGGCCCGTCGGCGCGAGGCAAAGACCCAGAAGGGCGGCCCAAAAGGGCAGGGGGGACAAACGCACGACCATCCTCGCAGTCTGACACCAGAGAGCCCGCGCAATCAATCCTTCTGTCTCTGCGGGTCCAGCCCGATCACTCGATGCTTGATACCGAAGGCGATCCCGTCTATATGCCCGCGAGTGGCCCTGTTTTGCCACGACTCAACATTCAATATACGCCGCGTTTGGCCCAACCGTCGCTGGGGGTCACATCCGGCAAAGGAGAAGCGACATGAAACTGCATGAACTGCAAGACAATCCCGGTGCAACCAAGAAACGCAAGCGCGTTGGCCGTGGCCCGGGCTCGGGCATGGGTAAGACCGCTGGTCGTGGTATCAAAGGCCAAAAATCCCGTTCGGGTGTGGCGATCAAGGGCTTTGAAGGCGGTCAGATGCCGCTCTATCAACGTCTTCCCAAGCGCGGCTTTACCAAGCCGAACCGCAAATCCTATGCGGTGGTCAACCTGGGCCTGATCCAGAAATTCATCGACGAAAAGAAAATCGACGCCTCCGCCGCGATCACCGAAGACGTGCTTATCGCCTCGGGTCTGGTGCGCCGCAAGCTGGACGGTATTCGCGTTCTGGCCAAGGGTGACATCTCGGCCAAGGTGACGCTTCAGGTCACTGGCGCATCGCGCTCGGCGATCGAAACTGTCGAAAAAGCGGGTGGTTCACTGACGGTCACAACCGCACAGGCCGCCGAATAAGAGGTTGTGAGTGGCGTCCGCGCCGCTTACATATACTCCGAGTTTTCCTTTGACGCCGCCTGAGCTGGAAAACAGCTTCTGGCGGCGTTTTCACATGAAAGAGACCCGCGAATGGTATCTGCAGCAGAGCAAATGGCGGCCAACACCAGCTGGTCAGCGCTTGGTAAGGCCTCCGATCTTCGCAAACGCATCCTGTTCACGCTGGGGCTTTTGATCGTCTATCGTCTTGGCACCTATATTCCGGTGCCGGGGATTGACGGCGCGGCCCTGCGCGAATTCATGCAAGGCGCACAGGCGAGCATTGGCGGCATGTTGTCGATGTTCACTGGTGGTGCGCTTGGCCGAATGGGGATTTTTGCCCTTGGGATCATGCCCTATATCTCGGCCTCGATCATCGTTCAGCTTCTGACCGCGATGGTGCCCCAGCTTGAACAGTTGAAAAAAGAGGGCGAACAGGGCCGCAAGAAGATCAACCAATACACCCGCTATGGCACGGTTGGCCTTGCGACGCTGCAATCTTACGGCCTGGCCATCAGCCTTCAATCGGGGGATATGGTCACCAATCCGGGCGGCTTTTTCCTTGTGTCCTGCATGATCACACTGATCGGCGGCACGATGTTCCTGATGTGGCTTGGCGAACAGATCACCGCGCGCGGCATCGGCAATGGCATTTCGCTGATCATATTTGTCGGCATCATCGCCGAAGTGCCCGCCGCCCTTGCACAGTTCTTTAGTCAGGGCCGCTCTGGTGCGATCAGCCCTGTGGTGATCATTGGCGTGATGGTGATGGTCGTGGTCGTGATCGCCTTTGTGGTCTTCATGGAGCGCTCGCTTCGCAAGATCCACATTCAGTACCCGCGCCGTCAGGTCGGCATGAAAGTCTATGACGGCGGTTCTTCGCATTTGCCGATCAAGGTGAACCCGGCAGGCGTTATTCCGGCGATCTTTGCCAGTTCGCTGTTGCTGTTGCCGGCCACGATCACCACGTTTTCAGGTACTCAGACCAGCCCGGTGATGTCGACGATCATGGCCTATTTCGGCCCCGGTCAGCCGCTTTACCTGCTGTTCTTCACGCTGATGATCGTGTTCTTCACCTATTTCTACACCTTCAACGTGGCGTTCAAGACCGATGACGTCGCGGAAAACCTGAAGAACCAGAACGGCTTTGTTCCCGGTATCCGTCCGGGCAAGAAAACCGCCGAATATCTGGATTACGTGGTCAACCGCGTGCTTGTGCTGGGGTCGGGCTATCTGGTGGCGGTGATGCTACTGCCGGAAATCCTGCGGAGCCAGTTTTCCATTCCGTTCTATTTTGGCGGCACCTCGGTTCTTATTGTGGTTTCGGTCACCATGGATACGATCCAGCAGGTGCAAAGCCACTTGCTTGCACATCAGTACGAAGGCCTGATCGAGAAATCACAGCTGAGCGGCAAAGGTAAGAAGCGCTCGCGCAGAAAAGGGGCCGCACGCCGATGAACATTATCCTTCTCGGACCCCCGGGCGCAGGCAAAGGCACACAGGCGCACCATCTGGTTGCCAGCCGCAACATGATCCAGCTTTCGACTGGCGATATGCTTCGGGAAGCCAAGGATAGCGGCTCTCAAATGGGTAAGATCGTGGCCGATGTAATGGCGCGTGGTGACCTTGTGACCGATGAGATCGTGATCGGCCTGATCCGCGAAAAGCTTCAGGGTGACAAACAGGGCGGCTTTATCTTTGATGGCTTCCCGCGCACCCTGGCCCAGGCCGACGCGCTTGGCGATCTGCTGGCGGAACAGGGCGAGGCGCTCAATAGTGTGATTGAGCTACAGGTCGATGATGAGGCGCTTGTCGACCGGATCACGGCACGCTCGACCTGTGCTGGCTGTGGTGAGGTTTATAATGACAACACCAAGCCGATCCCGGATGACGGCAAATGCACCAAATGCGGCGGAGCCGAGTTCAAACGTCGGGCGGATGACAACGAAGACAGCCTGCGCAACCGGTTGATGGAATATTACAAGAAAACCTCGCCGCTGATTGGCTATTACTATGCCAAGGGCAAGCTTTCTTCGGTCGATGGTCTGGCCGAAATCGCGCAGGTTCAAACGGCAATTTCGTCTGCGCTTGACAAATAGGGGGGCAGGGCTTGACGCCCCCTTAATTTCCCCCTAACCAGCCCTATCTCGAACGCGAGAATGATTCTGCTTGGGTCGCACCCGGCATCGGATCGCATCACCTGAATTCAGCTGCGGCTCGGGCATTCATGTCTCGGGCTTACGTTGTGAAAAAAGGTTCTGGAGTTACGGAACCGCAACGAAAAGGAACTTACATTTGGCACGTATCGCCGGCGTAAACATCCCGACCCATAAACGGGTCCCGATCGCCCTTACATATATCACTGGTATTGGTCACACCTCGGCCAAGGCCATCTGTGAAGCCGTCAGCATCGACGCATCGCGTCGCGTGAACGAGCTCTCAGATGCCGAAGCTCTGGCCCTGCGCGAACATATCGACGCCAACTACACCGTCGAAGGTGACCTGCGTCGTGACACGCAAATGAACATCAAGCGCCTGATGGATCTTGGCTGTTATCGTGGCCTGCGTCACCGTCGCAACCTGCCGGTTCGCGGTCAGCGCACCCATACCAACGCACGCACTCGCAAAGGCCCCGCAAAGGCCATTGCCGGCAAGAAGAAATAAGGGAGGGCTGATCAATGGCACGCGATACCAAACGCACCAAAAAGAAGGTCTCCAAGAACATCGCCACCGGCGTTGCTCATGTGAACTCGTCTTTCAACAACACCAAGATCCTGATCTCGGACGTGCAAGGCAATGCGATCGCCTGGTCGTCGGCTGGCACTTGCGGGTTCAAAGGCTCGCGTAAATCGACGCCTTATGCGGCTCAGATGGCCGCCGAAGATGCCGGTAAAAAAGCCCAGGATCACGGCATGCGCACCCTTGAGGTCGAAGTTCAGGGCCCCGGTTCAGGTCGTGAATCGGCGCTGCGCGCTCTGGCCGCTGTTGGGTTCAACATCACTTCGATCCGTGATGTGACGCCGATGGCTCACAATGGTTGCCGCCCGCCGAAACGTCGTCGGGTCTGATCTGATACACACCCAAGCGGGGCCGCGCAATTTTGTGCGGTCCCCTTTTCGTTATTTCAATACCTCGGGCGTTCTGAACCTTTGGACATGGGAACGGAACTGGAATGGAGGGACGCATGATCCACAAAAACTGGGCTGAACTGATCAAGCCGACACAGCTTGACGTCAAACCGGGCAATGACCCGCTTCGTCAGGCCGTCGTGACCGCCGAACCGCTTGAGCGCGGCTTTGGTCTTACCCTGGGCAACGCATTGCGCCGGGTACTGTTGTCGTCGCTGCAAGGGGCGGCCATCACCGCCGTGCAGATCGACAACGTGTTGCATGAGTTCTCAAGCGTTGCCGGTGTACGCGAAGACGTTACCGACATCGTGCTGAACCTCAAAGGTGTGGCGCTGCGCATGGAAGTTGAAGGGCCCAAGCGCCTTTCAGTGAATGCCAAGGGTCCGGGTATCGTGACCGCTGGCGACATTTCCGACAGTGCCGGGATCGAGATCCTGAACAAGGAACACGTGATTTGCCACCTCGACGAGGGTGCCGATCTGTTCATGGAACTGACCGTAAATCAGGGCAAGGGCTATGTCGCGGCAGACAAGAACAAACCCGAAGACGCGCCCATCGGCCTTATACCGATTGACGCGATCTATTCGCCGATTTCCAAAGTCAGCTATGACGTTCAGCCCACCCGCGAGGGCCAGGTTCTGGATTATGACAAGCTGACGATGAAAATCGAAACCGACGGGTCGATCACACCGGATGACGCCGTGGCCTATGCCGCGCGCATCTTGCAGGATCAGCTTTCGATCTTCGTCAACTTCGACGAGCCCGAAGCCGCCGGTCGTCAGGACGAAGACGATGGTCTTGAGTTCAACCCGCTGCTTCTCAAGAAAGTGGACGAGTTGGAACTGTCGGTGCGTTCGGCAAATTGCCTCAAGAACGATAATATCGTTTATATCGGCGATCTGATCCAGAAAACCGAAGCAGAGATGCTGCGCACGCCGAACTTTGGCCGCAAGTCGCTGAACGAGATCAAAGAAGTTCTCAGCGGCATGGGCCTTCACCTCGGCATGGATGTCGAAGATTGGCCGCCCGACAATATCGAAGATCTGGCCAAGAAATTCGAAGACGCGTTCTAAGATACGCGTGTGTTACACCCACCCTGCGGATCGTTTCGTAGGGTGGGATAAATGCCCGGAATGCCGGGGAATATATGGGCCAATGCCCCAAGGAGAGCGGCTGACACGCATCAGACCGCCGGACAAAGCAAAACACGTTAAGGAGACCAGAAAATGCGTCACGCAAGAGGCTACCGCCGCCTGAACCGGACCCATGAGCACCGCAAGGCGCTTTGGGCGAACATGGCCGGCTCGCTCATCGAACATGAGCAAATCAAAACCACCCTGCCCAAGGCCAAAGAACTGCGCCGGATCATCGAGAAAATGATCACGCTGGGCAAACGTGGTGATCTTCACGCGCGCCGTCAGGCCGCCGCGCAGCTGAAGCAAGACCAGTATGTCACCAAACTGTTTGACGTGCTTGGCCCCCGTTACAAGGACCGTCAGGGCGGTTATGTCCGCGTTCTCAAGGCCGGGTTCCGTTATGGCGACATGGCGCCCATGGCGATCATCGAGTTCGTTGACCGCGATGTGAACGCCAAAGGTGCGGGCGACAAGGCTCGTGTTGCGGCTTTTGAGGTTGAGGCCGACGAGGCCTGATCGCACATCACGCGACCAAGATTTAAGACGCCGCTGACCCATGGTTGGCGGCGTTATCTGTTTGGGCAAGCCCCCGTGTCGTTGTGCGGCTCTGGCTTGCGATCCGGGCGTGGCCCTCGCATATCTGCGTGCGCGACAGGCCAAGGCGGGTTAGGATGCACGCATGGCTGATCTCTTTCAAACTCCTCCCGATGCGCCGCATAAAAACGCGCCGCGCCCCTTGGCCGACCGGCTGCGTCCGCGCAAGCTTGGCGATGTGATCGGACAGGATCAGGTGCTTGGCCCCGAGGCGCCGCTTGGAGTGATGCTTTCCTCTGGCAGCCTGACCTCGCTGGTCTTTTGGGGCCCGCCCGGCGTGGGCAAAACCACAATCGCGCGGCTTTTGGCGGATGAAACCGACCTGCATTTCGTGCAGATCAGTGCAATTTTCACCGGCATGCCGGACCTGCGCAAAGTTTTTGAAGAGGCCAAGCATCGCCGCGCCAATGGGCAGGGCACGCTGTTGTTCGTTGATGAGATCCACCGCTTCAACAAGGCGCAGCAGGACGGCTTTCTGCCGCATATGGAGGATGGCACGATCCTTTTGGTTGGCGCGACCACCGAAAACCCCAGTTTCGAGCTAAACGCCGCCCTTCTGAGCCGCGCGCAGGTTCTGGTGCTGGAGCGGCTGGTGCTGTCCGATCTGGAACGGCTGGCACAGCGGGCCGAGGCCGATATCGGCCGCACCTTGCCGCTGGATGGCCCGGCGCGCGAGGCCTTGTTGGAAATGGCCGATGGCGATGGGCGTGCATTGCTTAACCTGATCGAGCAGGTTGCGGCGTGGAAAACCGAGGCCAAACTTGACAAAACCGCACTTGCCAGCCGCCTGATGAAGCGCGCGGCAAAATACGACAAGGGCGGGGATGAGCATTACAACCTGATCTCGGCGCTGCACAAGTCAGTGCGTGGATCGGACCCCGACGCAGCGCTTTACTGGTTCGCGCGGATGCTGACCGGCGGCGAAGACCCGCGTTACCTTGCGCGGCGCATCATCCGCATGGCGGTCGAGGATATTGGCCTTGCCGACCCGCAGGCGCAAACTGTCTGTCTGCATGCCTGGGAAACCTATGAACGCCTTGGAAGCCCCGAGGGCGAATTGGCGTTGGCCCAGGCGGTCACCTATCTGGCGCTCGCGCCCAAATCGAACGCCGGTTATGTGGCTTATAAGGCCGCGATGCGCGAGGCCAAGAAAACCGGAAGCGAGCCACCGCCCAAGCATATTCTGAACGCGCCGACCAAGCTTATGCAAGGACAGGGATATGGCGCAGGCTATGCTTATGATCATGACGCGGAAGACGGGTTTTCGGGCCAGAATTACTTTCCCGACACTATGAAACGTCCGGTTCTTTATCAGCCGGTTGAGCGCGGCTTTGAACGTGAACTCAAGAAACGACTCGATTACTTTTCCAAGTTGCGCGCGCGGCGCGGCTAGCTTTTTACGTGCATAATGAGTAAAATGTATAAAATCTTTCGCCTCGAAACTTTGGCGTCTTAAGGATTAAGGGCTGGAAACACGGCCAGTTTCGTGTTTTGCTTGAGTAATGTCGTATTTAAGCATCCTCTCAAGTGATCGGAAAAGGAAGCTTTTGATGAGGGTCAGAGAAATGACCCCTCCAATGACAGCTCACATAACAAACAGGGAAATCTTATGAAAAAGAACAAGGATCAGGTCCTTTTGGACCGGCTCGCAGAAGCGGCCCGTACGGGGACCATATCGCGGCGCTCGTTCATGAATTATGCGGCTGCTGCGGGTGTTACTGCCTCGGCGGCAACCGGCCTTTGGGGCACCTCTGCCCAAGCGGCACCATCGCGCGGTGGGATCTTCCGCCTGGGTGCCCATGACGGCAACACATCCGACACCCACGATCCGGGCACCTATGTGACCTTCTCGACGATCCAGCTGGCGCTCACGTTCCGCTCGTATCTGACCCTGATCGAGCCTGATGGCTCTCTGGGGCCGGATGTGGCAAGCGAATGGTCGGCAAGCCCGGAGGCCACGGAATGGACGTTCACACTCAACCCCAAGGCCACCTTCCACAGCGGTGCCAAAGTGACAGCCAACGATGTCATCGCGTCGCTGAACCATCACCGTGGCGAAGGATCGACATCGGCGGCCAAGGCGCTTTTGACCGATGTTCAGGATATCGTGGATAACGGCGATCATTCGATCACTATCAAGCTGGGCTCTGGCAATGCCGATCTGCCTTGGCTGATGACCGATTACCACATGGCCGTTGTGCCCGCGAATGCGGATGGCACAGCAGAATGGCAGTCCGGCGATGGCTGTGGCCCCTACAAGCTTACCAGCACCCAATTCGGGGTTGGCTATTCGCTTGTGCGTCACGATGACTGGCACCTTGATGGCGCCTATTTCGATGAGGTCGTGATCACGGTTCTGAACGATCCGAACGCCCGTCAGACCGCGCTTGTCACCGGCGATGTAGATGCGATCACCCAGCTTGAACTTAAGACGCTGGCGCTGCTTCAGCGTGATCCGAACATCGTGATCGACAACGTGCCCTCGGCCGCCGCGATCACCATGCCGATGATGTGCGATATGGCGCCGTTCGACAATGTCGATGTGCGCAACGCCATGAAGCTGGCGATGAACCGCAACGAGATCAACGATAAAATCGCCTATGGTGCGGCCTCGATTGGCAATGACTTTCATCATTCGCCAGCAATGCCCTATTGGCCCGATGATATCCCACAGCGCGAATATGATCCGGAACAGGCCAAGGCATTGCTGAAAAAGGCCGGTGCCGAAGGGATCTCGGTGAATCTCAGCGTGGCGGACTCGGTCTTTTCCGGCGCGGTGGACATGTGCGTTCTTTATTCCCAGCAGGCGAAGAAAGCGGGCATCGACATCAACGTTGTCCGCGAGCCGAACGATGGCTATTATTCGGATGTCTGGCTGAAAAAGCCGTGGTGTGTGGTTCAGTGGGGGGCGCGCCCGACACCGGATGTGATGTATAGCCTCGCCTACAAGGACGATGCGGCCTGGAACGAAGCACATTGGCAGAACGCACGGTTCAACGAGCTGCTGCTTCAGGCCAAATCGGAACTGGACAACACCCGCCGCGCCGAGATGTATCATGAGATGGCGTTGCTGGCCCGTGATGATGGCGGCACGATCATCCCGTTCTTCCCGAACTTCGTCTACGCGCGGCGCAAGAACGTCCAGCATGGACCGGATCTTGCCGCAAGCTGGCAGATGGATGGCGCCCGCGCCGCCAGCCGCTGGTGGTTCGAAGGCTAAATACAACACCGAAACCCGGCGTCAATGGCGCCGGGTTTTCACTGCTTCGGCGCATCCGATTGATTTCCCAAACTGCGTCGGGGCCACAAGCCAGAGCCGGACAACATTAAAACCCGGTCAGAGCAAAAAAACGAATCTGCCAAACCGGCAATCTGTGCTCATATGAGACATCGGATGCCAGAGCAGACAGCAGGAGGGACAAATGGGAGATATTCTAGGGCTCGTTGGAAAACGGCTTGGGCTAGGGGTGGGGATTTTGCTGATTATTTCAGCTATCATCTTCTTCATGGTCGAATTGCTGCCGGGCGATATCGCCCAGGCGGTTCTGGGTCAGGGCGCAACACCGGAAAACCTTGCCGCTTTGCGCAAGGAAATGGGGTTGGATCAGCCGGCACTTGTGCGATATTTTGAGTGGCTGGCCAACGCGATCACGCTCGACTTTGGCAATTCCATCGTTACCGGTGAAAGCGTCGTCAACACGATCAGCACACGCCTTGCCAATACGCTTTTCCTGGCTGCATATGCCGCCGTTATCGCGGTGCCGATCTCGATTACTCTGGGCGTTCTCGTGGCGCTTATGCGCAACTCGATCTTTGACCGGGTTGTTAACGTTATTACCCTCACTTCGATTTCAAGTCCCGAATTCTTTCTGGGCTACATCCTGATTCTCTATCTGGCGGTCAAGACCGGCATGTTCCCGGCCATTGCCAGCCTGAGCAATGACATGACTTTTGGCGAGCTTCTGCACCGGACCTTCCTGCCGGCGCTGACGCTGGTGCTTGTGGTGACGGCGCATATGATGCGCATGACCCGGGCGGCGATCATCAATCTTCTGGCCTCGCCCTATATCGAGATGGCCCGCCTCAAGGGCACGCCGCCCTGGAAGGTGATTGTGAAACACGCGCTTCCCAATGCCTGGGCGCCGATCATCAACGTGATCGCATTGAACCTTGCCTATCTCATCACCGGTGTGGTGCTTGTCGAGGTGGTCTTTGTCTATCCCGGCATCGGACAGGCGCTTGTCGATTCGGTGTCGAAACGTGACTTCCCCGTGGTACAGGCCGTCTGCTTGATTTTTGCGGCGACCTTTATCCTTCTTAACCTTGCGGCGGATGTGGGGGCTATTTTGACCAACCCGCGCCTGCGGCATCCGAAATAAGGGGGCAGAGACATGAATGTTTTCGTCATTATCTACTACTTTCTGCTTCTGGGTGGCTCTTGCCTTGCGGCGTTTTACAATAAGCGGTCTGCCTTCCTGTTGCTGTTTTCCCTGACGCTGGTGTCCTTCATTCTGGGCATTGTCGGCGGGGTTAGCGCGCTGCGCGGGGTTGCGATTTGTGCGGGGCTTCTGGCGCTCTCGGCGATGGTATCTTATGCCTTCCGCGAGTTTTTGGTGGCCATCGCGCCAACCAATCTTGCCAAGGAATTGCGCACTGCGCCGCTGACGGCCGGGTTTGGGATGTTCATCATCTTCACCTATGCCATCGCGGGTATCTTTGCGCCATGGATCGCGCCTTTTGGCGAGGCTCAGATTATTTCCTCGGCCTTCGCACCGCCGGATGAAACCATGCTTTTGGGGGGCGATCAGCTTGGCCGCGATATGTTCAGCCGGCTCATCTTTGGCGCGCGCAACACGGTGGCTCTGGCTCTGGCCGGTACGGTCATGGCGTTCCTGCTGGGGGCTTTGGCCGGTCTTCTGGCGGCGACCACTGGCGGCTGGTTTGATCAAATCCTGGCACGTACATCGGATGTGATCATGTCGATCCCGTCGCTGATCTTCGCGCTTTTGATGCTGTCGATCTTTGGGGGTGATTTGGCCAATAACACGACAAGCTTCACTCTGCTGACCATTTTTGCCGCTGCAACGGGGCTACTGGTGGTCACGGCGGTGTCTGAGCGAAGCGTCATGGGCTGGATCATAGGTCTGGCCGTTCTGGCCGGGGTCTCTACTGCCTTTGCGCTTGGCATGCTGGTGATCTTCAACCCGTCCGAGATCATCCTGATCCTGGTTGTCGCGGTGATCTATAGCCCTCGGGTGTTCCGCCTGACGCGCGCGGTTGCGGGCAACGTGGTGGTGATGGATTATATCGAAGCGGCCAAACTGCGTGGCGAGCGCACCTGGTATCTTATCAGGCGTGAAATCCTGCCCAACTCGACCGCGCCTCTGGTGGCCGAATTCGGGCTGGAATTCTGCTTTGTGTTCCTTCTCATCGCCGGCCTCAGCTTCCTTGGCCTTGGCATTCAGCCACCGACCGCGGATTGGGGGTCGATGGTGCGCGAGAATGCGACGCTGATCTCGTTCGGTGACATCACCCCGCTTATTCCCGCGGGGGCCATCGCCCTGTTGACCGTTGCGATCAACTTTGTGGTCGACTGGATGCTGCACCGCTCCTCTGGCCTGAAAGGGTAATCGGATATGATAAAGAAAAAAGACGTTATTCTGAAAATCAGGAACCTGAAAATTCAGGGCTATTCCGATGAAAGCTGGGTCGACATCATCAAGGGTGTCGACCTGACCCTTCACCGTGGCGAAGTGATGGGCCTGATCGGTGAATCCGGCGCCGGCAAATCCACGATCGGGGCGGCCTGTATGGGGTACGCGCGCGATGGCACGCGTATCTCGGATGGCTCGATCGAATTTGACGGGATGGAGTTGACCACCGCCACCGAAAGCGAGCGGCGCGCGTTGCGCGGCTCGCGAATTGCCTATGTGGCGCAATCGGCGGCAGCCTCGTTCAACCCGGCCCATAAGATCATCGACCAGCACACCGAAGCGCCCCTGCAATATCGCCTGAAAAAGCGGGTTGAGGCGCAGGAGGATGCGATGGAGCTTTATGAAAAGCTCCGCCTGCCGAACCCTTTGGAAATCGGCTTTCGCTATCCCCACCAGGTCTCTGGCGGACAGTTGCAGCGTGCGATGACGGCGATGGCAATGTCCTGTCGCCCTGATCTGATCATCTTTGACGAGCCGACCACGGCGCTTGACGTGACCACCCAGATCGAGGTTTTGGCCGCGATCCGTGACATCGTCGAGGAATACAACACCGCTGCGATCTATATCACCCACGATCTGGCGGTGGTGGCGCAGATGGCCGACACGATCAAGGTGCTGCTCAAGGGCGAAGAGGTCGAAGAAGCCTCGACCAAGGAGATGCTGGACAATCCGCAAGAGGAATACACCAAATCCCTTTGGGCGGTGCGAAGCTTTGAAAGCCCGCAGAAATACCGCCCCAAGGATGGGGTGCCGCTGATTTCGGTGAAAAATGTCGATGCATCCTATACTGGCGGCGACAAGGTTCTGGATGATGTCAGCTTTGACATCTACGAGGGCATGACCGTCGCTGTCGTGGGTGAATCCGGCTCTGGTAAGTCGACTGTGGCGCGCTGTATTACCGGGCTTTTACCGCCTTCAAAGGGTGAGATCCTGTTCAAGGGCGAAGCCTTTCCACCCGATTACCGCAATCGCACCAAGGATCAGCTGCGCCAGTGTCAGATGATCTATCAGATGGCCGATACGGCGCTGAATCCCAAGGTTAAGATCTCCGAGATCATCGGCCGGCCAGCGGCGTTTTACTCGGGGCTGAAGGGCGCCAAGCTCAAGAACCGGGTGGATGAATTGCTTGATCTGATCGAGCTGGAGCCGTCGCTATACTATAACCGCTATCCACCCGAACTTTCAGGTGGGCAAAAACAGCGGATCGGCATCGCCCGCGCACTTGCGGCCGAACCCACCTTTATCGTCTGCGACGAGGTCACCTCGGCGCTCGATCAGCTGGTGGCCGAAGGTATCCTGCGGTTGCTGGACCGGCTTCAGGGTGAGTTGAACCTGGCCTATATGTTCATCACCCACGATCTGGCCACGGTCCGCTCTATCGCGGATGAGGTGGTGGTGATGCAGCACGGCAAGGTGGTGGAACAGGGCCCCAAGGACGATATGTTCACACCGCCCCACCATCCCTATACCGACCTGCTGCTTAGCTCGGTGCCAGAGATGGACCCGAACTGGCTTACCACGCTTCTGGAAGAGCGCGGGATCGACAATATTGGCGATGCGGCCGCGGCGCGGATTGACCCGAAAGATCCAAAGGTCGTCAGCAGCTAAGGGTTTGATGCGATAAACATACTGAAATGGCGGATGGGGCAACCCACCGCCATTTTGCATTTCAAGAGGTTTTAAAAAGCGCGCGTGCGCCTATCAGAGGATCGCCATAGCCGACAGGACCATGGTCCCCACGATAGTGCCATAGACGATCGCAACGGCAGGCCAGGTGGCACTGTGCATACGCAATTCACGGTTCAGTTGGTCGCGGTTCATGGCTGGCCTCCGTCTTTGGTGTATCGAACATTGTCGTTTCATCGTCTGTGCCCAGCACATATGCGAAATTTCTCATAGCGCAATAGGTAAAATAGATAAAATTCATGCAGTTGCCGCAACGCCGCTACGCGCTAAAAGCATAGCTCCCGAATTCGTCGTTACGATGTCTGAAAACGACCAGGATAATCGCGACGCGCACCGACATACGGCGCACGTCTGATAATCAGTTGCTGCTGCCTTGCAGCGGCATCACCTTCAACTCGCCTTCCTGGCGGGCCTTGATGGCCAGGGCTGCGGCATGCGACCCGGCGGCAGTAGTGAAATAGGGGATCTTGTCATAAAGCGCGACTGAGCGGATTTCGCGGCTGTCTTCAACCGCTTGCGTGCCTTCGGTGGTGTTCATCACAAGCGCGATCTGCCCGTCTTTCAGCATATCAACGATATTGGGGCGCCCCTCATAGACCTTGTTGATCACCTCGCAGGTGAGGCCCTGTTCTTGCAGGAAGGCCGCCGTGCCGCGGGTGGCGACAATGGTGAAGCCAAGATCGACCAGCACCTTGACCGCCTCAACCAGTTGCGCCGTCTTGTCGGCATCCTTGATCGAGATAAAGACCTTGCCGCTTTCCGGCAGGTCCACGCCGGCGCCCATCTGCGCCTTGAGGAAGGCGCGCGGGAAGGACACATCCCAACCCATCACCTCGCCGGTCGAGCGCATTTCCGGGCCAAGGATCGTATCCACACCGGGGAAGCGCGCAAACGGCAGAACCGCCTCTTTGACCGAGAACCACGGCATGTTGGGATCGGCCAGCGTCATCTGATCGGCCATCGGCAGGGTGCCGGGCTTGGTGTCTTTGGGGTAGGGGCCACGGAACGGGAAGGCGGACATTTTCTCGCCCGCCATGAGGCGCGCGGCAATCGCGGCAATCGCCGAATCCGTCGCCTTGGCCACGAAAGGCACCGTGCGGCTGGCACGCGGGTTCACCTCGATCAGGTAGATTTCATCGTCCTTGACCGCAAATTGCACGTTCATCAACCCGACCACATTCAGCGCCAGAGCAAGCGCCTCGGTCTGGACCTTGATGCGCGCGATCATGTCGTCGCTGAGCGAATAGGGCGGCAGGGAACAGGCACTGTCGCCCGAATGCACGCCGGCCTCTTCGATATGTTGCATGATGCCCGCGACATGCACGGTTTCGCCGTCGCAAAGCGCGTCGACATCGCATTCAATCGCGCCCGACAGATAGCTATCAAGCAAAACCGGGCTATCGCCAGACACCACAACCGCCTCGGCGATATAGCGTTCCAGATGGGCCATATCGCGCACGATTTCCATCGCCCGCCCGCCCAGAACGTAAGAGGGGCGGATCACCAGAGGAAAGCCGATATCCTCGGCAATCGCCATTGCCTGCGCGTCGGTTGAGGCGATGCCGTTATGCGGCTGCTTGAGGCCAAGCTTGGTGACAAGCGACTGAAAACGCTCGCGGTCTTCGGCCAGGTCAATCGCATCCGGCGTGGTGCCGAGGATCGGAATGCCCTCGGCCTCAAGCGCGCGGGCAAGCTTGAGCGGGGTTTGACCGCCAAACTGAACGATGACGCCGTGCAGGGTGCCGTTTTCCTGTTCGGTGGTCAGAATTTCCATCACATGCTCGAATGTCAGCGGCTCAAAATACAACCGGTCCGAGGTGTCGTAATCGGTCGAAACCGTTTCGGGG
>RCMY010002485.1_pt1 | contig 16702 bp, 21 predicted proteins | sample 2041341 | NCBI WGS metagenome assembly RCMY01 (sample SAMN09708234, study PRJNA481090) | Marine sediment metagenome, whole genome shotgun sequencing project. | reverse complement strand
AAAGAACCTTTCATTCCCTGCCCCTCAACACCTAGCTTAAGGATACTGAAGCGCTCATCTTTATGGACCTCGAAGTAACACAATGAGCTTTTATTGGTAACCTCAATATCGGAATTAAAATCCAGTTTGATTCTCGAGAAAATTGAATTTAACCCTGGACATCTCATACCGACAACACGGGTGCAAGCTAATAATTGCGCTAATAGATAAGGCGGCATCGTATAAAGGATCAATAGACTTATCCTTGGCAGAACGCGCCATCATGAAGCCACCGCTGCGGTAATGTAAAAACGCAGGATCGGTTTTACGCGTTAAATAACCCACAACAGAATTATTTTCATGTCCAGAACTGCCGATGGTGTAAAAGCCCTCATTACGAGCACGCATTTCTCTGGCCACTAAATCAATTTGGCGAGATTGCAGTTGATAGTGCAATAAGTTGATTAAATCATCATGACTCATGCTTGATGATTGCATGTCGTTTAAAATAGTTTGTTTATTTGAGGCGTTAGTAGCGTCCCAATTATGTAAAAATTCTACAAAATTATGATCCACAATTTCTGCACGGTTAGTGTTTCGTGTTCCTTGGCGAGCTAATCCAGAGTTACTTTTAGTCATGAGTCAAATTGCGTATTAAAAACGTAATTCTAACCAGTTTTAGCTTGCATTATCCGAACAGATGTTTGATAGTAAGGCTGCAAAAATTTACAAAGGTTTCCCATGCGTAAAACACTACTCTTTACCCTCGCTTTTATCGCGGGTTTTTCAATTATGGCTATTGAGCTTTTAGCTGGTCGAATTCTTGCGCCATATTTTGGCGGCAGCGTTTATGTCTGGGGCAGTATTATTACTATATTTATGCTCGCCCTATCAATAGGTTATTTATTGGGAGGACGTTGGTCACTGAACGAGCCAAACCTTAAGAAATTCGCCTCTTTGTTTTTAATCGCCACTGTATTTATGCTACCGATCGCTTGGATAGATGAGCCAGTGCTTAACCTATTGTCTGATTATATTGACGATCCACGTTATGGGTCTTTAGCGGCTTCGCTGGTTTTATTCAGTTTGCCCACAATATTTCTAGGCATGATTTCACCTTACGCTATCCGCTTACTGGTTGAGGCTAAAGAGGGAAGTGGACAAACCGCCGGGCGTTTATATTTTGTGTCTACCTTTGGTAGTGCGGTTGGTACCTTAATGACTTCGTTCTATTTGGTTCTTTGGCTTGGAATTAGACAGATTATTGTGTTGATTTGCACTTTATTGTTTATCGGCGGTCTTAGTGCTTTAGCGTATGCCCTTAAAAAAGATGAATAATATGAATTTTCAAAGACTTAGTTTAATTTTAATCTGTGCAATGAGTATATTGTTAAGCACTGTTCTCGAAGCAAAAATCATTCATAAAGAACGTTCTTTATACCGTAATATCGCAGTGACTGAAAATGGCAGCGAACGCTGTTTATTATTTACTATCAAAAAAAGATCAAAATCAAGACAGTCGTGTATAGACATGGAAAATCCTAAGCGCTTGGTTTTTCGCTACGCACAAGTAAGCCTGACTAGTTTTGCATTACAAGCAAACCCAAAAGATATTTTGGTTATAGGTTTAGGTGGCGGAACCTTGCCGATGACCTACAACAGCTTATTGCCAGAAGCCAATATCACAGCTATTGAAATTGATGAAGCGGTTTCTAAAGTGGCTAAAGAATATTTTGGTTTTAAAACATCGGAAAAAATCAAACTTGTTGAAAAAGATGCCCGTGTGTTTGTGAAACGAGCTGTGCGTAAAGAACAGAAATTTGATTTAATTGTTCTTGATGCTTTTAACGGAGATTACATCCCTGAACATCTTATGACTAAAGAATTTCTCGAAGAGGTTAAAGCTTTGTTAACCGATGATGGTGTATTGGTGTCTAATACATTTTCAACTAGTAAGCTCTATGATCATGAGTCTGCAACTTATCAAGCCGTGTTTAGTGAGTTTCTTAACTTAAAAGTACCACACGGCAATCGAATAATTATTGCCAGTAAGCAAAAACTCCCTGAATTTCAAAGCTTGATTGAAAACTCACAAAAACTCAAACTCCCATTGCAGGAATTTGATGTTTCATTATTGGATAATTTACGTTTACTTAAGGCTGTACCTGATTGGAATCAAAATGCCCGTGTGCTTACCGACCAGTTTGCTCCAGCAAATTTACTTCAAGGAATGTGAAGTAATAATAATTTTTGACCACTTAATATTTTATACCAATTTTTTTGTAAATAAATGAAAGCAACCATAATGGACCAATCATTAAAAACTGTATGTCTTTAAGAAAAGAAGGCTTTTTTCCTTCAATTTCGTGACCAATAAACTGTACTATCCATGCAACTACAAAAATTACGAAACACTGTTTCCATAATGCTATATCTAATCCAATCATTAGATGCAATACATATATCAGGATAATAGAAAAAATGATCATACCAATAGCGAGTGAGATAGAAAGGTAGGTGTAGTAAAGTATGGCTAGCAATAAGGCTAGGCTACCAAAGTTTAGTCTAGGTGAAATATTGCTCATAAATTCTGGAACAGGAATAGAGCCAATAAGCCCAATCACACTCAAAACAATCAATGGCACACAAATCCAATGGATTAATTTATTGCTTGGGTTTTGGTGACTGGCTCCATACTCTTGCAACCATTGATTAACATCACGCATAATTTGGCTCAATTTATTAGTTTATGCACACACTTTACACCGCAAAAAACACGCTAGCAAGTAAAATAATAGTCTTCAAAATCCTATAATTAGCAACTCTCTACCCGTAATCGGGTAGAATTAACTCAAATTAATATACCTGTTCACAAATGGTTCATTTTTTGTTACTACACTAACCCTGTATCGACACAATCAAGGAGATACTTTATGAAAATTAAAAATAGTCAAACAAAATTACTACGTTCGGTTTCTGCAATGGCACTCGTTGCTCTTATGACGACAGCCTGTTCTACTTATAACCCATACACTGGTGACAAAGAAACATCAAAAGCCACTAAAGGTGCTGTTATTGGTGCTGTCTCAGGTGCCGTTTTAGGTGCTCTTACTGGTGATGATTCACGTGAACGTAAAAAACGTGCATTAATTGGTGCAGGTGTTGGTGGTATAGCTGGCGGTAGCGTTGGCTATTATATGGATGTACAAGAAGCTAAGTTACGTGAGCAATTGCAAGGTACAGGCGTAAGTGTTTCTCGTGACGGTGACAACATTACTTTGAACATGCCAGGCAATATTACTTTTGCAACCAATAGTGCTGATATCAATTCAAATTTTTATGCCGTTCTTGATTCAGTAGGCTTAGTATTGAAAGAATATGACAAAACTGTTGTTGAGACTGCTGGTCATACCGACAGTACAGGTTCTGACCAATACAATCAGAGCTTATCTGAGCGTAGAGCGGGTTCTGTTGCTGCATACTTAAATAACAGGGGTGTTAAGACCAATCGTCTATTAACCGTTGGTTATGGAGAAGCTTATCCAATCGCAGATAATGGTACTGAGGCAGGTCGCATGGCCAACCGTCGTGTTGAGTTAACTTTATTACCTGTAGTGGCTGAGTAATCACAAAGCTTTTAAAGTTTTCAAGTACTTTAAGTCTAAAAGCACCATTAAGGCTGACATAATGTCAGCCTTAATGCTTTTTAATTTTAGAAATAGTAAAAAATATGTCACAACAAAACAAATTCAAAGCGCCTAGGTCAATAAAACGAAAACTAATTCGTGGAGTTGCCTATGCTGCAATTGCAGGTGCTGTATGGTTTGCTCAGCAACAAGGTTGGTTGAATAATAATGAGGGTAAAAATCAACAGGCTAGAAACCAGACTAGTTCGCAAGATGCCCAATCAAATTCTAGAGAAGAGAATAATCCTAGAATAGAAGCTGCAAAGCCGGTGAGCACAAATGGAAGCCCATCTAAAAGAAATGATAATGCTTTAATTGCCAAACTTTACCAGCAACAAAAATCTGATGAAATTGTTACGGCAGTTGGTCGTGTTGGAAAAATTCTTCCCGATGATAATAAAGGTAGTCGCCACCAAAAATTCTTACTCGATATAGGTCAAGATAAGTGGTTATTGGTCGCCCATAATATTGATCTTGCGCCTTACGTTCCATTAAAACAAGGTGATGATGTAATTGTGCATGGTGAGTACGAATACAATGAAAAGGGCGGAGTCTTACACTGGACGCATCATGATCCGCGTGGTTATCATGAAGAAGGTTATATTGAGCACAATGGGAAGAAATATAAGTAGGAAAAATGTCGAAAAGATTTTTCGTTATTTTCAGTTATAAAAAAACCCGCTTAGTAGCGGGTTTTTTTGGGTCCCGAATCAAGTACGGGATGATATTTATCTTATCTTTAAAGATTAGTCTTTAAGGATAAATGTCACTTTCATATTTACACGGAATTCAGATACATCACCGTCTTCAACGATAACTTTCATATCGCCAACCCAAGCGCCTGTAATATTATCAAGTGTTTTGTTAGCTTTTTTGATTCCGGCTTTAACCGCATCTTCAAATGATTTTTTAGACGAAGCTGTAATTTCCGTTACGCGAGCTATAGACATAGTTTTTCTCCTGTTTTGCTTTCGTAGAAAGCGTTTTAAATGTTTGAATTAATCTTTAAGAATGAATGATAGTTTTAGTGCGACTCGGTATTCGGAAACACCGCCATCTACAACAACTACTTTCATATCTTCTACCCATGCGCCAGTAATATTGCTGATGGTTTTGTTTGCACGTTTTACGCCTTGTCGAACAGCATCATCAAAGCTTTTGCTAGATGAGGCAATAATTTCAGTAACTCTTGCAACAGACATTAAATTCTCCTTGTTTATGAGTTTCTGCATCGTGTCCTTTAATATCGTAAGTACGATGTAGAAACGTGGCTAGCTAGTCTATGAATTGCTGTACTTAGCGTCAAGTGAATTATTGTGTAAATTAAAGAATTTTTAACAAAATTCATAAGGAATAGCTATTTTTAGTCCTTTTATCCGACTTCACCTGCAGTTATCACTTCTATTTCAGAACATGCGGACACTTTCAATTCCTGCATTGCTGGGCGGGAAAGTAAAAAGTAACAGTATTCTTTTGCAAGTTTAGGTAATTTCACTTGGTAGGACGAGAAACGAAATGCGACTGGTGCGTACATGGCGTCAGCGATTGAGAAGTCACCAAAAAGCCGATGCATTGCATCGGCTTTAATTTTTTTGGGCTTCGAAAGAAAATTATATTTCAATAAACTTTCTAAGTTTTTTAAGCGCATTCGCTTCAAGCTGTCTTACACGTTCCGCCGAGATTGAATACTGATCAGCAAGGGTATGTAAGGTTGTTTTCTTTTCGCTTAACCAACGCTGTTGAAGAATGTCTCGACTGCGCTCATCAAGCTCGCCTAGAGCCTCTGCCAATTGTTTGTTGTTGTGATCACCGTAATCTTCATTTTCAAGAATTTCAGCAGGATTAGCGTCTGCTTTTTCTAAATAGGCGACTGGAGCAAAAGTGCTTTCGTCGTTGTCTGAGGAACTTAGATCAAACCCAATGTCAGAACCTGTGATACGTTTTTCCATTTCACGTACGGTTTCTACTTTAACGTTTAACTCTTTGGCAATATACAATGTTTCATCATTACTTAACCAGCCAAGGTTTTTACGCATTTTACGTAAGTTAAAGAAAAGCTTGCGTTGTGATTTAGTAGTAGCGATTTTAACCAAACGCCAGTTTTTAATAACATACTCATGAATTTCAGCTCTAATCCAATGCACCGCAAAAGAAACAAGACGTACACCAACCGTAGGATCAAAACGTTTAACCGCTTTCATCAATCCGATATTGCCTTCTTGAATCAGGTCATTCAGTTGTAAGCCATAGCCTTTGTAACCTTTTGCAATGTGCACCACAAAACGAAGGTGCGGAAGGATAAGTTCTCGCGCCGCGTTTATGTCGCCATCTTCTTGCAAGCGGGTGGCCAAAATGACTTCGTCTTCTTTGGTTAAAACTGGAATCGCAGAAACCGAAGACATATAAGACTCAATACTTGAGTTTGCGCCTTTAAGCATCAATTCATAATTGTGCTTAATTGATGGCAATGTTGTTGTTTGGTTTGTCATGATAGGTAAATTTGCTGTTGTCATAATTATCTCCCATATGAATTTTAGCACTCTGGAGATTAGAGTGCTAATAAGGACATGAGTTCCAAGAGAATTATTACAAAATAGTTAATAAAAACAGCTATTTACTAAATTTGAATGAAAATTGTGCAGCGCAATATTAACTAACATCTATCTTGAGCAGGGCTCTTTGCGCGGCAATCCATGCCCCAATGAGAGACAGTAAGGAGGCAAATATTATTATAAACAGCGTGTCGGATAGTGTAAGCCCACGCAATTCAAAACTACTTAAATAGAGTTCTGATAGTTTTGCGGCAGGTCCAGATAAACTGATCAATAAAACGTTAACCAAAAGAATGGCGATTATTGCCCCTAAAAAGCCGTACCAAAACCCGAGATATAAAAAGGGGCGACGCACAAAGTCATCACTAGCGCCTACGAGTTTTTTGACTTCGATTTCATTTTGTTTTTGTTGTACGTGCAAACGGATGGTGTTGCTTACTACCAGTAATACACCAAGAGCTAGTAGCGTTGCCAACAGGTAGACGCTACGCTTTAATAAATCTACCAGGCTGCGAAATTTCATTACCCATTCGGCATCTAATTGAACTGAGCTTACTGATGGTAGCGCAGCTAAGTCTTGATTGAGTTTATCAATTGAGGCATTAGTTTTATCATTTATAACTTTGTTCTTTGGGCTAACAATTAAAGTATGCGGTAAAGGATTTGAACCGATTGCTTCACTTATCATTTGCATTTGGATTTCTTGCTTGAGTTCGTCTAAAGCTTGTTGTGAACTAATAGTTCTTACCAGTTGCACATCTTCACGTTGAGAGATTTTGTTTTGCAAAGATTGTAATTTAGAGTCACTCAATGAGCCATCAACAAAGACGTTAATATCGTGGGTAGTCTCCCAGCGTTCTGTTACAGCTTGTGCATTACTCACCATTAAATACAAACATGAGGGTAATGCTAGGGCGATGGCGATGACTAAAGCTGTCATTAGTGTAGAGATTGGCTCTTTGAACAAGCCTTTTAAACTATTGCTAAAATAAAATGCATGTTGTGACAGCGCGAGTTTTATAGGACTATTTTTCGTTGCTGTATTGCTGCTTTTGGATTTGCCACGTGTGGTTTTTTTTCTTGTATTGCGAGCCATATTATGACTCCGCCAAACGTGAGTGATCAAGTGTTATCACGGGTTGATCCATTTGTTCAACCAAACTTAAATCATGTGTCGCGATTAGTACGGTAACGCCGACTTCATTAAAGCGCTTAAATAATTGTAGAATATCCCAGGATAACTCTGGATCAAGATTTCCCGTAGGTTCATCAGCAATGAGTAACATGGGCTTGCTAACTATAGCACGAGCAATGCCAACACGTTGCTGCTCGCCAGAAGATAAGCTACTGGGATGTAAACTTATTTTACTTAAAAGTTCAACTTGATCTAGAGCGGCTTCAGTACGTTTTTTTATATCGCGTTTACTTAAACCCTTTATAACCAGTGGTAAAGCAACATTGTCAAACACGGTTTGATTTTGTAAGAGCTGATTGTCTTGAAAAACTATACCTAGGTGTTGGCGGTAATATGAAACTAAACTCCTATCGATTGAGTTTAAGTTTCTTCCATTTACAAATAGCTGTCCACGTGTTGGACGCTCTATCAAAGCAATTAATTTGAGTAAGGTACTTTTACCAGCGCCTGAATGACCGGTTAAAAATACCATCTCGCCTTTAGGAACGGACAGATTGAGATTGGTCAGTGCTTGATGACCATTGGGATAACTTTTAGAAACATTATCAAAGCGAATCATCAATTGGCCTTCTGGTAAGTGTCATCATGCTCATCCGCTAACAGTGCATCTACGTATTGTTCAGCATTAAACGGTATTAAGTCGTTTATACCTTCGCCAATTCCGATAAAACGTACAGGAATGGCTAACTCTTTGGCAATCGCTAAAAGTATTCCGCCTTTAGCAGAACCATCGAGTTTAGATAATACAATTCCATCCACTCCAATCGCTTTATGAAACTCACGAGCTTGTTGTAAGGCATTTTGACCTTGACTGGAATCAAGCACTAAAAGGGTTTCATGCGGTGCGTTTGGGTTTTGTTTGCCCATGACACGTTTGATTTTTTTAAGCTCTTCCATCAAATTACTTTGCGTATGTAGGCGACCAGCCGTATCGGCGATCAGTACATTAATATTACGAGCATCAGCTGCTTGCATGGCATCAAATATTACTGCAGCAGGATCAGCGCCTGTGCCCTGTGAAATAACAGGTACTTGATTACGTTCACCCCAAGTTTGTAATTGTTCAACAGCGGCGGCACGGAAAGTGTCGCCAGCAGCAAGCATCACAGTTCGTAAACGGCGTAAGCATTGTGTCGCAAGCTTGCCAATGGTTGTGGTTTTTCCTGCGCCGTTAATGCCTACCATCAAAATAACCAGCGGTGTGTTTTGTTCGAGTGCTTGATCAAAATCTAAAGGTTTTTCTATGGGTTTTAAAATTTCCAACATGCCCGAACGCAAAGTATCAAGTACCGTTTTGGTATCAGCCTTTTCATCGCGTTTAAGTTTGTCATGCAGGGGCCGTAAGAGATCTTCTGTGGCATCAACCCCAACGTCAGCACTGAGTAAACGTATTTCTAGGTCGTCAAGAAAATCTTCATCAATTTCACCACCCGAAAGTAAGTCACCAATATCAGAGGTTAACCAAGAGTTACCACTGTTAAGTGAGGATCGCAGGCGTTTAAATAAACCAGGTTTTGATTCAAGTTTGTTGTTATCTGTCATTAAGTAAATCTTAAATTATGCGAAGTCATGTAATTATTTTTAGTAGTAACTTTGCGGGTTGAAGCTTGAAAAAGTATCTATTCATTGTACCGCAGAAAACAAAAAGGACAGCTTAAAAGCTGCCCTTTTTTAAATAATTCAATATAGAACTTATGGTGCAATTTCAACCACGTTAGCATCTTGAATGTAAATAACTTGACCATTGCCAGGAATCATCGCTAATGGATTGCCACCAGCAAAAACAACCGCTTGAGTTTGCATTTCAACCGTAGCCGCTAAGCTACTGACTGGTGAAAGTAATGAGCCATGATCACCCGCAGTAAAGACTACGGCGCCTAGCGGACCAGGGTTTACACCAAGCTTGTCGGCTGCGGGTAAGCCCATGGCTGCAAATAACCTATCTGTGGCTGAATTTGGCACTACCAGGTCACCAATAACTTTTTGTCCCAGAATCGCATGGTTTGCTGCGGCGTCAGCGGCATAGTTTAACGGGTCAGAACCGTCGATTACAGTTTGTGCATTTCTCCAGTAATCATCATACAAACTGGTGCCAGGTGTTAGACCGGCGGCAATAAGTCCAGCTTCGATTCTTGGTCCAAAGGATACTGAATCACGTAATAAATCTCCAATACCGCCACCGCCAACACTTAATGTTGCAGTAACAACATCGGTATTAATAGCTAAGAAGGGAACACCAACAATACTTCCTAAAGACTGACCTACAAAATGCATCTGTGACCCATCAAAATCAGGTATGCCATCGCCATTGATATCGATTGTTGGAGCAGTCTTAGCAAGTTGATGTAAGTCTAAAGAGGCTTGACGATTATTGTCTCGACCAACAGTAGTGTCAGCTAAGTTAATAGTGTAAGTGCCTGATGGGTCAATAGTGCTTGGGTCGTCATCAATATTTAAATCAAAAGTTCTTTCGATACCGGCAGCATAGAAAAGGTTTGTTGGATCAGTAATGCCATGCAAAGGTTGATCGATTGAGATAACCGCAAAACCTGCCGTTGCGAAGGCATCAACAATTCCAAATGCATCAGTTCGGTTACGGGTAATGCCATGTTGAAAAATTACTAGTGGCCATTTGTAGCCAGCTTGTTCAGGAGTAAAACCCGTTTGTGCAACAAAGGCTTGGTAAAAAGGTGAAGAGCTGTTTGGTACGGTTATCAAGGCAGGAATAGAGAGAATTTCTGTCGCAACCGGTAATGGGTTAAAGCGCGTTAAGTTGCTGCCACCCACTCCTTGCCAAGAAGTATTGAATGGGTCTGCTTTACTCAAATAATAAGGGGTATCAACAGTGCCTGTATAAACATTAGCGTAGCCAGGTAGTGCAGTATTAACAAAATTAGTACTCAATGGAACACTAGGGGCGACGAATGATGGAGTAATTGAAGAGGCTTGTGCTGTAGTAGTTGCTGCAGCAACAGCTTCTAATACAGCCGTGTTTGCTTGGGTTGAAAAACTTGCTGTAATTAAAACGTTGTCGGCAGGGACTCCAACTAAACCGAGAATAGTTAAGTGGGCACCAACTAATTGTTTAATGAGTTCGTCAGTCGCATCGGGTAAAGTTATGCCTGCCGCAATAGCGTCTTTAATATTTTGATAGGCTGTATCAGCAACAGCGTCGGCACCTGTTGCGTTTTGAACGCCCGAAGTAAAAGCCACTAAATATCCGCTAGCAGCATTCAAAGGCATTAGAGGTTTGAATTCAGCAATCGCTGATCCATTGGAAGCCGTTGAAACGCCGACACTGTAATCAACACCCGGAACTAAAGCGCCTACAAAACCCGCTGGGGCTTTAGTGGCAGGGTCAATTACAATTTCAAACAAGTGAGCGGTTGAGCCACCAACTAGTGTGCTAGCATCCAAGGAATCACTAAAACGAACTTTAATAGAGGCGATTGTTGAAAAGCCATCTATAGTATTTAAAGAGGCGGCGCCTGGGTTAGAGCTTAATTCAGGAATATTGAGTGTTCCGTCTTTAGAGCCTGCAAAGTACAAATCATTTGGAAATGGGATTAAACCTAAGTCTGGTCTAAATTGAGGAGAAAAGGGTGCCGCCTGAGTAATAGGCGTTGTTGATTCGTCACTTTCTACACTGTTACAACCACCAGTTAACAGTCCAATGACGAGAGCGCCGAGAACAAATTTATCTTTCATGCGTTTTTCTCCACAGAGAATTTAATTGTTAGCCGTTTAGATTAAGCGTGTAGACTTGTTTGTGCAAGTATTTCAGGCACTTAAGCGGAATATTTTCTAAAATAAGCATACAATTCAATACCCTTTATACTGAGCGTATGTCAACAAAGAACCAAAAGCAGAGCAATTCATTTCGACTTATCGCAGGAAAGTGGCGAGGCAAGCGTTTGAACCTGCAGTCTAACGCACAATTACGACCGACAGGTGACAGGGTTAGAGAGACATTATTTAACTGGTTAAGCGCTGATGTTGTGGGTTCACGTTGCTTGGATTTGTTTGCGGGGTCGGGATCTTTGGGTTTTGAAGCCTTATCGCGCGGTGCTGAGTTTTGTGATTTTGTTGAGATAGATCGTGTCAGCGCTCAGCAAATCCGAAAAAATTGTGAGCTGCTTGAATTGTCAGCAAAACAAGTAGGTGTCAGTCTAAAACCCGCATTAGAGTTTTTAAAAATTACTTCAGAAAAGCCTTATGACATTATTTTTCTTGATCCGCCATTTCGGATGAATTTAATTGAAAGTTTACTTCCCGGTTTGCAAAAGGTAGTTGCTGAATCTTCACTAATTTATGTCGAAATAGAAAAAGAAGCTCATTTGCCAGAATTACCTGAGAATTGGTCGGTGATTCGTGAGAAAACTGCAGGCCAAGTGCGTTATCATCTAATTCTGGTGGAATAAACCAGCCAAGTACAAGGGACCAAAAGAGCCCGACTTGTTCCGCAACTAAAAAAACAGATTTAATTTAGGAGTCGTCATGGGCATTCGTGCAATGTATCCAGGAACCTTTGATCCAATTACTAACGGACATATTGATCTTATTCGACGTGCCAGTGGCATGTTTGACGAGGTGGTTGTTGCTGTTGCAGATAATCCAAAAAAGAAACCTCTCTTTAATTTAGATGAACGCGTGTCTATGGCACAGGACATTCTCAAAGAATTAAAAAACGTTCGAATTGTGGGGTATAGCAATTTGACCATTCATTTTGCTAAAGAAGAAAATCTTAACGTGATTATTCGTGGCATTCGAGCCGTGTCGGATTACGAATTTGAATTTCAATTGGCATCAATGAATAGACAGTTAAATGAAAATATCGAAACGCTTTTTATGACACCGGCGGATGAATATTCGTATCTTTCATCAAGCATGGTGAGAGAGATAGCAGCTTATCAAGGTGACGTTAGCCAGTTTGTACATCCAAAAGTGAATGCTGCGATTAAACAGCGTTTTGCTCAGTGAATAAATCCACTCGTCATTGCGAGCGTAGCGCGGCAATCTGTTTTGATCAGGAGATTGCTTCGTCATTCTTCCTCGCAATGACAAAGAAGCAGTAAAGACATGGCTTTAAAAATAACTGACGAATGCATTAACTGCGATGTGTGTGAACCCATCTGCCCAAACGAGGCAATTTATATGGGTCCAGAGATTTATCACATCGATCCAGAATTATGCACCGAGTGCAAAGGACATTTCACAAAACCGCAGTGTCAGATTGTTTGTCCTGTGGATTGTATTCCTTTGGATGAGTTGTATGAAGAAACTGAAGGGCAGTTAGCTTCAAAATTTGAGAAGTTAACTGGCGAAGTGTATGCGGTGGCGACTAAGGAAAGTGCCGAGGGTTAACCTATACTTTATTCGTCACCCCGCTGCTTGACCGCGGGGTCTGTAGTTAAAATGAAAATAGATACCGCGGTCAAGCAGCGGTATGACGATTGTTCGAAAATGGAATATGAGAATAGACAGCAACGACATCATAAATTTCTGGTTCAAAGAACTAGAGCCCAAACAACACTGGGTAAAAGATCCCGAGTTGGATAAATTAATCGAGCAACGATTCGGTGACTTACTAATCTCAGCATCACAATGCGAATTATATTCTTGGAGAACTACAGCACACGGAAGACTTGCAGAAATTATTGTACTCGATCAGTTCTCTAGAAACATTTACCGAGATAGGCCAAACGCCTTTGCTCAAGATGCTTTGGCTTTAGCTTTAGCTCAAGAAGCTGTGTCATTAGGATTGGATAAAGAGTTATCTGATAAAGAAAAACCGTTTTTATATATGCCCTATATGCATAGCGAATCTCAAGTTGTGCATGTAGAGGCAGAGAAACTATTTAAAGCCACTGGCAATTACGATTTTGAAATTAAACATAAAGCAATCGTTGATCAGTTTGGTCGTTACCCACATAGAAATGAAATTTTAGACAGAGAATCAACACCAAAAGAAATTGAGTTTTTGAGTGGGCCTGGAAGTTCGTTTTAGATATTTATTGAAAAATTATTATCCAGCTAATTAAATTAAAAAGTTTGGAAAGAGGAATAAGCTTGTGTCAGAAAGTAAAAGAATAGCGTTACTCATTGATTGTGACAATGTAAGTCATAATTCAATCGAAGGTGTATTGGAAGAATTAGCCAAGCATGGCATGGTTAATATCCGGCATGCTCATGGCGATTGGAACAATAAATCATTGTCCGGCTGGATCGATAGATTGCATCCTTTCGCGATTAGACCGATGCAACAATTTGCATATACCAAAGGTAAAAATGCAACCGATGCAGCAATGATTATTGATGCAATGGATTTACTTAATAGCAGTAGCGTTGATGCTTTTGCATTAATGACCAGTGACAGTGACTTCACTCCATTAGTGCTCCGAATTCTTGAAAGCGGTTTGCCTGTTTTTGGTTTCGGCGAAAAGAAAACTCCACAACCTTTTGTTGATTCTTGTTCTACATTTATCTACACCGAAAATTTAGTTTCCGATAAAGAAGAAAAAACCAAAAGTAAAAAACAATCCACTAAGAAAAATAAAACTAGTTTGCGTAAAGATACTGGCTTAGTGAAATTACTCAGAACAGCTGCTGAACAAGCATCGGAAGATGATGGTTGGGCATATATGGGTAGAGTAGGTAGTTATATTTCAAATAATAGTTCTTTCTCATCGATAAACTATGGCTATAAAAAACTTGGTGACTTAATAAAAGCCAGTGAATTGTTTGCTGTTGATATGCGAAATGACGGCAAGGCAATGTATATTAAAGATGTTCGGAAGTAGTTGGCAAAATTACTTCTGACACCCCGAACAATAAAAACTATTTCTCTGCCCAATAACTTTCGACTTAATCGGCTTTGCACAATTAGGGCAAGGCAGTCCTTGTTTGCCATAAACTTTTAACTTAATTGCAAAATATCCAGGAGCACCATCAGGGTTTATATAATCTTGCAGTGTTGTTCCGCCTTGTTTAATGGCGGCTTTAAGCGTTTTCTTACTTTCTTTAACCAAGAGTTCTAATTTAGCTTTACTCACACGATGAGCCGCTTTAGTTGGACTAATCCCCGACTTAAACAATGCCTCACTCGCGTAGATATTGCCAATTCCTACTACGTGCTTTTGATTCATGATGTGGACTTTGATAGCTACTTTTTTATTTCGACAAGTTTGAAATAAGTATTCGGCATTAAATGCTTTGGATAAAGGCTCTGGACCTAAACGTGTAATTAAATCGTGTTCATGCGGATTGTCTTTAGTCCATAAAAAAGCGCCAAATTTCCTAGCGTCTTTATAACGCATGACTTGCCCATTATTGAAAAGTACATCGATGTGTTCGTGTTTTTGTACGGGTGTCTTTCCTTCAATAACCCTTAAAGACCCAGTCATACCAAGGTGTACAATCAAAGAACCTATGTCAGTATTAATAAAAATATATTTGGCTCGCCGTTCCACAGAAAGTATTTCTTTACCTTTGAGCAGGCGCTTAATGGTAGTTGGAATTGGCCAGCGGAGCTTGTCAGTGCGTATGGTTATTTTATTAACCGTTTCGCCCACAATATATGGTTCTATGCCACGCATTGTAGTTTCTACTTCTGGCAATTCAGGCATTAATGCTCACCATGTAGATACTCATTCTTAGTTTTTTCGATTTCTTCATTCGGCTTCATGAAAGCCTTTAATGATTGATTGAAGCGAACTTGTAAAAACGGGCTGGCTAAATACACTTTATCTCTGAAATGTACATAGTGCATTTGCTCTAGTGGGGACAAAGTTCCAAATGCTAATGTTTCGCCATTGAGTTCAACTTTTAAATTTGGCGGGTCTAGACTTAATTCTTTAAGGGAGATGTCTGCTACTGAATACTCGTCTCTAACAGGACTAGATAGCATGTCGAAAATATTTTGCATAGCCTTTTTATTCGCTGGAGAAGGCCCCCCTTGTATTACATGCCATGTGCCATCGATTTTCTTGAGAGTGATAGCTGGAGTTTGCTGAATAATAATTTCATCAAGCTGAAGTACATCGATTGGTAAATGAATTAGATTTTTTTTTAGTTTATATTCCTTTACTGCATAAACTGCAGAAGCAAGTAAAAGCATAGCTAGAAATAATACTATATTTCTATTCTTAGCTTTTTTTAAAACACTGGATTTGTTATTAGGCATTTTTACGTTTTATCCAAATGCGTATGGCAATTACAAAACAAAATCCAGGTAAGACGAATAAGAACAACAGACCTAGCCAGGCTAAATTTCTTTCGCTTATATTTAAGCTGGTGTCTGGCGTTTCTGCAAAAGTTATATTTATAAAGGCTTCTTCACCGCTAAGCCAGTCAAAGAGATTTAATCCTAGTGGTAAGTTTGCGCCATTGTTTAAAAAGCGGTTTGATAAGAAATCACCATCACCAATTAAAATAATACGTTGTTGAGTTTCACTTTGTTCTAAGTTTCTAACCAGGCTGTATCCGATGACTAGGGGGCCTGGTTTGTCGTTTTCTGGATTAAAACTTACGCTACTTTGTAGTGTTTCTGTTTCAAGCCAAGTACGCTGTGCAGTTAGTAAAAAAGGTGTTTGCTGCCAAACACTGTCTTGTTGCATTAGCTCAAATGTTCTGGCTTGTGGAAAAAGTGACACGTACTTAAAATTACGTAATGCAGGATGTTGATTGTAGTTAGAAACTAAACTAAAGCTGGCATCATTAATGCCAAGCTCTTGAGTGCCTTGATCGATCACGGTGCCATTCGGGCTGTGTATGCCCAGTGTGCTTAAAAGACTTTCCAATCCTTTAAGACCATCAGGGTCACTTAACCACAATAAATTACCGCCCTTTACAAGGTATTGAGTAAGCTGTTCAACTTCAGACGGTAAATAGTTGAGCTGCGGACTGGCTATAACTGCGAATCGAGTATTTGATGGTATGACAGCTTGTTGTGAGAGATCAAAACGTTCAATCACAAAACCTTTGTCGTCAAGCTCATCAGCAAATTGCTTAAGATCATGATTGGCACGGCCAAAAGGATTGCGTTCGCCATGTCCTTCAAGAAAAAGTATAAACCTTTCTTGGTCTCGACTTAAGCGTAAGATAGCATTGCTAATACTGGTTTCGCTCAGTTCTCTTAGTAATTCCGCTTGCTCTTTCCCGTCTGCATTTTTTTTTATACTTAACAGCACTTCTCCATCACGAGTAACGCCAAGTTTACGAGTCAATTCTGGGCGAATGCTTGGGTCTATGAATTCTAGGTCAATGTTTTTATAGTATTTTTGATATTGCCC
>RCMY010002484.1_pt1 | contig 16708 bp, 16 predicted proteins | sample 2041341 | NCBI WGS metagenome assembly RCMY01 (sample SAMN09708234, study PRJNA481090) | Marine sediment metagenome, whole genome shotgun sequencing project. | reverse complement strand
CGACGAGCTACGCAGCGAGAGCTTGTTCGTCGGCGGTCGTGTCGTGCGGGCTTCCATAGGTCGCTCGCCGCACGGCCTCCTCATCGAACGGGAAACGAAGTTGTGCGAGGTAGGCCTTCGCGAACGCGACCGGTGACAACGTTGCTGGCTCGGGGAAGTTCACATCGTTGACGCCGGTCGTGGGATAACTGGTGTCATCGGCGTGCTGCAGCCCGAAGAGGCGATCCCAACAAAAGACATTGGCGTAGTTCGAATTCCAGTGATCAGGCTCGCTCGAATGGTGGATCCGGTGCGACTGCGGGGTGACCAAGACGTACCGGAGTGGGCCGAGATTGGTCCGAAGGTTGGTGTGGGTGAAACGGATGTGCCAGGACACACCGAGTCCGTACAACACCAATGCCTGCGCGTTCTCGATCAGGGTGGGGAAGAGAAAGGCGAGTGGCATGAGACGGATGAATGCCTCGAACATCGAGTCGAATGGGTGGTCTCGGCTTGCGGTGAAGAGGCTCAGTCGAGTCTGACTGTGGTGGATCATGTGGAATCGCCAGAAAAACTTCACCTTGTGGCGAACGACGTGCGAGAACCACAGGAAGAGATCACTCAATGCAACGCCCAACACCAAAAGGGCGAGCATCGGAAGATCACGGGTGCTGTCGAGTACGAGGAACGATGCGTGTGTCGAGAGCCAATTCGAAAGTGGTGAAGTGAGTAGCGCAAGTGCGACAGCCATGACCGGAAGCTGAATGAGCAGGTACAGCGCATCAAACGCCATCGACGGGCTGAAACCGCGCTCCTCTTCACGTGCGGGGAAGAGGTGTTCGAGGGTCATCAGAACGGCGACCAGAAAGAGTGAGGACACCGAGACCATGAAACCGAGCCCGGTACTGAGTCGGTTTCCGATGTCGAAGGCGACGTCTCCGGGGCCCGCGGCAACGATGGCGATGGTGGATGCGGCAGCCACTGCGGTGAGAAGGGTGGTGTCGGTCAGCCGAGCTGTGGTGAGTTTCACAAGGTCCCCATCGCTAGAGACGAGCACCAACGTGTGCACGTCCTTTTATGGTGACGGACATCACGGAGGCAAACATGAGGCGATTTACTCAACACGCTCCGTGGTCGATCGGAGGATTTCCTTAAACGAGTGCAAGAACGCCCGACTGCATTGGTATGCATCCGCGTGAATCAGCGTTAGGCTCCTCGCCTATGTCGCAACACGAGTCGATGGTCAAGAGCGTCGGTGTGATTGGTGCGTCGGGGTACACGGGAGCCGAGCTGCTTCGACTGCTTTACGGTCACCCCGTGCTCGACGTCGTCGTCGCCACGGGCGATTCGAAGGCTGGCACACGCCTCGCCGACCTGTATCCGAGCCTCGCTGCCGCCTACGGCGACCAAACCTTCGACGCCTTCGCCCCCGAACTCGTCGATGGGCTCGACCTCGTGTTTTGTGGTCTGCCCCACGGCGTCAGTCAGGGCGTCATTCCACAGATTCGAGGTCGTGTGGGGCACATTGTCGACCTCGGTTCGGACTTCCGGCTTCACGACAAATCGCTGTATCCCACCTGGTACGGGGCCGACCATGAACACCCCGAGTTGCTCGACGACTTCGTCTACGGACTTCCTGAACTCTTCCGAGACAAGATCGCCGGCGCCGAGCTGATCGCAGCGACGGGCTGCAATGCCGCGACCGCGGTGTTTGCACTTGCGCCCTTGCTCGACGCGGGCCTCATCTCGGGCGACGGCATGATCATCGACCTCATCACCGGAGTCAGTGGCGCTGGTCGCCCCCCGAAGGAGAACACGACCTTCTGCACGGTCGATGAGAATGCGACGGCATACGCACTTCTCACCCACCGCCACACCCCCGAGATCGAGCAGGCGCTGACCGAACGAACGGGCGTGGCGACGTCGGTCCTTTTCACCCCACATCTCGTTCCGATGAATCGTGGGATCTTGGCGACGTGTTACGGGCGCCCTATTGGCGATGGCCTCACCACCGAAGTCGTGCTCGATGCGCTGCGCGACTTTTACGCAGACGAGCCGTTCATGGTTGTCGATGAACGGAGCCCATCGACCAAGGCGACGCTCGGCTCGAATGCGGTCCATCTCACCGCCCGTGTCGACCCGCGGACCGGTCACGTCATCACCATGGCGGCGCTCGACAATCTGATGAAAGGGGCATCGGGGATGGCGGTGCAGTGCGCCAATCTTGCGCTCGGAATTCCTGAGACGACAGGCCTCAGCTCGATCGGCGTGTATCCATGAGTGCCGTTTCTCGGCTCGCCCCGGCACGATTTCCTGTGCTGCCACCAGTCGGCGGCGTGCAGCTTGCGACGTTCGCAGCGGGACTTCGGTACAAAAATCGCGCCGACCTGTTCCTCGCCGTCGTCGACAAAGGCTCGACGGTCGCTGGTGTGTTCACCACGTCGTTGTGCCCCTCGGCTCCGGTTGACTGGTCCCGCTCGATCCTCGGACGGGGGACAGCCCGAGCCGTGATGTGTAACAGCGGCAACGCAAACGCCTTCACCGGCCTCGCTGGTCAGACCTCAGCACGGCTCACGGCCGAGACGATTGCGGCCGAGTTCGATTTCGAGCCGGAAGACGTCCACCTCGCCTCGACTGGCGTGATCGGCGAGACGCTTGAAAATGATCGCCTCGTCGAGGGTGTCAAGTTGCTCGCCCGAGAACTCACCGAACCGACCGCAGCCTCGTGGGAAGAAGCGGCGAATGCCATTCGCACCACCGATACCTTCGCCAAAGGAGCATCAGCCAATGTGCAGTTCGGCGATGACAGCGGCGGCGAACTCGTTACGGTTGTTGGCATCGCCAAAGGCAGCGGGATGATTGCTCCGGACATGGCCACCATGCTCGGCTTCGTGTTCACCGATGCTGCGGTCGCCCCCGACGTCCTGCAACAGATGTTGTCCGACGCGACGATCACGACGTACAACCGGATCACGGTCGACTCCGACACCTCGACCAGCGATTCGGTGTGGCTCTTCGCGACCGGCGCAGCGAGCGAGAACCCGATCACTTCGGTCGCTGACCCTCGCTACCACCGACTCGCCGAGGCGGTGAAGAACGTGAACCTCGGCCTCGCACATCAGATCGTTCGCGACGGCGAAGGTGCCACGAAGTTCATCGAAGTCGCCGTCTCCGGAGCAGAGACCGATTCGGCGGCTGCAACGATCGCACTTTCCATCGCCAACTCGCCGCTGGTGAAAACAGCACTCGCCGCCGAAGATGCCAACTGGGGACGCATCGTGATGGCGGTGGGCAAGGCGGGGGAGAAGGCCGACCGCGACGCTCTGCAGATCTGGATCGGCGACGAGCTCGTCGCCGACAACGGTTGGCAGTCGCCCGCCTATTCCGAGAATCGGGCCACCGAACATTTGAAGAATGACGACGTCGTGATCAGGGTCGACGTTGGCATCGCCGATGGTCAGGCCAGCGTCTGGACCTGCGACCTGACCCACGGCTACATCGACATCAATGCGGGGTATCGCTCATGAACAACACGACCGTCGACCGCGGGTTCGAGCCAGCACGCCGGGCCGACGCACTGATCGAAGCCCTTCCCTACATCGATCGGTTTCGCGGCGCCATAGTCGTCATCAAGTTCGGCGGCAATGCAATGGTCGACCCAGATCTCAGTCGCACATTTGCCGAAGATGTTGTCTTGCTGCGATCGGTCGGTATGAAACCGGTCGTCGTGCACGGTGGTGGGCCACAAATTGGCGAGCTGCTGGCGCGTCTCGGGAAAGAGTCCGAGTTCCGCGATGGTTTGCGAGTCACCGACGCAGAAACCCTTGACGTTGCTCGAATGGTGCTCGTCGGCAAGGTCGGCCGAAACATCGTTGGAGCAATCAACGTCCATGGCGCATACGCGGTAGGACTGTCGGGTGAAGACGGCGGTCTCATTCGTGCACGGGTTCGAGATCCGCAACTCGGTTTCGTCGGCGACATCGTCGAGGTGCGACCCAACATCGTCGAGCGGCTCCTCGCCGAAGAGATGATTCCGGTCATCAGCACGATCGGCTCCGACGATTCAGGTCAGGCGTACAACATCAACGCCGACACCGTCGCCGGTGCTCTCGCCGGCGCGTTGAAGGCCGAAAAGGCCGTCTACCTCACCGACGTGCCGGGATTGTTGCGCGATGTCGATGACGTCGACAGCATCATTGCGCAATCGACGGTTGCCGAGCTGCGAGCGCTCATCGACAACGGCACGATCGCCGGTGGGATGATCCCGAAGGTCGATGCCTGCATCCATGCGGTCGAGTGCGGTGCAGGAGCTGCGCACATGCTCGATGGCCGAGTGCCACACGTCTTGTTGCTCGAGTTGTTCACCGACGCCGGCATCGGTACGAAGATCACCCGAGGAGATCAATGATGGCCACCCAACACACCGATGCCGTGAACGCTGGCCCAGGCCTCGAGTTCTGCCCGATGATGTCGAACTACGGTGCACCCACCCTGACGTTGGTCGAGGGCAAGGGAACCGAGGTGTGGGATGCCGCCGGCGTGCGGTACCTCGACTTCCTCGGCGGCCTTGCGGTCACGAGCCTCGGGCATTGCCATCCAGTGGTCTCCGACGCGATTGTCGAACAGGCGCACACGCTCATTCACGTCAGCAATTTGTACAACACGATCCCGGGCCCAGAGGTGGCGATCACGCTCGATCGGCTCCTTCAAACGTTTCCCCGCTCGGGGAAAGCGGGACCGACCAGTGAGCGAAGCGAACTGCAATCAAGACAGGCGCCAAGCAAGCAACGCGGTCAGGTTCTCTTCCAAAACTCTGGAGCCGAGGCCAACGAGGCCGCGATCAAAATCGCACGCAAGTACAACGGCCGTGGTCGCCACGTCGTGCTCTCGGCAATGCGTTCGTTCCACGGACGGACCTTGGCCACGCTCCACGCGACGGGTCAACCGGAGAAACACGAGACCTTCCAACCGTTACCGGAAGGATTCCGTCATGCCGCGTACGACGACGTCGACGCCATGGAGGCGGCGCTCGATCCAACCGTCGGCGCCATTCTCGTCGAACCAATTCAAGGTGAAGGTGGAGTCAACACCCCGGATCCGCAGTACCTACGAGACTTGCGTGCATTGTGCGACGACCGGTCGCTGCTGCTGATTCTCGACGAGATTCAGACCGGTATCGCCCGCACGGGCGCGTGGTTCGGTTTTCAGCACGCGGGAATCATGCCCGACATCGTGACGATGGCCAAAGGGCTCGGAAACGGTATGCCGATCGGAGCGGTGTGGGCAAAACGAGAAGTGGCCGAGGTTTTGAAGCCTGGAGACCATGGCTCGACGTTCGCTGGTCAGCCGCTCGCCGCCGCTGCGGCTCGGGCGGTCCTCGCGGTCATGGAGCAAATGAATGCTCCTGAGGTCGCGGCGCGACGCGGTGCCGAATTGACGGCAGCGTTGCTGGCGCTCGATGGCGTCGAGTCCGTGCGAGGCGCTGGCCTCTTGCTCGCTGCCGAGTTGAACGAAGACGGGCTTCGTGGCCGCACCGCTGGCGACGTCGCTACGGCATGCGCGGTCAACGGGGTCTTGGTCAACGGGGTGACGAAATCGGCCCTGCGGTTCGCTCCGCCGATCACGGTGAGCAGTGGCGAAATCGAAGAGGCGATCCGAAAGATCGATGCCGCGATGAAGGTTGGTGCTTGATGCGACATTTGCTCGAGATCGACGATCTGACCGTCGATGAACTCCACCACGTGTTGGCCCTCGCTCAGACGAGTTCTCCACCGATGGTGTTGGCGGGAAAAGGCATGGCTCTGGTTTTCGAGAAGCCGAGCCTTCGGACACGCAATTCAATGGAGATGGCGGTGTTTCAGCTCGGCGGGCATCCCGTCTACATCCAGGGAAGCGAGGTCGGCCTCGACGAACGAGAGTCGGTCGAAGACGTCACGAACACGCTGGCCGGCTATCACTCCGCCATCGGCGCACGGGTATTCGAGCATTCCAAGGTCGAACGGATGGCGGCCGTCGATCGTGTACCAATCGTGAACCTCCTCAGCGACGCCGCCCACCCCATGCAAGCGCTGGCCGATGTGCTCACGGTAATCGAGGAGTTCGGTTCGGTCGAAGGACGGTCGATTGCCTACGTCGGTGACTCGAACAACGTGACGAGATCGCTCGGTCTGGCAGTTGGCATGCTCGGTGGCGAGTTTCGAATTGCATCCCCCTCCGACTACAGCTTTGGCGAAAACGACCTTGCTCGTCTGCGATCGACGGGTGGGGTCGTGCGCACGATGGTCGATCCGTACGAGGCGGTCGACGGCGCCGATGTCGTGTACAGCGACGTGTTCACCTCGATGGGTCAGGAGGACGAATCCGAACGTCGCCTCGAGGTTTTTGCCGATTATCAAATCAATGCCGATCTGATGCGCGCTGCTGGTGACGCGGTGTTTTTCCACTGTCTACCTGCGCACCGAGGCGAAGAGGTCACCAATGACGTCGTCGACAGTGCCCAGAGCCGAGTCTGGAAGCTGGCCGAAAACCGCATGCACGCAGCTCGTGGCTACCTCGCATTCGCACTGAGCGAAACATGAACAAGGAGCGAGGGACGAGCGACTGGAGGGCGCCTCTGGCGAAGCAGCAAGGAACTCGAAGAGTTCCCAGCATCGAGGAGCCCTCAGGGCGACGGATTGCGACTGCTGGAGCGGAGCGGGAAACATGAGCAAGACGTCTCGTCAGCATCGCATCGTGCAGCTCCTGGCAGAGGTTGCGGTCACGTCGCAGAGCCAGCTCGTCGAACTTCTCGAAGATGCCGGCGTCGATGCGACGCAGGCAACGGTTTCTCGTGATCTCGAGGACATTGGCGCAATCAAGGTTCGTGTTCCGGGCGGCGAACTAGTCTATGCGTTGCCCGAACACAGCAATGAACAGATTGCTCCGCCGGATCACCTCCGTCGCGTCCTCAGCGATTGGGTCGCCGAAGTACGTCATTCGCACAACCTCGTCGTCGTGCGTACACCCCCTGGCTCGGCACACGTCGTAGCCTCGGCTCTCGACCGGTCCGGCCTCGAGGGAATACTCGGGACGGTCGCAGGCGACGACTCGATCATGATCGCCGCTACCGAAGACACCACCGGCGCCGAGCTCGCCGAAACCATTCGATCACTCGCAGGAATCTAGGGACCAGCCATGTCATCAATCAGTCAGTCTCCGTCGATCGACAAAGTCGTTCTGGCCTACTCGGGCGGACTCGACACGTCGATCATTCTCAAGTGGTTGCAAGAGACCTATGGGTGCGAGGTCGTCACGTTCACCGCCGACCTCGGTCAGGGCGAAGAGGTCGAGCCGGCCCGAACAAAGGCCCTCGAGATGGGTGTCCCCGCCGATCAGATCTACATCGACGATCTGCGCGAGGAATTTGTTCGCGATTTCGTGTTCCCCATGTTTCGCGCGAACGCGATCTATGAAGGTGAGTATTTGCTGGGAACATCGATTGCCCGTCCACTGATCGCGAAACGACTGGTCGAGATTGCCATCGAACAAAATGCTGATGCAATCAGTCATGGCGCAACCGGCAAGGGCAACGACCAGGTCCGGTTCGAGCTCGGCGCGTATGCCCTCAAGCCCGACATCAAAGTGATTGCACCGTGGCGTGAATGGGACCTCAGCTCTCGCGAATCCCTGATGGAGTACGCCGCAGAACGCGATATCCCAATCGAGATGAAACGTGGGAAGCAGTCGCCGTTCTCGATGGATGCGAACCTTCTGCACATCAGTTATGAAGGTGGCCCGCTCGAAGATCCGTGGACCGAACCACCCGAAGAGATGTGGCGGTGGAGTGTCAGCCCCGAGGCTGCTCCGGACGCGCCGACGTACATCGAGCTGTCGTATGAGGCCGGCGACATCACCGCAATCAATGGTGAACCAATGTCTCCGGCGACCGTCCTGGCCGAACTCAATCGGATTGGGGGAGCAAACGGGATAGGACGTCTCGACATCGTAGAGAATCGCTTTGTTGGCATGAAGAGCCGAGGTGGGTACGAAACTCCTGGCGGCACGATCATGATGCGTGCGCATCGAGCCATCGAGTCGATCTGTCTCGATCGGGAGGTGGCGCACCTGAAGGACGAGCTCATGCCACGGTACGCAACACTCATCTACAACGGCTTCTGGTTCAGCCCAGAGCGCGAAATGCTTCAAACGGCGATCGATCACAGCCAAGCAGCCGTCAATGGCGTCGTGCGTTTGAAGCTCTACAAAGGAAACGTCACCGTCGTTGGTCGCAAGAGCGACCTCTCGTTGTTCGACGAGAAGATTGCCACGTTCGAAGAGGATGATGGGGCCTACAACCAGGCAGACGCCGAGGGGTTCATCAAACTGAACGCACTGCGTCTGCGGACCCTCGCCAGCAAGCGAGGGCACGCGTAGTGGCTACCCTCTGGCACGGGCGCTTCGCCGGTGGGCCAGCTGAAGCGCTACAAGCGCTGAACGACAGCTTGCCTTTCGATCAGCGGATGTATCGCGAAGACATCGCGGGCTCGCGCGCGCACGTCACGATGTTGGCGACGGTTGGTTTGTTGACGAAGGAGGAGCGCGACGCGATTCTTGAGGCCCTCGAGACGGTCGAGAACGAGTTCGCGACGGGAACGATCACCTTTCTCGCGAGCGACGAGGACATCCACACCGCCGTCGAGCGCCGCGTCACCGAGCTTTCGCCGGCCGGTGCCAAGATGCACACCGGACGGAGCCGAAACGATCAGGTTGCCACCGACGTGCGACTGTGGACGCTCGGAGCCATCGACGAGGTCATCGATCTCATTTTGGCGTTTCAAACGACGTTGCTCGAAAAAGCCAGGGCCGCCGGGACCGCGCACCTTCCGGGTTACACACACCTCCAGCAGGCGCAGCCGGTTTCGCTTGCCCACCATCTGTTGGCTCATGCCTGGATGTTGTCGCGCGATGTCGACCGTCTCCTCGATGCTCGTCGGCGCACGAATGTTTCGGTGCTCGGCGCAGGAGCTTTGGCCGGGTCTTCCCTCCCGCTCGACCCATCGTTGACCGCCGAGCTGTTGCAGATGCCTGCGCTGTTCGACAACAGCCTCGATGCCGTCGCCGACCGAGATTTCGTCGCCGACACGTTGTATTCGTTGTCGATGGTCGGTGTGCATCTCAGCCGAATCGGTGAAGAACTCATCTTGTGGTCATCGGCGGAGTTCGGTTTTGTCGAACTCGATGATGCGTTCTCGACAGGTTCATCGATGATGCCGCAGAAAAAGAACCCCGATATCGCCGAGCTCGCTCGCGGCAAGGGTGGCCGTCTCATCGGTAATCTCACGGGGTTCCTTGCAAGCGTGAAGGGGTTGCCCCTCACCTACAACAAAGACATGCAGGAAGACAAGGAACCGCTGTTCGACAGTGCCGACACGGTTCGACTCACGCTGCTTGCGCTCGATGGCATGGTGTCGACCCTGACCTTTCGTACTGATCGGATGGCTGAGGCGGCGTCGTCGCCCTACGCAGCAGCGACCGACCTCGCCGAATGGCTCGTGGTCGAGGGGATGGCCTTTCGCGAGGCCCACGCCGTTGTCGGCGAACTGGTTCGGCGCGCCCTTTCGGGAGAAGCGACGCTTCGCGAGCTCGTTGCGGTAGATACACGGTTGGGTCCTCGGGCCGCAGCGGTCTTGGAGCCTGGGGTGTCGTTCACCCGTCGCACGACCCATGGTGCAGGCGGTCCTGCGGCTGTCGTGTCACAGACGGAACGTTTCGTGGCTCGCCTCGCCAGCGACACCGAACGAGCACGCGCCGTGCGCACCTGACCGAGCTCGACCGGCCTTCCCGACCGGTTCTCAACCGAGAGTATGGTCAGCACGGCTGGAATCCGATCACCTGCGATCAGCTGAAGGACGGAAATGATCGACCTGAGCGAACATTCGACGGTCGTGGCGCCGGCATTGCTCGGATCGGTGCTGCACGGGCCGCATGGTGCCGGGCGGATCGTGGAGACCGAGGCATATGGCGGATCCGAGGACCCAGCGAGTCACGCAGCACGAGGTCTGACCCCGCGCACCGAGCCGATGTTCGGTCGCGCTGGCGTGTTGTACGTGTATCTCATTTACGGAATGCACCACTGTGCAAATGTGGTCACGGGTGCCGTCGAAGATGGCCAGGCGGTCCTCATCCGGGCCGTCGAGCCGATCGGTGACACCACTCGAATGCAATCAGCTCGGCCAACCGCACGCCGACCGTTCGATCTGACCAATGGACCGGGCAAACTTTGCGCAGCGCTTGGCATCGACAAATCGCACGGCCGGGTCGACCTGGAAGACCCGACTTCTCCCGTTCACCTCGAGCTCGCCCAGCAACGTCGCGCACGCGACATCGAGCAATCGACACGAATCGGGCTGTCGGTGGCCCGGGAGACCCCGTGGCGCTGGTACCTTCGAGAAAACCCGTGGGTGTCGAAACCCCACTGAACGGACAGGCTTCGTCATGCGCGAATACAAACGATTCGGAGTCGGTGACCCTGCGTTGGTCGGCAGTTCGGAGGCTCGGGCTGCGTGGCATCACATTGCACCGATCCATGTCGACAGTCTCGAGGATGTGAAACGAAAGTTCTTCGAACTCACGGCTCTTGAACCAGGAGCCCTCGATCGAGCGACTTCACCGGGCCATCTCACAGGCTCGGCGCTCGTGCTGAACCACGATGCGACCAAGACGCTGCTGCTTTTTCACACGAAGCTGCAGCGTTGGTTACAGCCGGGGGGACACGCTGATGGTGAAGCGAACCTGGCCCGTGTGGCCTTGAAAGAAGCGATCGAAGAGACCGGTATCGAAGGTCTCGAAATCGTCGATCCGGCGATCGACCTCGACATCCACAACGTTGCTGCGCCCAGCCAGCCCGAAGTGCTGCACTACGACGTTCGATTCATCGTGTTCGCTCCCGACGGCGCAGAGCCAACGGGAAATCACGAAAGCGAAGACATTCGCTGGGTCGGCCTCGACGATCTCGACGACTACGGACTCGACGATGGCCACCACCGGATGATCGCCGCTGGAAAAGCGGTGGCCGAGCAGCTACTCGGCGCAACCCACTAGGTTCTCGCGATGGCCATTGCGTCGTTCTCACTCGTTGCGCTCGATTCTCGTGATCCCAAGCGGCTTGCCCAGTTCTACTCTGCACTCTTGGGGTGGCCCCTCGACTCGGAGAACGAGGACGGCGACTGGGTGCAGCTCACAAGCCCGACCGGGGCGACCCTTGCGTTCCAGCTCTCGCCCGACCATGTCGCCAAGCCGTGGCCAGATGGTGGGTCGGTGCAATTGCACATCGACTTCGACGTTCCCGATCTCGACGCTGCGGAGGCGCAGATCCTCGAACTCGGTGCGTCAAAGACCGAAACCCAGCCCGGACTCGCCAACAATGACTCGTGGAGGGTCTATCTCGATCCCGATGGGCACCCATTCTGCCTAGTCCGAGAAGGCTGAGTTTCCCGCGAGCGGACAGGGCCCCTGGCAGTCCGCAGAGCGCACCGAGGCGAAGCCGAATGTGCGATTGTCGGGAGCGAGGAACGAAGCGGGAAATACGCCGCCGGGACCGAACGATCGGAGACCGACTACAAATCTCCCGGCGGCATGCAACTGCGGATTTCGTTCACGCGGCCGAACCCGTTCATGCGTTCGGCGATGAAGATGCCATCGCGTTCTGTGTTGAGGAAGCGAACGTCGCCTTCGGTACGCAGGCGCTCGACATGGTTGACTCGGTCTTCGAGGTAAAAATCCCAGTCGTCGAGCCAGCGCTCGATGAGGGCACGGTCCCCGTCGGTGCCGCCCTCGATGTCGGCGAGGTCGACGCGCATCTGGATCAGCGCAGCATTGATCTGCTCGACGTTGTCCGCTCGATCATCTGGACCGGTTGCCGACCGCGGCGATGGCAACGTGTCGATCAGCGCCACCGTCTGGGCGCAACGGGTCTCGAGGGCGGCGTTGTAGACCTCGTCTTCGATCTGATCAGGAGCTTGGAAAATTTGACGCGCCCAAGGGCTGAACGCAAAAACCCAGAACGCTGCCGTCAAGACGACGAACACGGTCGCGGCGATTCGGCTTTTGCGGCCCATCCCTTCGGGAATGGTTTCGGTTCGGCCTGCATCTGGCTGCATCGTCATCCTGTCAACTCCAGCACGATATTCACGTTGGTTCCTGCCTCAGCGGTCGTCCCCGGAGCGGGATCTTGGCGAACGACCCTTGCTGGCGCACCATCTGTGGCCCTTGTGAAGTTGTTGTTCGAATCGACGAAGTCGCGGGTACTGGTGAAACCTTCGCGCCGGATCTTCAGGCGAGCCGTGCTGAGGTCATCTCCGATGGTGTCTGGCACCGTACGTGGTATCGGCGTCCTTGCCACCTCGACGATCACGACCGTTCCGCCCGGAACTGCCGTCAGCGGGGGAGGGCTCTGATTGATCACAGTTCCAGGGGCAAACGTCTCGTCCTCGATCTCGACAGGAGAAAGGATCAAGGAGGTGCCGTCGAGTTTGGCTCTCGCAGCGGAGACCGTTTCGCCGAAGAGATCGGGAACATCAACCGAATCGGGAACTTCGAGCACGGTTGTCGTCGGCGCGCTCGCTGGCGGAGGCTCGAACTCGGTCGGAGGAATGCCGATGTGGGCGGAAGCCATGATCTCGCGCCAAATTCGCGCAGGGTACGTGCCGCCAGCAACTTGGATCTCCGTTCCAGGGTCGTCTTCGGTGCAGGTCTTTCGGTTGCACGGAACCATCGATATCTGGCCCTGCGGGAAACCGACCCACACCGCAGCAGCGAGGTCCGGGGTGTATCCGGCGAACGTGGCGTCGGCGTAGTTTTGCGCTGTGCCTGTCTTTCCAGCCGCTGGCCTTCCGAAGTCGGCTTCTCGGCCGGTGCCGCGAGAGATCACTTGGGACAGCACCCACGTCAACTGGTCGGCGGTTGTCGTCTGGAGAACCCGAACCCCCTCTGGTTCGTGTTGCCACAGCGTCGTGCCATCCGGATTGAGGATCTCGGTGACGAAGACGGGGTCGTGTTGCACGCCTCGATTGGCGAATGTGGCATACGCCGCTGCAAGGTCGAGCGTGGTGACATTTTCTGTTCCGAGGACGCTGGCGTACACCGGAGCAATCTCGGCCTGCATCCCGAGTTTGTTTGCCATCTCGCCGACCGCGTCGGGTCCGAGCAGTACGGCCAATTGTGCATAGACGACGTTCCGTGACCACACCGTGCCGTCGATCAAGTCAGACTTGCCGGTTCGTGACCCACCTCGGACCTTCCACGGTGTGGCCGAGTCTGGAAGATCGATTTCGATCACCGAGGGCGCATCGAACGTCTGCGTGATGGAAATGCCCCGCTCGATTGCCGCAGCGAGAGCGATCGGCTTCATCGAAGAACCAGCCTGACGACCGAGACCCATTGCGAGGTTGACGTTTGCGAAGTCGCTGTCGCCAAAGAAGTCTCGTCCGCCGACCATGGTCAGGACTTCGCCAGTGGCCGGATCGATGATCACTGCTGCAGCATCGGGTACCGACTCGCCAGCAGGGAGGATTGCCTCGACCGCCGCCTCGGAGCGCGCCTGCATGTCGAGATCGACCGTCGTGCGGATACGGATGCCCCCTCGAAACAGCAGATCCTCTCGGGCCTGATATGTCGCAAGTTCGCCAGCGCGGACCGGGTTGGATTGCACCCAGTCGTCGGTCATGAACTTACCATCGAGGATCCACGCCTTCACCTCTTCGACGAAGTGGCCCGCCGGATACCGATCGGCGATCTCATCGAACTCTGGAGCGAGGTCCATCGGATCATCGAGCGCCTCAAGATATTGCGCCTCGGTGATGAAGTCGTTTCGAAGCATTGCGTCGAGCACGTTCTCGCGCCGCGCAATCGCACCCTCACGGTTGTCGTACGGGTTGAGGCGACTCGGCGCCTGAATCAGGCCAGCCAGCATCGCCGCCTGAGCGAGGGTCAGGTTGCTGACCGATGTGTCGAAGTACTGCTGTGCTGCCGACTCCACGCCATAGGAGCGGGCTCCGAAATAGATCCAATTGAGGTACTCGGCGAGAATGAAGTCTTTCGAATACTGTTGCTCGAACTGGCGAGCGAGCACGATCTCTTCGAGCTTACGATCCGCCGTTTGTTGCGAGCGGTCCAAGAAGACGTTTCCCACGTACTGCATGGTGATCGTCGAACCACCGCCAGAGATGCCTCCCGAAGTGACACCACGAGATGCCGAGCGGAAAAGCGACTTCAGGTCGACCCCGTCGTGCAGATAGAACCGTTCATCTTCGATCGCGACGACCGCGTTGCGCATCACATCGGGAATGTCGTCGATCGACACGATGGTTCGGTTCTCGTCTGATGGCGGTTCGACGATCAACCGGCCGTCGCGAGCGAGGATCTCCGATGTCTGGGCAATCTCGGGCACCGGGGGCACGAGATCTTGTGTCTCGTACGAGCACGAGGTGACGAGCAACAGCATGCACGCCACGGTCGAGAGCGCGCGAACACATCGACCGGCAGGAGGCATGTGTCCATTTTGCCGTACGGTGCGCAAAAAGGGCGGTCATGGCCGATGCAGATTCGAACGCTAGATTCGACATCCATGTCTGGTGCTTCAGTAATCGACGATCTCGCCTCTCGTGGCTTGATACAAGACACGACCGACCTCGACGCACTTCGTGAGCGTCTCGACGAAGGACCGGTCACGCTGTATCACGGCATCGACCCCAGCGCGTCAAGTCTGCACATCGGGAACTACATCGGTGTGCTCGCGCTGCGGCGCTTTCAAGATGCGGGACACAAGGTCATCGTTCTCGTCGGTGGCGCGACCGGCATGATCGGCGATCCGGGCGGTCGTTCTGAGGAACGAAACCTCCTCGACGAGCAAACCCTGCAATCAAATATTGATGGCATCAGACAGCAACTGGAACGCCTGGTTCAATTCGAGCCGGACTCGGGTGAACGAGCCGAGCTGGTCAGCAATTACGACTGGACCAAGGACGTCGGTGTTCTCGAGTTTCTTCGCGATGTCGGCAAACACGTGACGGTCAACCAGATGGTTGCACGAGATTCGGTGCGGTCTCGAATGGAGAGCGAACACGGAATCTCCTACACCGAGTTCTCCTACATGTTGCTCCAGGCGTTCGACTACTGGTGGCTTCACGTCAACAAGGGATGCGAATTGCAGATTGGCGGGAGTGACCAGTGGGGCAACCTGGCACAAGGCGTCGACCTGATCCGGCGGCGAACGGGTAACCACTGTCATGCGCTCACCTGGCCGCTGATCACACGGGCCGATGGACAGAAGTTCGGCAAAAGTGTTGACGGCGCGATCTGGCTCGATCCTGATCGCACGACACCCTACGAGTTTCACCAGTACTGGTTGAACGTCGACGATCGTGACGTCGAGCGGTTTCTGCTGCAACTGACTCTTCTTCCGACCGACGTGATCGCGTCGATCATGCACGAACATGTGCTTGCGCCAGAGAAACGACGAGCGCAGTCCGCGCTCGCCGACACGGTCACCGCCCTCGTGCACGGGGACGGTGAAGTCTTGCGAGCCAACAGCGCGGCCGCGGTGTTGTTCGGCGGACAGGTACCAACCACCGACGATCTGAATTCGTTGCGTGGTGTCGTTCCCGAGACCGAGGTCGTGCGAGCAACCCTCGAGGAATCCGAAGTTTTTGTCGACCTGTTGGTGGAGAGTGCCCTGGCGTCATCGCGACGAGATGCGCGCCAGGCGCTGAGCGACGGCGCAGTTCGCTGGAACGGCGTCAAGATCGACGGCTCGGACTCCTCGGTGATCTCCTCCGACGGCATCGGCCTGCTGCAGAAGGGCAAACGAAACAAGCACCTGATCGTGATCGTGTAGGAGTTGTTGCGGTCTCGGCCGTACCCGTGGATGCCTGGAATCAACGGCTGTTCCGCTCAGCGGAGAATTAAACAGATTTTCTTCAAAAGATGGTTGCGCGTATCGAAGGGGCACGGTAGTTTAGTCAGTCGCCCCACTCGTAAGAGTCATGGGCGAGAGGGCACCACCGGGTAGGAAATTTTAGGTCCTCCCCGAGTGTCATGCGCTTTTTGAAAACGGAGAAGAGGACGAAAAAGCCAGTGCGGATTCGTACCAATGTTCGATTCGAGTCGAACGGTACGTAATTCATACGAAGCAACCGTTCCTGCATGGGATGCCTTCGGGCTGAACACGCAAGAACACAATTCCGTTCCTGCAAACTCGTTGCTAACGTTGCGAGGGAGTAGGGACAACCTAACTAGAGGCTGGCTAACACCGGTCTCGGCTAGGGACAACACTCGACTGGTCAATGTCTCATCGTGCTTGCACGGTGTCTGCGTTGATCAGACCCATGATTTCAGCTACACCGTCTATACCCCGGCTGGGGTGACGGTGTTTCGTGATTTTGACGGAGAGTTTGATCCTGGCTCAGGACGAACGCTGGCGGCACGCTTAACACATGCAAGTCGAACGCTCTCGAGACTTCGGTCTCAATGAGAGAGTGGCGAACGGGTGAGTAACACGTGAGAAACCTGCCTTGAAGATTGGGACAACCACTGGAAACGGTGGCTAATACCGAATATCTTCCTACCGTCGCATGGCGGTTTGAAGAAATGCTCCGGCGCTTCAAGAGGGTCTCGCGGCCTATCAGCTAGTTGGTGAGGTAATGGCTCACCAAGGCATCGACGGGTAGCTGGTCTGAGAGGACGATCAGCCACA
>RCMY010002483.1_pt1 | contig 16708 bp, 16 predicted proteins | sample 2041341 | NCBI WGS metagenome assembly RCMY01 (sample SAMN09708234, study PRJNA481090) | Marine sediment metagenome, whole genome shotgun sequencing project. | reverse complement strand
AATGTCCCCGGGCGTTGCGGATGGCCCTCCTTGGGGATTCCGCGCGCGACCCCGAGCCTCCTGCCCGGAAGTGGACGGAAGTGGCCCGGCCCTCGTTGCGGCCTCGGGTCGGAGGTCCCATTGATTTGGGCGGTTCGGCCCTGCCGCCGTGCTGCGCAACCCAGCACGCTCCATGGTGGAGGCCCGCCGAAGGTGCGGGCGAACGTGGAGGCCGTCATGGACCGCTGGGTGAGTGCTCGCCAACGAGTGCGGGGTGACGCGCAGGTGCTGCGCGAAGAACTGATCCATCGACTCCCTGAACTCCTCCAGGATGCCGCGGGGACCGAGGGTCCGGTGCAGCCGGCCGGCGACGGCTCGTTCACGATGCCGCTGCTTGCCCAGATCGCGCATCAGTCGGTGGTGAAGCGGGTTCGCGTGAGGATCGAGCCCGAACGCTCCACCCGACACTGGACCCGGATCCCCATGACGTGGGAGGCAGTCGGGGCGTCCCACGTCTTCCCGGTCTTCCATGGCGCGGTGGAGCTCGAGCAACTTGACGACAACTACGTCGAGTTGGCGATCATCGGCCACTACGACCCGCCACTGGGTCCGCTTGGTGCCGCCGTGGACGCGATCGGCCTGCACGGCCCGGCCCAGGCCACGATCGACTGGCTGACGACGGCTCTCGCCGAGGCGCTCAGCCGATCGATCAAGCACGCGCCTGCCCGCCCCGACCGTGAGCCGCACCGACTGTTGGTGCGCCAGGTCATGGCCACCCGACCGTTGCTGCTCCGGGTGGACGACAACCTCCGCGATGCCGCACGGTCGTTGCTGATCGCCGGCGTCGAGGGTGCCGCGGTGGTCGACGGCAACGGGCGCCCCGTGGGTGTCCTGTCACTCAAGGACCTGTTGGACAAGGTGGTGCCCGCGCCGATCGGATTCGGAAAGCGCTCCCGTGACGGGCGGCGTCATCACGCCGCGACAACGGTGGGCGAGGCGTGCACGCGCCCGGCCCGCACGACGGAAGCGGATGCCCGGCTGCGCGATGCGGCTGCGGAGATGGTGCGACACAGCGTCGGTCGCCTGGTGGTCCTTGACGGGGCGAAGGTCGTCGGGCTTGTCGATCGCGCGGACACCCTCACCGTCCTCGTGCGCAATGATGACGTGGTGGCCACGGCGGCCAGGCATGTGCTCCGCGATCTCGCGCCCGAAGCGGATGTCGAGGTCGCGCACGGGATCGTCACGGTTCGCGGCGCGGTCGACACCCGCTCGAAGCAGGGACTCCTGCTGAGCAAGGTGCGGGATCTCGACGGGGTCCTGGACGTCATCGGGCAGGAGTTCACGTGGTTGCATGACGACACGCTCGTGACCCCGATGATCCCGTGACCCGGGTGAGCGGGCGGGACGCGCGCGGGTGGGGTTGCTCCACCTGAAGTGGCATGCGTACCCTTCGCCTCTCGTGCGTGATCGTGCGTGCGCGCCTTTTGTGGCCCGCAACCCCAACGGTCCCACCCTCCAAGCACCACCCACTCGGCGCCTGCGCGCCTCAAGAACGTGAGAGCATCATGAGCGCCATCTGCCAGGTCACCGGCAAGAAGCCGCGCAGCGGCAACAACGTCTCGCACTCGCACCGTCGCACCAAGCGCCAGTTCCGGCCCAACGTGCAGACGCAGCGCTTCTGGCTGCCGTCCGAGAACCGTTGGATCAAGCTGACGGTCGCCGCATCGGGCATCAAGAAGATCAACCGCGACGGCATTGAGACCGTGATCGCGGAGATGCGTCGCAACGGCCAGAAGATCTGACCGTCCCCCGCCTTGACCGTGACCCGGCCCTGTGCCGGGTCACGGTCGTTTTGGGGCACGGTGAGCGCACGGTCGCGGGCCATGCGGCCGTGGCCTGAATGGGTCATGGGATCCAACCGCCCGAATGGACCACATTGGATGGTCATGCTGAGCCGTTCTGGGACCACGTCTCTCACGAGGTCCACGGGGGATCCCGATCACTGGGGTGAGGCCCGCGGTCGTGACAGGGAATGTCGCACCGCCTGCCGACGGAGCGACTCATGGCCACCCCCTTCCCCCGCAAGCCCACCCTCGATGCCATCGCGGCCGTTGCGCCGCCTGCGCCTGCGCCTTCGCCCCCAGCCCGCCTGCCCCGCAGGGGCACGGCACGGGGCGACGCCCAGGCCAGGGAGATCCTCGACAGTCTCCCCGTCCCGGTGCTCTCCCTGCTGGTCCCCAGCCAGCCAGCCCAGCAGACCCGCGTCGCCTGGATCAATCGTGCGGCCGAGGACGTGCTCGGGCGTTCCGCCGAGGACCTCGGACGTGAGCCCACCTCGATCTGGGGCCACGTCCACGCCGATGACGTCACCACCCTTCGCACCTGGTTGGCCAAGCCCACGGACCAACCGCTCTGCGCCACGATCCGCTTCCTGACGCGTGAGGGCCGCCTGCGCCCCTACGAGTTGGTTGCCAAGCCTCGTGCTGAGTCGCCGGTCGCAGGCTTCACGGCCGTCGACCTCGTGCTGCACGACGTCTCGTCGCACCGTGCACTGCAGCAGGCCGTCGAGGATCGTGAACAGCAGTTGCACGCCCTCGCGGAGAGCTCGCGCGACGTGGTGTTCCACCTGCGCTTGCACCCCCAGCTGACGGTCGCCTGGACCAACGACGCCGCCCCGAACCTGCTGGGGATCTCGCCGCAGGAACTCCATGACGACGCCTCGTCGCTGTTTCGCACCGTCTTCCCTGAGCACCGTGACCGTCTCCGCCAGACGCTCCAGGCAGCCGTCGGTGGTCCGACGTCCATCGTCTTCGACATCAACCGGCACGGCGAACGCGTGACGGTCGAGTTGGACCTGACCCCAGTGCGCAGCGCCGGGCAGACGGCACTGCTGGCCGTCGGGCGTCGGGTTCCGACCCCGTCCGCGGCCTCGGCGGTCGCGTCGGCTCCCCAGAACGCCACCTCGACCGTTGCCCCGGACGGCTCCGCATCGCCTGCCCCGGCGGTCCCCTCGGATGCCGCGGCGTTGTCCGAAGCGAACGTGTTGGAGGCTGCTGGCCTCGCCCGCATCGACGTCGGCGTCCTGATGCGCCAGGTGCTGCGCACCGTCTCCCTCGCCGACCGGAACGTCGAGGTCCAACTGGAGCAGGCGCCGCTGCAGGCTGACGTCGAGACCCTGCGCCCCGCGCTGGAGGCACTGGTGCACAACGTCGCCCAGCACACACCGGCCGAGGCCGCGATCCGCATCGTCGTCGCCCGAGCCATGGCCGGCGTGCTCGTGTCCGTCGCCGATGACGGCCCGGGCCACCGCTGGCCGTCGGGCCACCGCGCCAACGTCAAGGGGATCGCCGACCTGGCCGATCGCTCGCTGGCTGGTGGGGCCGGCTTCGCAGCGCTGGCAGCAGCCGCCGAACGCCACACTGGTCGCGCGGCGATGCAGTCCGTGCCGGGTGCCGGGACGACCGTTCGGCTGCTCCTGCATGATGCCCAGCCGATCACCGATCCGGCACCACACCCGGCACTGCCCGCAGGCGGTGTCTCGGTGGCTCCGGCGCCACGGCCCGCCGCCGCTCCACGCAAGGAGCCGAGTCACCTGCCGGCCTTCCGCGACAGCCTGGTCGACGACCTCTCGCCCCGCTTCATCGAGGTCGACGCATGAACGACCACGACCTGCTCAACGACCTCTACGGCCTCACGTTCGACGAGGCCGCCTTCCTCGACTCGCTGGCGACCACGCCCCGCACGCTGCACCTCGTGGTGTTCGAGTCGTCGGGCGCCATGCGCGACGCGATGGCGTCGGCCCTGGGGGATCAGCGCGAGCACTGGGACGTCCGCTTCGTCGAACGCGCTGACGAGCTTCGGGCGGCCATCGCGGGCGGCGGCGTGGACGTCGTGCTGGCTTCCGCCGACGCGACCGCCAGCCTCCCCTCGTTGCTTTCCGAGGTCGAACTGCGTGACCCGGGTGCGCTGCGCGTGGTCCTGGGCGATCGGATCGAGGACGTCGGCGTCCTCGATGCCTCGGCCCTGGCCCACCGGTTCGTGGCCCGCCCCGTGGATCTGCCGTGGCTCCTGGACGATCTTGCCGCCCAGGTCCGTCGCCGCGAGGTGACGTCACGCAGCGAGGCCCTGCGCCTGGCCCTGGGTGACACCGCACTGCCGTCCTCGCCCAGCCTCTGGTTGGCGCTCTCCAAGGTCGTCGACGATCCGGAGGTCGGCGCCGCGGAGCTCGCCGAGATCGTCGAGGGCAATGTCGCCGTCACGGCGAAGGCCCTGCAGTTGGCCAACTCTGCGTGGTTCGGCCTCCCCCGACGCGTCAGCCGGATCGAGGACGCCGTCGTGCTGCTGGGCAGCCGGGCCCTGCAGGCGTTGGTGCTGGCCGCCGAGGTGTCCGCCTCCCTGGGCGCCGAGGTCGACGCCGACTGGCTCGCGGCATTCGAACAGGACGCGACAGCTGTGGCACGCGCTGCGCGTGTCGTCGCGCCGCCGGCGCTGCGCCAGGACGCCGTCGCCGCTGCGCTCCTGCATGACGTCGGCACGCTGTTGCTGATGCGACACCACCCGGAGGTCATGCGGGTCGCGGTGACCATGCCGCTGGCCCAGCGCCTGCAGTTGGAGACCGACCTCGTCGGTGCAACGCATGCCGAGGTCGGGGCGTTGCTCCTGGCGGCCTGGGGCCTGCCCGACTCGTTGGTCGACGGGGTGCTGGCCCACCATTCGCCGTGGGCTGGCGTTCGTGGGGAGCTGGATCTCGCCGGCATCGTCCATGTGGCGGATGCGCTGGTCCGCGACCGCGCGACCGTGGCCGACGTGGGGCTGCCCTACCTCGACCGCCTCGAGGCCCATGCGTGGCTCGAGGTCTGGATGGACGCGCTGGCCTGAACGAGGAAACGAAAGACGCCCGAGCCAGTGGCCCGGGCGTCGTCCGACGGTTGTCTGGGGAAGCTCAGCGCTTCTCCTTGAAGAGCTCGTGCTGGCGAGTACGGGGGTCGTACTTGCGCAGTTCGAGGCGCTCGCGGTCGTTGACACGGTTTTTGGACGTCATGTAACGCGTCCCGGTACCGGCCGTCGACTCGAGCGTGATGACGTTGCGGTTGCCCTTCTTGGCCACGATGGAGCTCCCTGAGAAGTTGTACGAGGGGGGATTGTCCGGAGTTGCTGGTGGCCAGCACAGGCGGACGGATGAAGCCAAGAGCGTACGACGGCCCTGCGTCCACCGCATCCTCGACGCGGTTGGCGCTCACGCCGCTTCTGTCCGATTTCCGCGCCGTCGGTACCGTGCCGCGCACCATTCCCCTGAAGATCTGGACCCCGCGTGGTCGCTTGGACCCCCGACAGTTGGCAGTCTCTCGAGGCACTCCAACAGCCGACCTGGCCGGACGAGACCTCGCTGAAGAGCGTGCTCGACAACCTGTCGACGGAGCCGCCGCTGGTCTTTGCGGGCGAGGTCCGCAACCTGCGTGAGGACCTGGCGCGCGTCGCCAACGGTGAGGCCTTCCTGCTCCAGGGCGGTGACTGCGCGGAGACCTTCGCCGCGTTCAACGCCAACCAGATCAAGCAGAAGCTCAAGGTCCTGCTGCAGATGGCGGTCGTGCTGACCTACGGGGCGCAGAAGCCCGTGGTCAAGGTCGGCCGGATCGCGGGGCAGTTCGCCAAGCCCCGGTCCAGCAACGACGAGACCCGTGGCGAGATCACGCTGCCCAGCTACCGGGGAGACGCGGTCAACGACCTGCTGTTCTCCGAGGACGGTCGGATCCCGGACCCGGCCCGCATGCAGCGGATGTATCACCAGTCAGCGTCGACGCTCAACCTCCTGCGTGCCTTCACCCGCGGTGGCTTCGCCCACCTCGAGAAGGTCCACGTCTGGAACCACGAGTTCGTCGCCGACTCGCCCCTGGGCCAGCGCTACGAGTCCATGGCCGCCGACATCGACCGGGCGCTGAAGTTCCTGCGGGCCTGTGGCGTCGACCTCGACGACCGCACCTTCGAGCAGGTGGACTTCTACACCTCGCACGAGGCCCTGTTGCTGGGCTACGAACAGGCGTTGACTCGCCAGGACTCGCTCACGGGCGACTTCTACGACTGCTCGGCCCACATGCTGTGGATCGGCGAGCGCACGCGTGACCCCGACGGGGCGCACGTCCACTTCCTCTCCGGCGTCCACAACCCGATCGGCTGCAAGCTCGGGCCGACGGCGACGACCGACGAGATCGACGCGCTGGTCGCACGGCTCAACCCGGACAACATCCCGGGGCGCCTCACCTTCATCACGCGCATGGGTGCGGACAAGGTCGGTGACCTCCTGCCGCCGCTGGTGCGCCATGTCCGTGACAAGGGCTACTCGATCGTCTGGTCCTCGGACCCGATGCACGGCAACACGTTCACCGCGGACAACGGCCTCAAGACCCGCCGGGTCGAGGACGTCATGGCCGAGGTCCGCGCGTTCTTCGAGGTCCACCAGGCCGAGGGCACCGTCCCCGGCGGCGTGCACTTCGAACTCACGGGCGACGACGTCACCGAGTGTGTCGGTGGTGGCCGGGCGCTGGAGGACTTCGACCTGACCGAGCGTTATGAGACTGCTTGCGACCCTCGCCTCAATGTCGAACAGTCGCTGGAACTCGCCTTCGAACTGGCCGAGATGCTGCGGGGCTGATCGATGCTGCTCGTCACCTGGAACGTCAACTCCCTCGTCACGCGCCTGGATCACCTCGCCGCGCTGACCGACGCCCACGCGCCGGACATCGTGTGCCTGCAGGAGACCAAGTGCTCTGACGAGCGCTGGCCGGGTGAGGCCGTCGAGGCCCTCGGCTACGACGCGGCGATCGCCAACGGTGGCGGCCGCGAGGGCGTGGCGATCCTTGCCCGCAAGGAGCACGGGCTCGCCGACGCCTCGACCGAACTGCCCGGCAACCCGCGCCCCGAGGAGGCTCGCTGGATCGAGGCCACGGTCGCGGGCATCCGCGTCGCGTGCGTCTACGTGGTCAACGGCCGGTCCCTGGACCACCCGATCTTCAGCGACAAGCTGGAGATGCTCGACGCGATGGCGGCCCACGCGGAGACGATGGTTGCCGGTGGACCCAGCATCATCACGGGCGACTTCAACATCGCCCCACGCGACGAGGACGTGTACGACGTCAAGGCCTTCACCGGGACGACGCACACCAGCGACGCGGAACGCAAGCGGCTCGCGTCGATCTGCGAAGTCGGCCTCACCGATGCGTGGGACGCCACCCCGGAACGCGGGGAGAACGCCTACACGTGGTGGGACTACCGCATGGGCAACTTCCACAAGAACAAGGGCCTGCGGATCGACCTCGCGCTGGTCACCAGCGACATCGCGGCGAACCTGGAGTTCGTCGGCATCGACCGCGAGCTCCGCAAGAACGTCAAGGAACGGGGCGGCGTCGAGTTGGCCGCACCCGCCAAGCCGTCGGACCACGCCCCGTTGCTGGTGCGCTGGGACGGCTGAACACGCCTCAGTGCAGGGCGGCCAGCAGTTCGTCGAGTTCGTGCAGCGGCTGGCCCTTGACGACGTACCGGTCGAACCCGGCGGCCGTGGCGGCGTCGAGGCTCTCCTGGCGGTCATGAGAGGTCAGGGCGACCAGGATCAACCCCGGGTGACGCTGGCGCAGGATCGCCGCTGCCTCGAGGCCGTCCATCTCGGGCATGTCGAGATCCATGAGGACGATGTCCGGGTGGTGCCGTTCGACGACGTCAAGTGCTTGCAGGCCGTCCGGGGCCTGGCCGACGACGTCAAAATCCGCGGAGCGACGCCAGCGCAGGACCAGCATCTGACGCAGGTCGTCCGAGTCGTCGACGACGACGAGTCGAAGCGTGCGACGTGCGGTCTCCTGCATCATGATGTCTCCCAAGCTGGCTGCGACAAGTGTGCACATCCTCGGTCCGTTTCGTCGGGCAATACGGACACAACGGGCACCGACTGGCCCGGGAGCGTCCTTTGTCTGTGGCCAACCGGCCGCGTGCGGTCCGAATGGACCGGCCGGTCAGCCCAGCATCGCGGCGTAGCCCTCACGCCAGGACGGGTGCGTCGGTCGCCAACCGGTCGAGCGAAGCAGGAGGTTGTCGACACGTTTGTTCGTGCCGCGGCCGCCGCCCTCGCCCGGCGCGACCTCCCGGGGCGCCGGTGCGCCCAGGTAGGCGCTGAGCCACTGCAGGACGTCACGACGTTCCGCGGGCGTGTCGTCCACCACGTTGCAGACCGGCGGCGGCGCGTTGAGGCCCAGGACATGCACGATGGCGTCCGCCGCGTCGTCGCGGTGGATCCGGTTGGTCCACTGGCCGAGGGCGAACGTCGCCTCGCCGTCACGGACCTGGTCCACGAGGCGGGTCCGCCCGGGGCCGTAGATGCCGCCCAGGCGCAGGGACGTGGCCATCGGTGCCAGTTCGGCCAGGGCGCGTTCTGCCTCGACCAGGATCGTGGCCGTGGCGCGGTCGGGATCGGTCGGGCTGGCCTCGTCCACCAGGCTCCCGTCGTCCTGGCCGTAGACGGCCGTCGAGGTCGTGAGCACGATCCGGGAGGGGGCCTCGGCAAGCTGACGGACGACCGCTGCCGGAATGTCGAGGTGGGCACGTCGGTAGGCCGACTCGTCTCGTCCGCCGGGGGAGAGGCTGCAGACAACGGCACCGGCGGTCGACGGCAACGCGGCCAGGCCTTCGTCCGTCGACAGGTCCGCGGCGAGCCAGTGCACGGGCCCGTCGTCGGGTTGTGGCGTGCGGCGCACGGCGGTGACGTGGTGGCCGGCCTCTGCCAGTCGCCGGGCGGCAGCCTCGCCGACATACCCCGCGCCGATCACGAGCACGTCGGTGGGTACGGCGGGTGAGTTCGTGGGCACGACGGATCCGGCGGTCGGGGAACAGGGACCGAGCCTAGGTTTGCCCAGTCGGACCAGAACGAGTCGGAGTCGTGCAACGTGGACCAGGATCTCGCCCAGCGTGTGCGGACATGGATCGACGGCGACCCGGATCCGCGCACGAGGAATGAGCTGGAAGCCCTCCTCGCGGCCGGGGACACCGTCGGCCTCGACGATCGGTTCGCGGCGCGGTTGGTCTTCGGGACGGCGGGCATCCGTGGGGAGGTCGGTGCGGGGCCGGCGAGGCTGAACCGAGCCGTCGCGATCCAGACGGCGGCCGGGTTGGCGGATCATCTCCGCCATGCCGGGCACGGCGGTGGCCTGGTGATCGTGGGCCATGACGCGCGCCCCGACTCGCCCGCGTTCGCCGAGGACGTTGCGCGCGTGCTGGTGGCCGCGCAGCTCACGGTCGCCTTCTTTGACGGGCCGACCCCGACCCCGATCGTGGCCCACGCAGCCGTTGCCCGAGACGCCGTTGCCGCGGTCGTCGTCACCGCCAGCCACAACCCGCCGGCGGACAACGGGATCAAGGTCTACGCCGCCGACGGGGTCCAGATCGTCCCGCCGACGGACGTCGACATCGCCGCAAGGATCGAACAGGTCGGAGCGGCCAACGCCGTGCCGCGGGCTGGCGGCGAGTTGGCCATGGTCGTCGAGATGCTCGGGGACGGGGCGCGTCAGGCCTACGTGGACGACATGCTGGCGGCGCGACGGCACGTGCCGGACGCCGATGCTCGTCGACTCACGATCGTCGCCACGCCCATGCACGGCGTGGGTGGCCGTCCGTTGGTGGACCTCCTGGCCGCGGCCGGACATCACGTCAGCCTCGTTGCCGCGCAGGCCGAGCCCGACGGGACCTTCCCGACCGTCGCTTTCCCCAACCCGGAGGAGGACGGCGCCCTCGACCTGCTGCTGGCCGATGCGGTCGCAGCCGATGCCGACCTGGCGCTGGCGAACGACCCCGACGCGGATCGGCTTGCCGTGGCGCTGCCGGACGCCGAGGGCCGCTGGCATGCGCTGACCGGGAACCAGGTCGGCGTGTTGTTGGCCGATGCACTGCTGCAGGCGACCCCGGCGCCCGCGACGGGCCGCCGAGTGGTCGCGTCCTCGATCGTCTCCTCGCCGCAACTGCGCGACGTGGCGGTGCTGCACGACGCGGACCACGAGGTCACGCTCACGGGTTTCAAGTGGATCTGGACCGCGCTGCTGGCCAGGCAACGTCGCGGCGACCTGCCCGTGATGGGGTACGAAGAGGCGTTGGGCTACGCCGTGACGCCGGCGGTCCGGGACAAGGACGGACTCTCGGCGGCCCTTGCGATCGTTGACCTCGCGACCGTCGAGGCCGCGCGTGGCCGCACGCTCTGGGATCGTCTCGACGATCTCGCCCGGAGCACGGGGCAGTGGGTCAGCGTCCAGCACTCGTCGGTGCTCGACGGCCCGGACGGTCCTGACCGGATCGTCGCCGCACTTGGGGCGCTCCGGCGGGCGACGCCCGACGTCCTCGGCGATCGACGCGTGACGGCCGTCGTGGATCACCTGCAGCCGAACCCGGACCGGCCGGCCTGGTTCGGGGCGCAGAACCTCCTGGAGTTCCAGTTGGAGGGTGGACGGGCCCTGATCCGCCCGTCGGGCACGGAACCGAAGGTCAAGGCGTACGTCGACCTCTCTGCGCCCGCGGCACCCGGCGACCGGCCCCGGGCCGGGGAGGCCGACCTGCTCGCCGAGGCCGATCGGATCGCGCGCGACCTGCTCGGAGGGGCCGGGCTGGCCTGAAGGGCCCCGTCGCCCGGCGGTAGCCTCACGGCCCTCTTGGGGGACCGCGTCCTGCGCTGTGTTCCCACCCTCGAATCACCTCCACCACCAGGAGTCCGCGGTGCACCTTGCCAACCGTCCCCGCCGCCTGCGCCGCGCGTCCGTCGCCGTCGCCCTCAGCGGCGCGTTGGCGCTGTCCGCCTGCTCCTCGCTGCCGGGTGGCGTCGTTGCCAGCGTCAATGGCGAGGAGATCACCGACGACTTCCTCGGCGCTCTCGTCGAACAGGAACGCGGCCGGCTCGTCGCCAGCGGCGCGGACGTGGACGACGTCCAGGGACTGCTCGCCGGGTTCCAGCGTGACGCCATGTCGCAGGTCATCCAGTTCATGCTCCTGAGCCAGGAGGCCGACGCACGCGGCATCAACGTGACGCAGGCCGAGGCAGACGACCTCTGGGACGACCAGATCGCGCTGGCCGGGGGCGAAGAGGCCCTGCTGGCCCGGATCGCCGAGCTCGGTCTCGACGAGGAGGCGGCCCGCCGCCAGATCGTGCAGAACGAGCTCGTCGAGCGGCTGCAGGACGACGTCCGCGCCGCCGTCGTGGTCACCGACGAAGAGGTTCGCGCCGTCTACGAGCAGCGCGCTGACCAGTGGAACGTCGCCACCGTCGCTCACATCGCCCTGGCGACCGAGGAAGAGGCCCTGGAGGTCCAAGCCCTGATCGCGTCGGGCGAGGCCACCTTCGAGGACATGGCCGACGAGCGCTCGATCGACACGTCGACCGGCCCGCTCGGCGGCGCCCTCGGAGAGTCGTCGCGCGGGACGTATCCGCCGGAGTTCGACGACGCCGTCTGGGGCGCAGCCCCCGGTGAGGTTGTCGGGCCGATCGAGACCACCTTCGGTTTCCACCTCATCCTCGTGTCGGAGTTCCGCACCATCGCCTTCGAGGAGATGCAGGAGCGACTCGACGAGGAGATCCGCGGCCAGCGGTTCCAGGACGAGTTCAGTGGCCTGGTCGCCGCACTCATCGCGGAGTCCGACGTCGAGGTCGACGGTCGGTTCGGCGAGTGGGACGGCAATGGCGGCGGCGTGGTCGAGATCGACCTGCTGCGGCCGGCGACCACGGCATGACCGAGGAAGCACCTGACCCCCGGATCGTCCTCATCGAGACCTCCGGGGCTGTTCCCGGCCTGCTCCCGGTGACGTCCTGGGAGGCCCTGCGCGAGGTTGCGCTCATCGTCACCGGCGATCCGGCCGCGCACCCCACGACGCCGCACCTGCAGATGGGCGGCTTCGAGATCGAGGCGCTGCCGGAGGCCGAGGTCGCCTCCCGCGGGATGGACCTGCTGGCCGGTGGAGGGGCCTCACCACGCACGCGCCGGCAGGCGGCAGCCGTCATCGCACTGGCACAGGAGCACGGCAGCGTTGCGGTGCTCCTGCCTCCGGGCGACAACACCCTGCCCACCGCCGTCGGCATGGAGGCCGCCAAGATCGGTGGCTTCGAGATCGAGTTCGCGTTCCTCCTGGGGGTCCCGCGGGGCCTCGAGGTCCTGCGACTGGTCGACGTCATGGCCCGGCTGCGCGACCCGGAGACCGGGTGCCCGTGGGACCTCGAACAGGATCACCAGAGCCTGACCTCGCATCTCATCGAAGAGGCGTACGAACTCATCGATGCCATCGAGCGAGAGAACGACGCCGACATCGTCGAGGAGTTGGGTGACGTGCTGCTGCAGGTCGCCTTCCACGCCCAGTTGGGTGTCGACCGCGGCGTGTTCGACATCGACCAGGTCGCCACCGGCATCGCCGACAAGTTGGTCCGCCGTCACCCGCACGTCTTCGCCGACGGGGACGCCGCGACCGCCGACGAAGTCCAGAAGAACTGGGACCAGCTGAAGGCCGCGGAGAAGTCGGAGCGCACCAGCCCGTTCGACGGCGTCCCGGTCGCCCTGCCCGCGCTGCAGCTCGCCGAGGCGTACCAGCGCAAGGCCGCCAAGTCGGGCTTCGCCTGGAAGGGCGTCGAGGGACCGGCCGCCCAGGTCCGCAGCGAGCTCGACGAGGTCCTCGCGGCCACCACCGACGAGGAACGACGCGAGGAACTCGGTGACCTGCTGGGCGCCGTGGTGTCCCTGGGGCGGTCGCTCGGCGTCGACGCCGAGGAGGCCCTGCGCGGCGGGGCGGCCAAGTTCCGCGGCCGCGTCGAGGTGATGCTGGGCCGCGCTGAGCGTCGCGGGATCGACCTGTCGTCGTTGGACGAGGCCGCCTGGCTGGAGTTGTGGGAAGCCGCCAAGGCCTTCGACTGACCGGACCGTCGGTCCCGACGCACATCGGGGTCGTGGTTCGCACGATCTGTGCCGATCGCCCGTGGCGGTGATCGGGCGGTGGTCTAGGCTCGATGGAGACGTCGCGAGGAGCATCAGTGCCACCGAAACAGTGTCCGGAGTGTGGGCGGTTCCTGCGCAAGGACCTGATCGCGTCACTCGACGAGGGCCCCAAGCCCTGTCCTCGGTGCGAGCATCCGCTGACCGCGTCGCTCTTCGGCGACGACGCCGCGCCACCGCCCACCCCGGCGGCCGCTGCTGCCGCGATGGCGGAGTTCGAGGCCTCCGCGGTGGCCGAGGCCAGCGCGGTAGCCGAACCGTCCGTGGATGAGGCCCCCGCCTCCTTCGCCGACGAGGAACCGACGCCGCTGGCGCCGTCGCCGGTGGCGGAGCCCTCGCCTGTCGACGCCCCCGCTCCAGTCGAGCCGTCGCCCGTGGCCGAGCCTTCGCCCGCGGTGGAGCCTTCGCCCGTGGAGGAGCCGTCCCCGGAGTCCGAGCCCTCGCCTGAGGAAGACTCCCCGGAGTCGGAGCCGTCCCCCGACAACGAGTCGGCCGTTGTCGATGAGGCCGTCGAGCCCGTTGTCATCGAGCCCGTTGTCGACGAGCCCATCGTGGTCGATGTCGGCGCGCAGGTCGCGGTGCCGGACCCGCTGGCTGGCTGGGATCCGGACGGTTACACGCCCCGCACGACCGAGGTCCTGCAGGACGAGGACCGCAGCCCCGTGATGGCTGCCGGTGGCGCCGCCTCCGGTGCCCTGCTCGGCTATGCGGCACTCGGCCGGACACGCTCGCGTGGCGCGGTGTTGGGTGCCATCGTCGGGGCCGTCACCGGCTTCGTCGTCGGCAAGATGACCCGCCCCGACGCCTGACCTCAGCTTCCCAACCTGGGTTCCAGCCGTCCGTCTGACGGCTGGTGGCCCGACCCATCCGCCTCCGTCCCGGGGGCACAACGCACGGACCTGCCATGACGCTCTCGCTCTCCAGCATCGAATCCCTCCACGCCCGCGAGATCCTCGACAGCCGGGGCAACCCGACGGTCGAGGTCGAGGTCAGCCTCATCGGCGGTGCGTTCGGCCGGGCCGCCGTGCCGTCGGGAGCCTCGACCGGTGAGTTCGAGGCCGTCGAGTTGCGCGACGGTGGCAACCGTTACATGGGCAAGGGCGTGCTCAAGGCCGTCGCGAACGTGACCGACGTCATCGCCCCGTCACTCCTGGGCCGCGATGCCAGCCGCCAGCGCGAGATCGACGCCATCCTGATCGACCTCGACGGGACGGACGACAAGTCCAACCTCGGCGCGAATGCGATCCTCGGTGTGTCGCTGGCCTGCGCCAAGGCCGCGGCTGCGCAGTCCGGTCAGCCGCTCTACGCCTACCTCGGGGGACCGTCGGCACACGTGCTGCCCGTCCCGATGATGAACATCCTCAACGGTGGCTCCCACGCGGACTCGAACGTCGACGTGCAGGAGTTCATGATCGCCCCGATCGGGGCGCCGACCTTCCGTGAAGCCCTGCAGGCCGGCACGGAGGTCTACCACCAGCTCAAGAAGGTCCTGCTGGACCGCGGCCTGTCCACGGGCCTGGGAGACGAGGGCGGGTTCGCCCCGAACCTGCCGACCAACGCCGCAGCGCTGGAGTTGATCGTCGAGGCCATCGAGAAGGCTGGCTACACGCCGGGCACCGAGATCGCCCTGGCCCTGGACGTGGCGGCGTCGGAGTACTTCGAGAACGGGGTCTACAACCTCGCCGGCGAGGGCCGCAAGCTCTCCAGCGACGAGCACGCCGCCTGGCTCGGTGAGCTCGCCGCGCAGTTCCCGATCATCTCGATCGAGGACGGCATGGACGAGGAGGACTGGGACGGCTGGAAGGTCCTCACGGACGCCATCGGTGACACCTGCCAGCTGGTCGGCGACGACCTGTTCGTCACGAACGTCGAGCGCCTGCAGCGTGGCCTGGAGATGGGCGTCGCCAACTCGGTGCTGGTCAAGGTCAACCAGATCGGCACCCTGACGGAGACCTTCGAGACGATGGAGCTGGCGCATCGCCACGGTTACACCAACATGGTGAGTCACCGCTCGGGCGAGACCGAGGACGCCACGATCGCCCACATCGCCGTGGCGGTGAACGCCGGTCAGATCAAGACGGGCGCCCCGGCCCGCTCCGACCGCGTGGCCAAGTACAACCAGCTCCTGCGCATCGAGGAGCGCCTCGGCGACCAGGCGCGATTCGCCGGCGACGCCGCGTTCCCGCGGGCCAAGCGCTGACGATTTCGTCCCGGCTCCTTGCCGAGCCGGGCCAGACCCGTAGTATTTCGCGACCACAGCAGCAACACTGGCAACATGACTGAGCAGCCCCCTCGCCGCGCACCCGGACCTGTCCGGGCCGTTGCTCGCGTGACGCGTGACAGCGTCGTCCGGACGCGCAACGTCGGTGTCCGCGCCGTGTCGGGCGACAAGCCGCTGGCGGTGGGCTTCCTGGCTGCGTTCGTCGCGAGTGTCGTTCTGCTGTCTGGGCCGATGCAGAACTACCTCGCGTCCAGCGACCGGGTGGACCTGTTGGAGTCGCAGGCGGCGGCGCTCGAAGCAGCGAACGCCGACCTCGAACAGCAGCGCGACGACCTCAACGACCCTGAGCAGCTGGAGTTGCGCGCACGTGAGGACGGGTTCGTGAAGCCCGGCGAGGTCCCGTACGTCGTCGTCCCGCCAGAGGTCGAGCGGCCCCAGATCGTGGAACCGCTCCCGGAGGTCGACGAGACCGACGCGTCGTGGTTCGCCAAGGTGTGGAACGGCCTGACGTCGGTCTTCGGCGAGTGACCGAGGAGGCCGGCGCGTATGACGCGGGGTCTGCCGGCCTTGTGCCGAACCCGTCGCCAGGCTCGCCTGCCCTCGTCATCGTGGACGTCCAGCAGGGTTTCGACGAGCGCACCGAGCCCCGGAACAACCCGGATGGCGAGGCCAACGTCGCGGCCCTCCTGGCGGCATGGCGGGCCGCCGACTGGCCGATCGTCCGCGTCCGGCACGACAGCGTGGATCCCGACTCGCGTCTGCGTCCAGACCGGCCGGGCAACGCGATCAAGCCCGAGGTCGCGGGGGCGGTCGACCTGGAGATCTCCAAGTCGGTGCACTCGTCGTTCCACGGCGACATCGACCTGGCCTGGTGGCTGCGCGAGTCCGCGATCGACACGATCGTGGTGTGCGGGGTCCAGACCAACATGTGCTGCGAGACCACGGCGCGCATCGGTTCCGACCTCGGCTTCACCGTCTGGTTCGCGCTGGACGCGACCTGGACCTACGACCAGGTCGGCCTCGACGGGACCGTGATCACGGCAGACACCTTGGCCGCCGTCACGGCGTCCACGCTGGCAACGGACTTCTGCGAGATCGTCTCCACGGCCGAGGCCATCGCTCGCACCACGGCCTGACGCCCCGTCGCGCGGACGGGCCTCTGCGGCTCAGTCCTCGTGGACGGCCAGGAGGGCCGCATTGACGACGTCGTCGGCGGCGATGCCGACGGCCGCGTGCAGTTCCTCGACCGTGCCGGACTCGCCGAAGCGGTCGACGCCCAGCGTGAACTGCCGCGTCCCGATCGCGGATCCCAGCCACGCCAGCGCGTGCGGGGCGGCGTCGTGGACCGACACGATCGGGCGGGTCCGTTCCTCGGCCGGGATCAGCCGGTGCAGGTGCGACACCGAGCGGGTCACTCGCGCCGTCCGGATGTCGTTGGTGAACGTCGCACGCCAGCCCCGGTGCAAGAGGTCCGGCGAGGTCAGGAGCAGGACCGTCGCCTGCACGCCTTCAC
>RCMY010002482.1_pt1 | contig 16712 bp, 15 predicted proteins | sample 2041341 | NCBI WGS metagenome assembly RCMY01 (sample SAMN09708234, study PRJNA481090) | Marine sediment metagenome, whole genome shotgun sequencing project. | reverse complement strand
TGTCTTCCTTTCAGCAAAGGCGCTAACGCCTAAAGTTCCAGACACGCGGCGCGAAGCGCACGGCGGTCAATTTTATCTGTTGCACCACGGGTCAAAGGCCCGTCTTGGCACCACAATTGTTCGGGGATTTTGTATTTGGCAAGATGCCCGTCGAGATGTGCCGCCATGTCATCCCGGTTTATCTTTTTGCCCTCGCGCATCTGAACGACGGCACCAACGACTTCGCCCAACCGTTCGTCCGGCACGGAAAAGGCGCAGGCCTCGATCACATCGGGATGCGTGTGCAATGCCCCTTCTACATCTAGGCAGGCAATGTTTTCACCACCCCGGATGATGATGTTTTTCTTGCGATCCAGAATGGTGATGAACCCTTCCTCGTCGATCACGCCTAGATCGCCGGTGCGCAGCCAGCCGTCTTGCATCGTTTCGGCGGTTGCTTCGGGTTTGTTCAAGTAGCAGCGCATATTTGCGGGGCTTTTGACGGTGATTTCACCCAATGTCCCGACCGGCACATCATTGCCGTTGTCATCCAGGAACCGCACATCTTGCAGGGGCGGGTGCAATTTGCCCGCGGCATTCGGGCGCTTGTTATATTCCTCGCCGACCATGCCAATACCAAGGGCGTTGGTTTCGGTCATACCCCAGCCGGTTGCGATTTCGGCGGCGGGGAACTGGTCTTGCAGTTGTGCAACCTGCGCCGCTGGCCGCTTTGCGCCACCAGCCCCCAGCCAAGTAAGCGTCGGCAGGGTTTCCCCCATGCGCCGCGCGGCTTCTAGTAGGTCGGCAGATTGGGTGGGAACGCCCAGAAAACGTGTGACCTGCTCACGGTTGATCACGCGAACGGCCTCCTCGGCGTCCCATTTATGCAGCAACGAAATCTTGGCCCCCGCAGGCAGGCTAAGCAGGAACAAAGGATGGGTTGCAGTGACATGGAATAGGGGTGTTGCCACCAACCCGGACGGACGCGGCACTTCAGGATCGCCCGGTTTCGGCGGCTTGACCAAGGGGGCCGCGACAGCCTGAATAAGCCAGCTGAAAACAGCACTTACAGCGCTGCGATGGGTCTGTACGACCCCCTTGGGCTTGCCCGTGCTGCCCGACGAATACATCACGGCAAAATCGTCATCGGTGTCCAGCACGATCCCGTCAATCGGCGTGTCCGGCATATCAGCCACAAGCGCTGTGAATTTATGATCTGTCATCGCTTCGCCGTCGCGCACGCCGATCAGTCGCAAGCCCAGACGTTCTTGCAATGGCATCATCCGCTCTAGCCGAGGACCATCAGCAAAGACCGTTTTTGCACCGCTATCTTGCAGGGCATAATCCAGTTCTTCGGTTGTCCACCATGCGTTGATAAATACAACGACTGCACCAGCAGACGCGATTGCCAGCGTCAACATTAACAGTTCGGGATAGTTCCGCATGGCGATGCCGATGCGGTCACCTTTTTCAACGCCTAGCGTATCCCGCAGGGCATGTGACATCCGGTGCACTTGCGCGCAAAATTCATCATAGGTCCAGCGTTCGTCCTGATAGACTAGGAACTCGGCGGCACCGCCATCGTGCTGGGCACGCCCTGCCAGCATTAACGCGGCGACAGTGCCGGGAATATTCTTGAAGGTGCGGTATGTGACACCGCGTATATCTGTCTCGACGACCTCAAAGGTCGGGTTGGTCTGAACCGTGTGGCGAATGGCCTCTTCCATGGTCATCGCCGTCATGAGAGGCCAACCGATACTGGCAGTGCTTCTGATTTCACGGACATATGAACCCCTCCCTAAACGAGCCTTTGCGGACACTCCTCCACGATTGACCGCGACTCTGATTTGCGTAGCCTAAGCGTTAAAACCCAATCTGCCAATACCGCATAACGGAACGAAGTTCCGCAAACTGACATTTGGCAGGATTCGACGGGTTTCAGCCCCGCCCTATGCTCTTGTCTGCGCAATCCGAGGGAAAATTGAACATGCCTGCCACCAGAAAGAAAGCACTTCTTTACGTCAGATAGAAATTTCAGCAGGCAAACTCATTCAATCGCAAACAGCGACATTTGCACTAACCCGTTGAGGCGGGCACCATTTCCGACAAACAGGGTATTGTTCACCCAAGCATAGCGGTCATCGCCTGTCTCAAGACGTGCATGCGTGCGCATATAATAGGCGTCTGGGGGCACTTCTTCGCCACGCACCAATGCATCCAATACGTCAGCGGGGCCGTGGCGATAGCCGTAGTTCTTGATCTCGATGGTCGCGCCATCCTCGGTTTCAATCGCATAACGGGTATCAAGTTCGGTTAATCCATTGGCAAATTGCGTTTGCCAATCGGCGCCGACATTAAGAATTTTCCCATTGATAGCTGGCCCTTTTGCGGTTCCGCCAACAATGGGTATGATCCGGCGCACACCGGCGCGCCCCTGGTTCATGTGGCGGATAGGATCAAGCGTGACCGTTAGATCGGTTACATGGCGCAGGGCGGGGGGTGGCAAAAGGGACATATGTTTCCTTGGCGATGCGGATGTTTCGCAATCATGCGATGGCAACATATCGGCAAACAAGTCCCCCCGCATAGGGCTTGCTAAAAATCATGTGTTTGGAATACTGTTCGGTGTCAGAACATAACGGGGCAGGCAATGACCATACAAGCGCGCACTTCGACGGGTACTGCCCAAAATAGCGATCTTTCGACCGCAATCGGCAATAGTGCTTTACCCGACTTTACCGGATACCTGATCAAGCGCAGTTGGGTTACCATCCAACGTGACCTTCGAGAGTTGCTGCTGGGTTTCGATCTAAGTCAGCGCAGTATGTCTGTGCTCTCTGTTGTGATTGGCAACCCCGATATCAATCAAAGCGATGTGGCCGCTGCCCTGTCCATCGAACGGTCGGGCATGGTTGTGATTGTGGACGAGCTTGAAGGGTTAAATTTGATCCGTCGGGAACGCGCCCTGACAGATCGGCGCGCCTATGCCCTGCGGGCCACGCTAAAAGGTCAGCAGGTTCTGGAAAAGGTAAACGCGGCGATTATTGCCCATGAGGATCGCGTATTTGCTAATATAAACAGTGCAGAACGTGAAACCCTACATGCTATTTTGCTGAAACTCGTCGGAAACTGATCGCAGATTTAGGCCAGCTGTGATGTATGGGGCGACAGCTTAAAAGCCGCCCCAGCTTGATCACATTTCAGATTTTTCTTTGATCAGCGCCTTGGCTTGGTCTATCAACGCTTGACCATCAAAGCCTTTACCCTCGGCCTCGGCCACCCAACGCTGGATCACAGGCTGCGCTGCTTCTTTAAAGCGAGCCACCTCTGCCGCGTCCAATTCAATGATGTTGTTGCCGTTATCAACCGCAATCTGACGACCGGGTGCATCATATTCGAACATTACCTGTGCGGCGAATTCGCTTAGGGCGGCACCGGATTCTTGATCGATTGCTGCTTTCTGCTCATCGGTCAGGGATTCGTATTTATCCTTATTCATCACCAGCACGATCGTCGCCGTATAAAGCGCTTCTGGCCCGGTGAATTCGGTGTGGTTGTTCACCAGTTCGGCCAGACGGATCGATGGAGTGACTTCCCACGGGATCACGGTGCCTTCGACGACGCCTTTTGACAGGGCTTCGGGGATGCCGGGCAGGGGCAGACCAACAGGGGTTGCACCCAGTTCGGACAACATATCGTTGATCACCCGAGTCGGGCCGCGCAGCTTTTTACCGGCAAGGTCTTCCAACTTGGTCACTGGTTCCTTGGTGTGGATTACACCTGGCCCGTGGACCCATGCGCCCAGAACCTTGAGATCCTTGTATTCTCCAGCTTGCAGGTCATCCTCGACCAGTTGCCAGAACGCTTTCGATGTCGCGATTGGATCGGTCATCATAAAGGGCAGTTCAAACACTTCGGTCTTGGGATAGCGCCCCGGGGTATATCCAACAACTGTCATCGCCATGTCGACGACACCGTCAATCGCTTGATCCATTAATTCGGGCGGACGGCCACCAAGGGACATACCATCGAAATGTTCTATTTTCAGGCTGCCGTTCGATGCGGCCTCTACCCGTTCGGCCCACGGCTTGAGGATATGTTTTGGCACAGTCGCCACAGGCGGCAAGAACTGGTGCAGGCGCAGTGTTGTTGTTTCGGCCGACGCAGTTGTCCCTGCAAACATGCCGCTTGCGAAAACACCCGCTGCCACGGTTTTAATCAAAGAACGTCTATCCATCGTTTCCTCCCAGAGTTGATGATGCAGCTTTGTATTGCTTAAAAAATGCTACAATGTGCGCAGCACCTTGGTAATTACTAGCGAAATTTTGGTGCGCGCTTTTCCAGAAATGCACGCAGTCCTTCGTCGGCATCGGGACCTGACTGCGAGACAGCCGCACTTAGGCTCTCAACATACAGCCCGTCCGCCTTTGACATGTCGTCGATCCGGCTGATTGAATTGATCATCATGTAATTAGACATTGGCGCATTGCGCGCGATCTTGCCCGCTAGGTCCATCGCCATCGCCAACGATTCCCCTTCGCCTACGGCATAATGTGCCAGCCCCAGTTGTACGCCTTCCTCGGAGTTGAACTTGCGCCCTGTCAGCATCATTTCAGTCATCCGGTCCGCGCCAAGAATACGGCCCACACGGACGGTTGCCCCGCCACCAACGAAAATACCGCGGCGTCCTTCGGGCAGCTGAAAAATCGTAGACGGCTCGGCAATCCGCACATGGGTCGATGTGGCAAGTTCAAGCCCGCCGCCAATCGCTGCACCAAAAATGGCAGATACCACAGGCAAGCCGCCAAACTGGATCATATCCATCACGCCATGCCAGCTGCGCGAATGGTACAGCGTTTCCTCGGTCGAGCGTTTGACATGCTCGCTCAGATCCAGCCCAGAACAGTAGTGCCCGGCGGTTCCCGTCAACACGACTGCGCGGGCTTCCTCGGGCGGGTCCATGAAAAATGCCTTAAGCGCACCAAGCAAATTGTCATTCATCGCGTTGCGTTTTTCGGGGCGCGTCATAGTCAGAACGGCGATGCTCTCCTGTAGGTCAACGTCCAGAACATTGGGATTGGCAACGGCTTGGGTCATGAAGACATCATCCTTGAGGGTGCGACATAGATGAATAGAACAATTGTTCTATTGAATAGCAATATATTTTGTTTCAGAGTTGGACAGCATTTAATTATGAGAGGGGCCGCAATGATCGACTATGATAAGATTCGCGCCATTGATTTTCACACCCATGCGGAAGAACCCTGCGGCTGCCATTCTGATGATGGATATGACGATCTCCAATCGACCATGGCCAGCTATTTCGGTGCCCCTTGGAAACACCCGCCCACGGTTCAGCAGACAGCAGCACATTACCGCGAACAGAACATCGCCGCTGTGATCTTTCCTGTCGATGCAGAGCGTGAAACCGGATACCGCCGCTATAAAAACGAAGAAGTCGCCGCCATCGCTGCTGAGAACGATGATGTGCTGATCCCCTTTGCGTCGATCGACCCTTGGAAGGGCAAAATGGGCGTACGAGAAGCGCGACGTTTGATCAAAGACTTTGGCATCAAAGGGTTCAAGTTCCACCCGACGATGCAGGGTTTTTTCCCCAATGACCGTATCGCCTATCCGTTATACGAAGCCATTGCCGAAGAAGGCGGCATCGCGCTGTTCCACACAGGCCAGACCGGCGTCGGGTCAGGTATGCGCGGTGGTAATGGCATGCGGCTAAAGTATTCGAACCCGATGTATCTGGATGATGTCGCCGTTGATTTCCCGGACCTTAAAATCATCCTCGCCCATCCCAGCTTTCCTTGGCAAGAGGAAGCGCTTTCGGTCGCGCAGCACAAGCCCAACGTCTATATCGATATGTCCGGCTGGTCGCCGAAGTATTTCCCCGACATCTTGGTGCGCTATGCCAATTCGATCCTCAAGAAGAAGATGCTATTTGGATCAGATTGGCCAATGATCGCGCCCGAACGCTGGTTGGCAGACTTCGAAAAAATCGCGATAAAAGATGAAGTCCGCCCTCTGATCCTTAAGGAAAACGCGATGCGGCTGTTGGGGGCAAGCTAGGGCGCTTAGGCCCCTACCGTTCCTGTCACCAATTCAGGCAAACGCGTGGCCGGCGGCGTATTGCGGCTCCGCAGACTGCGCACCACACCATCAATCACCGTCATGCCGACACCCGGCAGGTTGCCTAACTGCACTGATTCCAGCAGGTTCTTGCCCGGTGCATGTTGCGCCTGATCCATCAGTACAAAGTCAGCGCATTTTCCGACTTCGATCAAACCCGTGTCCAACTGACGCTGCCGGGCGGTGTTGCCGTTGCCAAAACAAAATGCGATCTCGGCAGGGACATCGCCCAGTGACGACAACATCGCCACCATCCGCATGATCCCAAGCGGTTGAACACCAGATCCTGCCGGCCCGTCAGTCCCTAATATCAACTGGTCCAGCTTACCCAGTTCCCGCGCCGTATTCAGCGTCAGCAGGGCGGCACGTTCGTTGCCATTATGTACAATCTCAAGCGCGGCTTTGCAGCTTTCGCAGATGCAAATGATTTGATCGTCGGGCAGGGCGGTGTGCCCACCGTTGATGTGACCAACCACATCGGTGCCAGTTTCCAACACCATATCCGCGTCGATCAACCCCGATCCGGGGATCGACGGCCCGCCAGTGTGGATCGTGCTTTGCATACCATATTTGCGCGCCCAACTGACCATCTCGTTTGCGGTTTTGCCATCTTTAACAGTGCCAAGGCCAACCTCACCGATCAGCGTGACACCGGCTTCGCCCATCTGGCGGAAGTGATCTTCCTCCAGCCCTTGCTGTAGAAGGGGGGCGCCGGCGTGCACTTTGACACCGGAAGGTCGAAAATTTTCGTACCAACGCTGCGCTGCGATCGCCATTGCGACGGTGCCAACCGGATCGTTGGGCCGCCCCGGCATATGCACTTCGCCCGCCGAAATTAGTGTCGTCACACCACCATGCAGGGTAGAATCTATCCAGCCCAACTGTTGTTGCCGCGGGGTGTAATCGCCCACGACCGGATGTACGTGACTATCAATCAAACCGGGGGAAAGGGTCGCGCCATGTGCGTCAACCTCAGTCGTCGCCCCTTCGCAATCGATGTCTTTTTCCATCCCCCATTCGGTGATCTTGCCGTCTATCGCGATCAAGCAATCACCGTCAAAAATGGGTTCCTCCATCTTGCCCGACAGGATCATGCCGATGTTGCGGATCACAAGTTTTGTGGAGGGGTCAGACATTGGGGTCGCCTTTCAAGCATCTGGTTTCATTTGAACGCTAACAGAAAAGTCAAACGGATCAAGATGAAACGCTTGACAGTTTTTTATATGTGTACAAACAATATAGAAAGTTTGTGAAAGAGGACCCAAAATGGACATCGCAGCAACACTCGACACTCCGTTCCCTATCCCAACAGGGGTCTTTGCCCAAACTGTAACGCAGGTGCAGCATTACACCGATAGCTTGTTCCGATTCCGCATCACGCGGCCTGACAGCTTTCGCTTTCGGTCTGGAGAATTTGTCATGATCGGGCTGCCAAATGCGGAAAAGCCGTTGTTTAGGGCCTATTCTATCGCCTCTCCATCCTGGGACGAAGAGGTCGAGTTTTATTCGATCAAGGTGCCCAATGGCCCCCTAACCCAGCACCTACAGAAGCTTCAGGTCGGCGACGCAGTGCTAATGCGGCGCAAACCCACCGGGACGCTGGTGAATGACGCGCTGCTGCCCGGTAATCGGCTGTGGATGTTTGCCACCGGTACAGGGGTCGCGCCCTTTGCATCGATCATACGTGACCCTGAAACCTATGATAAATTCGATGACCTGATTTTGTGTCACACCTGCCGGACAGCCGGCGAGTTAACCTATTCACGCGAATTGGTCGACACCCTCAAGACCGATCCGCTGATTGGTGAGTTTGCGCAGCGTTTGACCCTGTACGACACGCTAACGCGCGAGGATTGGCCGCGCAAGGGGCGACAAACCGATCTGATGGCATCGGGTAAGATTTTTGCCGATCTAGGCGTGCCCCCGATCAGCCCCGAAACTGATCGCGGGATGATCTGCGGGTCAATGGAAATGCTGGCTGACACGAAAAGGGCGCTTGAGGGTTTCGGTCTTGAGGAAGGAGCCAACAACCGTCCCGCCACTTTTGTGGTCGAAAAGGCTTTTGTCGGTTAGCGCCCGCGTGAATTGATTTGACAGAATCCACCACATCGAATTCTTATTCGTATACCAACAATATTTTCGACCATCAGGAGCCCGCATCCCATGAGCTATATCACCGCGACCACACTTGAGGATGCGCTGGCAGCTTTGGCAGCGGGGCCTGCGTCAATCATCGCTGGGGGCACCGATTGGTTCCCCGCCCAAGGGGATCGTCATTTTGACGGGACGTTAGTCGACATTTCGCGGTTATCCGCATTGCGCGGCGTGGTGCAAACCGACACGGGCTGGCGGATTGGGGCCGCGACGACGTGGACGGACATCATCAAGGCCGAACTGCCGCCCGCGTTTGACGGATTGAAATTGGCCGCTCGAGAAGTCGGTTCGGTGCAAATTCAGAATACTGGGACGATTGCGGGCAATCTGTGCAATGCCTCCCCCGCCGCTGATGGGGTGCCGCCACTGTTGACGTTGAACGCTGAGGTTGAGCTGACGTCAATCCACGCCACGCGCCAGATGCCTTTGCATGAGTTCTTGCAAGGCGTGCGGAAAACGGATCGCAACGCAGATGAAATTTTGACCGCGATCCTGATTCCCAATTTGCCTGACGGGTCCAAAGGTGGTTTTGTCAAACTTGGCGCGCGCAAATATCTGGTTATCTCGATCTGCATGGTGGCCGTGGTCTTGCAGATAGAAGGCGAATTAGTCTCTGATATCCGTATCGCCCTCGGCGCGGCCTCCCCCGTCGCGAAACGGTTAATCTCCCTCGAAGAAGCGCTGCGGGGTCTACCTCAAAGCGAGTTGCAAAGCGCTGTAACCGACGACCTTATCCGTGGCTTGAGCCCAATCACCGATGTCAGGGCTAGTGCTGATTATCGCCAAACCGCAGCAAAGCAGGTGATCCGCCGCGCAATCTTTCTTGCTTTGGAAGGGAGCGCCTGATGGACAAATCCACAGTCACACTAACGACGTCGTTCACTTTGAATGGTGAAATCGTACAGGTTAATCCCATTCCCGGCGAACGTCTTTCCCAGTCGTTACGTGAACGTTTGGACCGTAAAGATGTCAAAATTGGTTGCAATGCGGGCGACTGCGGGGCTTGTACTGTCTTGGTTGATGGCGCGCCTGTCTGCGCGTGCCTGATGGCTACTCAGCAGGCAACAGGGCGCAAGGTCGAAACTCTTGCCGGGCTGGTCAAGGCCGATCCGGATGCACAGGCGCTAGTGGAAAGTTTTCAGCATCACCAAGCTGCGCAATGTGGGATTTGTACGCCGGGGATGATGGTGTCTGCCGTTGCCTTGTTGCGCGATGTGCCGCAACCGACTGGTGCACAAGTGCAAGACGCGCTCGGCGGTGTTCTGTGTCGTTGCACGGGCTACCGCAAAATTATTGACGCTGTAGTTGGTGCCCATGCGGCCGATTTGTTGGTCAAAGCCTCGACCGAACTGGGCCATAACGCACGCCGCTTTGACGGCTTGGCCAAGGTGGATGGGTCCGAGAAATTTGGCGATGACGTCGCCCCCGCCGGTGCGCTGGTCGCCCGCGTGATCCGGTCGCCCTATCCTTCGGCCAGTTTTACCCTTGGTGACATTGATGCGTGGCAGTCTCAACACCCCGGCGTTGAGGCTATCCTGACTGCTAAGGACGTGCCCGGCCGGAACGCTTTTGGCGTCATCCCCGGTTTTATCGATCAGCCTGTCTTTGCTGTCAGCCACATTCGTTTCCGCGGCGAAGCGATCGCCTGCGTCGTCGGCGACGCCGAAACCATGGCAGCACTTGACCTTGGAACCTTCCCTGTCGAATGGAGCCCGCAAACCACGTTGTCCGACATTGATGAGGCCACCGCGCCAGACGCGCCTTTGCTGTTTGATGACCGAAAAGGCAACATCATGTGCGGCGGGTTTGTGCAGTGCGGGGACGCAGATGCAGCGCTTGAGGCCGCTGATGTGACGATTGAAGCAAGCTATAAAACCAGCTTTGTCGAACATGGGTATATCGAGCCCGAGGCAGGGTTTGGCGAGGTGATTGAGGGGCGTTTGCATGTCCATGCCTGCACCCAAGCGCCCGGGATGGACCGCGAAACGCTTGCGTCAGTGTTGAATATGCCGATGGCGGATATCCGCATTGTTCCAACAGCAGTCGGTGGCGGGTTCGGGTCCAAAATCGATGTTTCTCTGCAGCCCTTTATCGCGTTGGCAACACTGAAAACCGGCAAGCCGGTGCGCATGACGTATACGCGCAACGAGACGATGCAATCGACCACCAAACGCCACCCCGCCCAGATCAAGATCAAGGTCGGGGCAAAGGCCGATGGCACATTATCGGGCTTCCGATTTGACGGTGATTTTAACACAGGTGCATACGCCAGTTGGGGCCCCACGGTGGCGAACCGCGTGCCCGTGCATGCGTCTGGTCCCTACCGTATCGCCGACTACCGTGCGCGCAGCCGAGCCGTGCATACCCATTGTCCGCCATCGGGTGCTTTTCGCGGCTTTGGCGTGCCGCAATCGGCCATCGCGCAAGAAACTGCCTTTGATTTGCTGGCTGAAAAGCTGGGGATGGACGCGTTAGAGTTCCGCCTCAAGAATGCGTTGACCGACAACGTGCCTACTGTTTGCGGGCAAATGTTTGACCAAGGTGTTGGAATCGTGGCCTGCCTTGAGGCGCTTAAACCGGCATGGAATGCCGCGAAATCCGACTGCGCTGCATACAATGCGGTCCACACTACCCACAAGCGTGGTGTCGGCATTGCCAGTGCTTGGTACGGCTGCGGAAATACATCGTTGCCGAACCCGTCAACAATCAAAGCGGGGCTGCGCGCTGATGGCTCTGTTGTGCTGCATCAGGGCGCAATGGACATTGGCCAGGGCTCTAACACGGTCATTCCGCAGATTTTTGCCAAGGCACTTGGGGTGTCTATCGACGGGGTGATCCTGCTGGGCGCAGATACCGACATAACGCCTGACGCAGGAAAAACTTCAGCTTCGCGACAGACCTTTGTTTCGGGCAACGCAGCATTGAAAGCCGGCGAAACCCTGCGCGGCAAAATTCTGCGACAGGCCAACGCGGGGCCAGATGCAAAGATCACGCTTGAGGGTGGCAAAGTAGTCGTAACAGACGACTCCCGCACGCAAACGCTCGACCTGTCGCGGCTTGAACCGAACGTGGATGGCTATGTTGTGATGGCGCAGGAAACCTACGACCCGCCGATTAAGCCGCTGGATGAAAACGGGCAAGGCATCCCCTATGCACAATTCGGCTATGCCGCGCATTTGGTTGTGGTGGAGGTCGATATCGCGCTTGGCATGTGCAAGCCCCTGCGCTTTGTCGCCGCCCATGATGTCGGGCGTGCGATCAACCCGTTGCTGGTCGAGGGGCAAGTACAGGGCGGCATTGCCCAAGGGCTAGGCATGGCGTTGATGGAAGAATACATCCCTGGTCGCACCGAGAACCTGCACGATTATCTGATCCCTACGATTGGCGATATTCCCCCGATTGAGACACTAATACTAGAGATTGCAGACGCCCACGGGCCCTACGGTGCTAAGGGCTTGGGCGAGCATGTTTTGATCCCCACAGCGCCAGCAATCTTCAACGCGATCTATCACGCGACGGGCGCGAAAGTGACCCACGCACCAGCAACTCCGACGCGCCTGCGCGCCGCCCTGAAGGAGGCTGGACATGCCTGACGACATCCCCGCCACCAAGCCGGAGAAAATCCGCTGCGATGCTTGCCCCGTGATGTGCTTTATCGCCGATGGGAAATCAGGGGCCTGCGACCGCTATGCAAACCACGCGGGCGTACTGGTGCGGCTTGATCCGCTGACCGTAATCCAGTCGGGTGCCAAGGCCGTTGCGTTTCTGGATCAGGGCGACAATGCGCAAGACTGGGATGGCGATGTGATCCAAGGCGGACGTGATTTCGTGACCGCCGTTGGGGCTGGCACGACATATCCCGACTACAAACCCGCGCCGTTTATCGTCAGCCAAGAGGTCGAGGGCGTCGATATGGTCACCGTCGTGACCGAAGGGATTTTTTCGTATTGCGGCGTTAAAGTTAAGATCGACACGGATCGTCACATTGGCGACGAACGCGCCGTGGTGCGTGTCGAGGGCGAGGCAATCGGCCACGTGATGACCTCCGAATACGGCTCTAAAATGTTGTCCTTGGGGGGCGTCGAGCACCTTACAGGGGGCTCGAAAAAGGAAGGTCGTGTGACCTGCGACGCGCTGCTGCGTCTTTGCAACCGCGAGGCGGTCGAGATGGTAATTGACGGCGGCGTGACAATGACGGTGCAGGCGGGGACGGCCCCGATTATCAACGGAACACCCGAAAAACTCATGCGGGTTGGCTGCGGGTCCGCTACAATAGGTATGTTTGCCAAGCAATGGCACGGCCATGTGGACGAGGTCGTTGTCGTCGATGACCACATTACTGGCGTCCTCAGCGAACACGAGGCCGGAAAGGGGCTGGACATGACCCCATCCGGTATCCGCATCAACGGCCGCCGCTCAACCCCTGGCCGCTATTTTCAGGTGGCAGACCCCGGAACCGGCTGGGGCGGCACTGATGTCGAAGACCCGCTGACTATCCTACGCCCTGCCGACCCGAAACGCGCATGGCCGGGACTGCGTTTGCTGATGATCTCGACGACCGGCGAACAATGGGCCTATTACATTCTCGACGACGATCTTGAACCGCAACCCGCTGAAATCACACCGGAACTGTTGATCGTCGCCGAACGCATCGCGGAAAATTGTGAACCATCGCTGTGTTCGGTATTGTTCATGGGCGGTGCTGGCGGGTCGCTGCGCGCCGGAGTAACCGAAAACCCCGTACGCCTAACGCGGTCGGTCAAGGAATCCCTGACCCATGTCTCGTGCGGTGGGGCCGAGGCATACGTTTGGCCCGGCGGCGGTATCACAGTCATGGTGGATGTGATGGACATGCCAACGAATTCGTTCGGCTATGTGCCCACGCCCGCGCTGGTCGCACCTATTGAATTTACCTTGCGGCGCGAAGATTATGGCACTCTTGGCGGCCATATGGAGCATATTCAGCCGGTGCGCGATGTTGTCACCGCTGATGTACGTCGCGTCACCCAACAAGCGCTGCAATCCGACCCGAATGCCCGCGAAAACTATGGATGGGCGAAAGGGGACAAATGAACGCGCAAGCCACCCTTTTACCCGGCGACAGGTTGCATTTGTCACACGGTCCAATTGACCTGATCATCGGGGCAGATGGCGCGCAAAACATTGCCTTTCGCGCGGCATATCAAAGGTTCGAGACTGTTTTGACAGAGTTGATGGCGGAATTGCCCCTGCTACGCCAGCCAGTTGGGGCTAAACCAAATGGCAAGATCGCACGCCGTATGTACCGCGCGTCCCTACCACATGCCGACGGCCTAACCACGCCCATGATCTGCGTTGCGGGCGCTGTTGCCGAAGAGGTGTTGGCGGCGATGGTTGCGGCCACTGACCTGACCCGCGCTTATGTAAACAACGGTGGCGACATTGCCCTTCATCTGACCGATGAGGCCACTTTCAAGATCGCGATCGCCGCCCCTAACGGGCACAACCTTGGCACAGTCGAAATCACCAGCTCAGAGCCAATTCGCGGCATCGCCACCAGCGGGCAACGCGGTCGTAGCCTCAGTCTAGGGATCGCTGACGCCGTGACAGTTTTAGCGCGCTCTGCATCTATGGCCGACGCGGCCGCCACCAAGATTGCCAACGCTGTTGATCTGCCGGAGCAGTCTGGCATCAAGCGCGCCCCCGCCAATACCCTGCGGGATGACACAGATCTAGGCGCGACCCCAGTCGTCACCTATGTCGAAACGCTGTCTCAAGCAGATGTTGCGCATGCTCTGCAACGCGGTGAAACTACGGCAAACGCCATGCGCGATGCACAATTGATCGACGGGGTCGCATTGTTCTTGCAAGGGCAAAGCCAAATGCTCGGCCTGCCTGTTCAAACGAAAACCTTAAAGAAAGAACCGCACCCATGCCTGACGTCATAATCCGCAAGATGGTCACCAGTATCGAGGAAATCTTTCACGAGGGCGGCCCTCGCGCCAACACGCCGCTAATGCGGGGCTATGTCATCGCTGTGATCGAAAACCCTTATGCAGGATCGTATGTCGAAGATATCCAGCCCTTCATGGAAGACTTGAAACCGCTCGGGCTAGAGATGGCGCAAAAGTTACTGGCCGCCCTCGGGGTTGAGGCGAACCAGGTAGAAGGCTACGGAAAAGGGTCCATCGTCGGCACCGCCGGAGAGTTGGAACATGGCGCACTCTGGCATGCGCCCGGTGGCTATGCGATGCGCGATGTGTTGGGCGGGGCCAAAGCTATTGTCCCATCTTCAAAAAAGGTTGGCGCGGCTGGTGTACGACTTGATGTGCCTGTCACCCATGTCGATGCGTCCTATGTGCGTAGCCATTTCGATTCAATAGAAGTCGGGCTTAACGACAGCCCCCGCGCCTATGAGATGGCTGTGATCTTGGTCATGACCACAGGGTCGCGGATCCACAATCGGGCAGGGGGCTTGGACGCCAAAGACATCAAAGGGGAGGATGGATTAAGATGAGCGCTGACATTCGCAAGATCGCTGTTTGGATCGAAGAAACGCACCGCGAGATCGGGCAGGTCATTTCGCCACCAACCCGCAAGGCCGTTGCCGTTGCAGTCATCAAGAACCCCTTTGCAGGGTCTTATACCGAGGATCTGACGCCGTTGATGGACATCGGCGCAGAGCTAGGTGGTTTGCTGGGTGATAAATGTGTCGCCGCCCTTGGCATCGAACCGTCGCAAGCCGAAAGCTATGGCAAGGCCGCGATGGTCGGCGAGGGCGGAGAGCTTGAACATGCCGCCGCAATATTGCACCCGAAACTGGGCGCACCGCTGCGTGTTGCCGTTGAAAAAGGCGCGGCGCTGGTGCCGTCATCCAAGAAAATGGGCGGGCCGGGGCAGGTGCTGGATGTGCCGCTGGGGCACAAAGATGCCGCGTATGTGCGCAGTCATTTCGACGGAATCGAAGTGCGCCTGAACGATGCGCCGCGCGCCGGTGAAATCATGGTCGCTGTTGCGGTAACCGATAGCGGGCGGCCGTTGCCACGGGTTGGCGGGCTGACCCATACGGACGCCGAAGGCAAAGATGGCCTGCGCTAAAGTCTAGAGTTTATCCAGCAACTTTAGCAATCGCTCGACCTCTCGCGGGGTCAAATTGCCGACGGTTTCGGCGGAAATTTCGTGCGCCGTAACAACCGCATCTGCGGCAAACGCAACACCTGCATCGGTCAACGAAATCTCGAGCCGGCGCATATCTGTTTCGGAGGGGCTGCTTTGTACCAGCCCCTTTTTGCGCAGACGGTCAACCACACCCTTGGTTGTCGCCGCATCCATTCCAACTAGACGGCCCAACTGGTTCTGGCTGATCTTGACCTCATTCCGCAGCTTGGCCAACACCGCGAACTGCGTCGGTGTGATATCCGGCATCAGGCGGTTAAAAATTTCAAGGTGCCGCTGGTTCGCCAGACGCAGCTTGAAACCCACCTGAGCTTCTAGTTGGTATGGTGCCATCCGTGTTGTTAAATCCGCCGCTTCGGTCAATGTATCGTCCAGTATTTTGCTGCAATCGCATATTTCTTGTGCATTATCATCCCATGGATTTTATCTGGGGTCCACATCAGAACGGATCAGAAATATTGTTTGACAGCTAACAAGTTTTTGGTCCTTCATGAAGGCAGTTAACACAAGGAGTCGCCCGTGTCCTTTGTCAGAAATGCTTGGTATGTCGCAGGATGGTCGGCTGATTTTGATCACGACCTCATTCCGCTTACCATGCTTGCGCAAAACCTTGTGATGTTCCGTTGCAGTGATGGAAAGCTTGCCGCTTTGGAAGACCGCTGCCCGCATCGTCTGCTGCCGCTCTCTAAGGGTAAACGCATCGGCGACACCATTCAGTGCGGATATCACGGGATGACCTTTGACGCTGGCGGAAAATGTGTGCGTGTGCCCGGCCAATCGAACTTGCCCGCTAGCGCCTATGTCGACAGTTTCCCTGTGTTGGAGCGTCACGGCATCGTATTCGTCTGGATGGGCGACGCAGATAAGGCAAACCCTGCTTTGGCTTTTGACATGCCGGAACTATCACAAGATGGCTGGCATCTGCACCACGGAGACAAGCTGCATATCAAAGCCAACTATCTTAATGTCGCCGAAAATCTGGTTGACCCCGCACATGTCAGCTTTGTCCACCCGACTACCTTAGGCAACGCCGCGTCAGAAAACGTTCCGGTACATGTGAAAACCGCTGACGAAGTTATTGTGGCGTGGCGTTGGATCAGAGACGCTGAACCCATCGGGTTCTTTAAAAAATTTGGCGGCTTCAACGGCAACGTCGACCGTTGGCATTATTACTATCTTCACATGCCCTCAACCGCTGTGATTGATTTTGGCTCTGCCGATGCTGCGCTTGAACTTCCCGAAGAAGAACGCGACAAAGGCGTGCGCATTTTTGCGCTGCATTT
>RCMY010002481.1_pt1 | contig 16717 bp, 15 predicted proteins | sample 2041341 | NCBI WGS metagenome assembly RCMY01 (sample SAMN09708234, study PRJNA481090) | Marine sediment metagenome, whole genome shotgun sequencing project. | reverse complement strand
TGCCCTTTGCGCGCAGGGCCTGACCGTTCATCAGCGCCGAGAGATCGAAACTTGTGCTGCCAACCATCGATGGGACGGCAAATGTGGCATCCAGCTTGGTCAGACGGTGGTCGGTGCCCGAACGGTGATCGATCATCCGCACAGTTCCATTGCGCACCTCGGCCTTGTCGATGATCAAGGGCCGCGAACCGGCACTTTCCCCCGCAAGCGCGGCAGGTTCGGTGGCACCGTCAACTTCCCAGTTGCCGCGCCCGTCATCTGCGATTTCCAACAGGATTTCTGGGGAAACCGCGCTGATTCCGGTGATTCGAATATCGCCCGTCAACAGCGCCATCACATCGACAGACACCGACAGACCCTTGGCGCGCAGCATCGGCCCGGCGTCGGACCAGTCGGCATTGGCGATCTCGACCGCACCCGTGGTCACGCCAAGACTGGGCCAGAGGGTCGGTCGGACGTCGCCCTGGACCGTCATCGTGCGACCAGTGGCCGCCTGAAACCGGTTTTCGACAAGCGAGGCGATCTTTTCGGCAGGCAGGAACAGCAGCGCGCCGATTGCCAACAGCCCCAGCACGACCAGCCCCATCACGACCCGGACCATCCACCGCATTACCCACCTCCTGTATTTTACGGCAAGTCTAGGCGAAACGCGCCGCGCCGCGCAACGATTGCCCCGAATTGCGCGCCCTGCCCCACACTGTCGCGCCCAGGTGAGTCTCGCGTGCCACAGGTTCTGTGGTCGTATGGTTAAAATGGCGTTGTCAGACCGGCGGCGCGGGCGATACCAAGACAGGGCCGGCGAAAATCCGGGCGAACGGAAACAAGGGGACCGAAATGGTTAACATCGCCTGGGGTGTATTGGGGCTGACGGCGGTTCTGGCCTATCTTTTGGGCGCGGTGCCGTTTGGGTTGGTCATGGCGCGGCTGTTCGGGTTGGGCGATCTGCGCAAAGTCGGATCGGGCAATATCGGCGCAACGAATGTGCTGCGCACCGGCAACCGTACGGCGGCCTTCCTGACGCTGATACTGGACGCGGGCAAGGGCGCGATCGCCGTGCTGCTTGCGCGCTGGTTGGCAGGTGATACAGCCGCGCAGGTGGCCGCCTTCGCTTCGTTTCTGGGGCACTGCTATCCGGTTTATCTGGGGTTCAAGGGCGGTAAGGGGGTGGCGACCTTCCTTGGCACTCTGCTGGCGCTGGCGTTTCCTGTCGGGCTTGCCGCCTGCGCGATCTGGGCTGCCGTGGCCGCGGCCTTCCGGTTTTCATCGCTGGCGGCGCTGGCGGCGGCCGGACTGTCGCCCGTCATCGCGATGATGCTTGGAAATGGCCGTTATTCGCTTTTGCTTGCAGCGCTTGCGGTGTTGATTTTCCTGCGTCACGCCGCCAACATCGCCCGCTTGCGGGCGGGAACGGAACCGCGCATCGGGGCAAAATCATGATCGGCCGTATCGCGCGATTGCTCTGTGTGTGGCGGGTCTGATCCTGCCAAATCAGGCAATGGCGCGGGAAGAAGCACATCCCGCAGTTGCGGCGGTCCTCGACTCGGCCTTTGCCTGATGTATCGCCGACCTACGGGCCGACGATCCCGCCACACCGATGCCCGAACGGTTGATAAGGAACGGAGCGGTGACCTGGGTCGATCTGGACAGCGGCGAGGAGAAAAACGACTCCATCGTCGATTTCAACCATGTCACGTGTTCGCTGACCTATTCCCAGTGGCACGGGACGGGCGGCAGCCCTGCTCGCCAACATCGGCTCGCCCGCTATCCTTTTCGTTCAGGATAGATGGGCGATGCGGCACTCCACCGGCCCGTTCAGCCTTCGGCCTGCTCGCCACACCGGCCTGGGCAGGAGCGGCGGGTCTGCTGTACAGGTGGACCGACCGAAGGATCGCGCGGCGTCAGTAGCTATAATCAGCGTAGATCTGCTTGAGATCACCGTTCCATTTGCCGTGATAATCGGCAAGCAGATCGTCCGCCGGGGTGCGCCCGGTTTCGATCGTTTCCTTCACCGCGTTCAGGAAATGGGTCTCATCAGGGATCAGACCGCCCGCACCGGGCCGGGCCCGCGCCTTGAGACCGGAATCGGCAATTGCCACGACTTCGCGTGACAGATCGTGCATCGAAATCTTGCCGACCTTGGCCTGCAACCCCTGTTCCGACGCGCCGACGCGCAAGGCTTCACGGGTTTCGGCATCGAACCCCTTGACCAGATCCCATGCAGCATCCAACGCGGATTGATCGTACATCAGCCCGACCCAGAACGCCGGAAGCGCGCAAAGGCGACGCCAAGGGCCCCCATCAGCGCCGCGCATTTCAATGAATTTCTTGACCCGTGCCTCGGGGAACAGGGTCGTCAGGTGATCGGCCCAATCTGAAAGTGTCGGCGTCTCACCCGGCAGCGCGGGCAGTTCGCCTTTCAGGAAATCGCGGAACGACTGGCCCAGCGCATCGATGTATTTCCCGTCGCGATAGACAAAATACATCGGCACATCCAACGCATATTGCGCCCATGCCTCGAACCCGAACCCCTCGTCGAAGACGAAAGGCACCATCCCGGTGCGCGCATCATCCAGCCCCCGCCAGACCCGGGCACGCCAAGACTTGTGACCGTTCACCTTGCCCTCGAAAAATGGCGAATTGGCGAACAGCGCCGTGGCGACGGGTTGCAGCGCGATGGCCACGCGCATTTTCTGCACCATGTCCGCCTCGGACGCGAAGTCGAGGTTGACCTGAACCGTGCAGGTGCGGCGCATCATCTGGGTGCCATGGGTGCCGACACTGCCCATATAACTGTCCATCAGGCGATACCGCCCCTTGGGCATCAGCGGCATCTGCTCGTGGGTCCATTCCGGCGCGGCGCCAAGGCCGATGAACCGCACACCAAGCTCATCGGCGACGGATTTCACTTCGCGCAGGTGGTCGTTCACCTCGTCACAGGTCTGGTGGATGGTTTCCAGCGGCGCACCCGACAGTTCAACCTGTCCGCCCGGCTCCAGACTGATGTTGGCGCCGTTCTTTTCAAGCCCCAGAAGGTTGCCGCCTTCGGTCACGGGGGACCAGCCAAAGCGGTCGCGCAGCCCTTCCAGAACGGCATGGATCGAGCGTTTCCCCTCATAGGGCAGCGGCAGCAGAGTATCCTTACAATAGCCGAACTTCTCGTGCTCGGTCCCGATGCGCCAATCTTCCTTGGGCTTGCAGCCGTCGGCCATGTATTCGGCAAGCTCTTCGTGCCGTTCAATCGGGCCACCGCCGCTTTGGGGAATGGACATGGGCTTTTCTCCGGTGCTTCAGCAAGGGTCGGTAAGGGGTTGGTCAAAGATCGGGTCGAGCGTTGGAAGGAAACGTCGGGGAAGTCAATGCAGCCGTCGTCGGGGCTTCGTCCAGATCACCGACAGATGTGGGCCGTCCCCCCGGGCCGCGCGCAGGGCAAGGTCGAAATCGGCACCGGGAAGCGGGGCAAGGGCATCGAACAGGGTTTCCGCCCCACGGGCATCGGCAGGGATGCGCAGCGGCGCGGCTCCGTCCGAGTGAAACAGCCATGCGCGTGGCGCGCGGGCGTCAAATTCCACCCGCACCAGAGTGTCGATGGACAGCGCTGCACCACCGGATGGCGCAAAGTAGGTGATCTGACGTTCGTCGACCTCGACCACCCCGAGCCCGCGGCCATCGCTCCGAAACCGTGCCCGACGCACGGCCTGAAACGCCAGAACGCCGCCCGCCACCAGAATCGTGATTCCCGCCCAGCGCAACAGGCCCAGCGCTGTCAGGGCCCACCACAGGCCCAGCAGCGCGGCAGCCCCGGCCACCATAGGTTCGCGCCAGTGCCAGAGAGCGGCACGAAGGTCAGGACGGATCAGGGATTTCATGCAAAGCTCCGCATCATCGCCAATCGCCGTAAATCGATTGCCACAGGGTAAGCGCAGCCACGGCGGCGGTGTCGGCGCGCAGGATCCGGGGGCCAAGACTGACCGCGCGGGTGAATGGCAGATCCGACAGGCGGGCGCGCTCGGCCTCGGAAAAGCCACCCTCGGGGCCGATCAGGATGGCCCAGGGACCGGGGGTGTCTCCTCGGTCCTTTCGTCCCTCCTCGACCTTTCCGGCGTCATCGACCCTGCCGGCGCTTTCGCCGCCATCCGCGAGGAGGGACGAAAGGACCGAGGAGCGCGCCGCAAGCGATTCGTCACAGAACATCAGCAGGCGGTCGGCGGGCCAATCGGCCAGAACCCGGTCCAGCCGCTGCAGCTCTTCGACCGGAGGCACAAACGTTCCGCCGCATTGTTCCGCCGCCTCGACCGCATGGGCCTGCAGCCGGTCCTGCCGCACCCGTTCCGCATTGGTGAATTGCGTCTGCACCGGACAGATCCGCGCCGCGCCCAGTTCCACCGCCTTTTCGACGATAAAATCCGTGCGCGCTTTTTTGAGCGGCGCGAACAGCAGCCAGACATCGGGCGGATCCTGCTGCGCCCGTGTGGATTCAACCACCCGCAGCACGCCGCGCCGTTTACCGGCCAGCTCCACCTCGGCCCGCCATTCGCCGCTCTGCCCGTTGAACACCCGCAGTTCCGCCCCCACAGACAGCCGCATCACCCCGAACAGGTAATGCGCCTGCGCTTGCGACAGCGGCACGGATTGCGCCGGCGCAAGTGGGTGGTCTAGGAACAGACGGACGATCGAAGCCATGGGAGCATTCTATGTCCACGGACCAGACGACGCCAGAGCCCTCGGCCCCGGGCACCCCACCACCGGATTCGCCAGCCACCGATTCCGTTGCGGATGCCGTTACAGGCAACTGGGTCGACCGGATCGCGCCTGCCGCCACGCGGCCCTATCTTCGCCTGTCGCGGGCCGATCGGCCGATTGGCACCTGGTTGTTGTTGCTGCCCTGTTGGTGGGGCCTGTTGCTGGCCGCCAGTATGATCGGGCGATTCGGCTGGACCGAAGCATGGATCGGGTTTGGCTGCGCCATCGGCGCCTTCCTGATGCGCGGTGCCGGCTGCACTTGGAACGACATCACCGACCGCCACATCGACGGGCGGGTCGAACGCACCCGATCGCGGCCCATCCCATCCGGTCAGGTCAGCGTCAGACAGGCGCTTGCATGGCTGGTGGTTCAGGCGCTGGTGGCCTTCGCGATCCTGCTGACCTTCGATCCCGTCGCGATCTGGCTGGGAATCGGCAGCCTGGGGTTGGTCGCCATCTATCCCTTCGCCAAGCGGTTTACCTGGTGGCCACAGGTGTTTCTGGGGCTGGCATTCAACTGGGGCGCGCTGCTGGCCTTTGCCGCTGTCACCGGCGACGTCCAACTGCCCGCCATCCTTCTTTACCTGTCCGGCATTGCATGGACGCTGTTCTATGACACCGTCTATGCCCATCAGGATATCGAGGATGACGTGCTGATCGGTGTGAAATCGACGGCTCGGTTGTTTGGCGATGACACCCACACATGGCTGCGCCGCTTTTTGGTGGCCAACGTGACCCTGATGGCGCTGGCGATCATCGCAGCACTGGTCGGGCGGGCGAATGTCTTGGCCGTGGTTGTGGCGCTGGGGGCACCATGGGCCATGGGCTGGCACATGGTCTGGCAGTTGTCGCGCCTCGACATCCGCGACACGGGCGTTTGCCTGCGACTGTTCCGCTCCAACCGGGACGCGGGTCTGTTGGTTGCGCTGTTTCTCGCCATTGCGGTGTTGCTTTGATTGCCCCGGGGCGGGTCGGACGATAAACACCTCGCAAATGCCCTTGGGAGCCTTGAACGGCATGCGCTTTTCCAACTTTGTCCCGATGCTGCTCGCCTTTGTTGTGGCCTGTATATTGTCGGTATTTTCCGCTGGTTTTGCCGTCACCCAGATCGAACAACGTTCGGCTGGCGCCGTCACCACGGCAATGCGCGATCAGGGGCACGACTGGGTCAGTGCTTCGGCTGACGGGCTGCAAGTGCTGCTTGACGGCACCGCCCCGGACGAAGCGAGCCGGTTTCGCGCGATCTCTGTGGCGAACGGAATCGTTGACGCTGCGCGGGTGATCGACCGATTCGATGTGGCAGCGGCCTCGGTGATCGAAGCGCCCCGCTTTTCCATCGAAGTGCTGCGCAATGCTGCCGGTATCTCACTGATCGGACTGATTCCGCTGGTGTCCGACCGCGAAGCTCTTGTCGCCAGGATCCGCGCGCTGCCCAAAGCCGGAGAGGTGAGCGATCTTCTGGAAACCGCCGATTTCCCATCCCCCGAAGGTTGGGATGCCGCGCTGGACTTCGGCCTGCTGGCGCTGCGCCAGTTGCCGCGCTCGAAAATCTCGATCGCAGCCGACGCCGTGTCGATAGATGCGATTTCGGACAGTCGCGCCGACAAACGGCGGATCGAATCCGATTTGAGCCGCGCGGCACCCTCGGGGCTGAAGCTGGAAATGAACGTCGCAGCACCGCGCCCGGTGATCACGCCCTTTACCCTGCGGTTCCTGATCGACGAAGACGGCGCAAGGTTCGACGCCTGTTCCGCCGCCACCGAACAGGGCCGGACGCAGATCCTGTCCGCCGCCCGCGATGCCGGGCTCGAGGGATCGGCCGACTGCACCATCGGTCTTGGCGTGCCCAGCCCCGACTGGTCCCGGGCCGCAGTTTCGGGAATCGGAGTGCTGGCCGAAATCGGCGGCGGATCACTGACGCTTTCGGATGCCGACATCACGCTGATCGGTCAGGACACGACCGATCCCGCGCTGTTCGAAAGGATGGCAGGAGAGCTGGAAGGCGCGCTGCCGCTCGGATTTTCCCTGTTCGCTGTACTGCCCAAAAAAGTGGTGATCGACGGCACCGGCGAAGGCGACGGACCGCCTGAATTCATTGCCACCAGAAGCGTCGAAGGTCTGGTGCAGCTCAGAGGTCGGATCGCAGGCGACCGGGCCCGCATCGCCATGGGCAGCTTTGCCAAGGCACGTTTCGGGGTCGATGCGGTAACGGACGCCACCCGCACGGACGACACTTTGCCCGATGGCTGGTTGCCCCGTGTGCTGGCCGCGCTCGAAGCGCTGGGACAGCTGCACAACGGCACCGCCGTGGTACAGCCCGAGGTGGTCAGCATCACCGGCACCAGCGGCAACCCCGACGCCCGTGCCGAAATCTCGCGCATCCTGTCGGATCAGTTGGGCAGCGCCGAGAATTTCGCCCTGCGGGTAACCTATGACAAAAAGCTCGATCCGGTTCTGGGCCTGCCCACTCCCGAGGAATGCGTGGCGCAAATCAATCAGGTCATGGGCGCGCGAAAGATCACCTTTGCCCCCGGTTCGTCCGACATCGACACCGATGCGCGGCAAACGGTCGAACGGATCGCCGAACTGCTGCGCACCTGCAACGATGTGCAGATGGAGATCGGCGGCTATACCGACAGCCAGGGCCGCGAATCGATGAACCAGCAACTGTCGCAGGCCCGGGCCGAGGCGGTGCTGACCGCGCTGGCAGCGCGCCGGGTTGCCACGGCCAATCTTTCGGCGATCGGCTTTGGCGAAGAACGCCCGATCGCCACCAATGAAACCGAAGACGGGCGTGAAGCCAATCGACGGATTGAATTCAAACTGATATCCGCCGATGACGACGAGCAAGACGATGACGCCGGAACCGGGACGGCGGAGGAGGATCCTGCGGGAGCCGAGGACGCGCCCGAGGCTGAGGGCGGAGAGATCATCACGGGCGGTGCAGAAAGCGACAATGAACAGAACTGAATTCATCATCGCAACGGCGATCATCCTGTTCGTTGCCTTTTCGCTGGGCTGGTTCGCCAGCTGGCTGGTACACAAACTGACCCGGGTCAGCCAAAGCGATATCGGCGAGCTCGACACAATGGCGCAGCAGCTGCACGAGGCCGAGGAGACCCGCGACGAGGCGATCCGCTATGTCCATGCGCGCGAGGCAGAGCTGACCAACCAGCTCGCTCAGACCGAGGCCGAACTGCGCGCGGCCATGGATGGGTTGCGCGATGCACGCCACGAGGCCGAGGAACTGCGCGGATATATCGAGCGGACGAGCCAGACGGCCTGACACGTGCGCTCCTGCTGTCTGATGGTGTGATCCTTTCGCAGGGCAGGAAGCGGCAGCCTGGGGGATAGTCTGTCACGCCAGCCCGCCGCCTTCCCCTTACATATCTAGACATCGGGATCGGGCATCGGGCGGGACTTGCGTACTTGCCAGCGGCACGCCGACATCCGCTCGGAGCGATCATTTACCCGGCTTTTTCGAACGCGCAGGCGTCCCGCTTCCCACCCGCGCCGGCACCTCCTCCGGACGGGCACTTGGACCTAATGCCGTGTAAATCTGAGGCCAACCGATGCTTTACAGACTTTCGGGCGCTGGCACCGTCCAGAGGAGGTCCGGTTACCCAAGGGAAGCATTGCCTGACTACGTTTCAACTGTATGGATGGAGCAGCAGGTATCTTGGCGGGCACGAAATAATCAGAACGAACTCATTGACGATTAGGGTATATTATTTCAGTCTCGCGTTGAGAATTTCAGAGGCCCGGACCCAGATGATTGAATTTTTCCAGTATCGCAAAAAGCCGAGTCTCCGTTTCCCGGCGGCAGGCCAGATATGACCTATGCCTTGGAAGCTCGGGGGCTGACGAAAGAATTCAAAGGCTTCGCTGCCGTCAGCAACGTTGACCTGAAAATCCGCAAGGGCAGCATCCATGCGCTGATCGGGCCAAACGGTGCCGGAAAAACAACCTGTTTCAATCTTCTGACGAAATTCCTGCAGCCGACGCGCGGAACGATCATATACGAGGGGCGCGATATCACCCGCATGGCCCCGGCACAGATTGCGCGGCTTGGCCTTGTTCGCTCGTTCCAGATTTCGGCAGTGTTTCCCGATCTGAGCGTGTTGCAGAACGTGCGTGTCGCGCTTCAGCGCAAGCGCGGCGAGAGCTATGATTTCTGGCGGTCGGAAAAGACACTGACCCGGTTTGACGATGCCGCGCGCGCCTTCGTGGAAGAGGTCGGACTGTCGGAATTTGTCAATAACCGCGCGGGCGATCTGTCCTATGGCCGCAAGCGCGCGCTGGAAATTGCGACGACGCTGGCGCTTGAGCCCGATATGCTGCTGCTCGACGAACCGATGGCGGGCATGGCGCAGGCGGATGTCGAACGGATTTCGGCACTGATCCGGCGCGTGGCCAAGGGCCGCACGATCCTGATGGTCGAACACAACCTGTCGGTCGTTGCCGATCTGTCGGACTGGATCACCGTCCTGGCGAGGGGCGAGATTCTGGCCGAGGGCGATTACGAAACGGTCAGCAAATCGCCTGCGGTGATCGAAGCCTATATCGGGGCAGAAGCATGAGCGACAAGGCAAGTGACGGCGCGCTGCTGCGGGTCGAGGGGCTTCAGGGCTGGTACGGCGAAAGCCACGTCCTGCACGGTGTCGATTTCACGGTAAACCCCGGCGAGGTCGTGACCCTTTTGGGGCGCAACGGCGCGGGCAAGACATCGACCCTGCTGGGCATCATGGGCATCCTGCCCCGGCGCGAAGGCTCGGTCCGGTTTAACGGCAACGAGATCATCGGCCTGCAACCACGCCAGATTGCGCGGCTGGGCATCGCCATCTGCCCCGAGGAACGCGGCATCTTCGCCTCGCTCAACGTCGAGGAAAATCTGATGCTGCCGCCGCGCATCGCCGATGGCGGCCTGAGCGTCGAGCGGATCTTTGACCTGTTTCCCAACCTCAAGGAACGCCGCCGCAGTCAGGGCACGAAACTGTCTGGCGGCGAACAGCAGATGCTGGCCATCGCGCGGATTCTGCGCACCGGCGCCAAATTGCTTTTGCTGGACGAACCAACCGAGGGGCTGGCCCCGGTCATCGTCCAGCAGATCGGTCGCACCATTGCCGCGTTGAAGAACGAAGGCTTTACCATCGTTTTGGTGGAACAGAACTTCCGCTTCGCCGCATCCGTCGCCGACCGTCACTATGTCGTCGATCAGGGGCGGGTGATCGACATGATCCCCAACGCCGACCTGAAGGCGAACATGGACAAGCTGCACGCCTATCTTGGCGTCTGAACAACAAAAACCGGCGCGAAATTGCGTCATGATAAGGGAGAGAACGACATGATGAAATCACTGGCATATGGAACGGCGCTCGGCGCGCTGATCGCCGGATCGGCGATGGCTCAGGACATCGAAGTCAAGCTGGGCGTGCTGAACGACCGCTCGGGCGTCTATGCTGACCTTTCGGGCGAAGGCTCGGTCGTGGCCGCGCGTATGGCGGTCGAAGATTTCAAGGCATCCGACAAGGGCCTGAAAGTCGAGATTATCTCGGCCGACCACCAGAACAAGCCCGATATCGGCTCGAACATCGCCCGTCAGTGGTATGACGAAGAAGGCGTGAACGCGATCCTCGACGTGCCAACATCCTCGGTCGCGCTGGCTGTGGCCGACATCACCGCCGAAAAGAACGGCGTGCTGATCAATTCCGGCGCAGGTTCGACCGCGCTGACCCGCGAACAGTGCCGCGCGACGACGATCCACTGGACCTATGACACCGCAGCCCTTGCCAATGGCACCGGCGGCGCGATGACCAATTCAGGCGGTAAAAAGTGGTTCTTCCTGACCGCTGATTATGCCTTCGGTCACTCACTGGAAGAAAACACCGCCAAGGTGGTCGAAGAGAACGGCGGCGAAGTCGTCGGCACCGTCAACGTACCGTTCCCGGCACAGGATTTCTCGTCCTTCCTGCTGCAGGCCCAAGGGTCTGGCGCTGATGTCATCGGTCTTGCCAACGCTGGCGGCGACACGGTGAACGCGATCAAGCAGGCGTCGGAATTCGGCATCACACAGGCGGGTCAAAAGCTGGCCGCGCTGCTGTTCTTCGTCACCGACGTGCACGCACTTGGGGCCCAGACGGCACAGGGCCTGTCCCTGACCGAAGCCTTCTATTGGGATCAGAACGACGCGACCCGTGCATGGTCCAAGCGGTTCTTCGACACCCACGGCTCGCAGCCGACCATGGTGCAGGCCGGGGTCTATTCCGGCACGCTGGCTTATCTTGCTGCGGTCGAAGCTCTGGGCAGCGCCGATGACGGCAAGGCCTTGGTTGCCAAGATCAAAGAGATGGAGATCGAAGATCCGCTCTTTGGCAAGGTCAAGGTACGCGGCGACGGGCGTGCGGTCCATGACATGTACCTGTTCCAGGTTAAGTCACCGGACGAATCGACCGGCGAATGGGATCTCTACAACCAGATCTCGTCGATCAATGGCGACGACGCCTTCCTGCCGATGCTGGACGAGTGCGACTTTACAAAAATGTAAGCCGATAACGGCCAATCCGCCCTCCGGATCCATCCGGGGGGCGGTGCATGAAACGACGACGGGGCACTTTTCGCATGTTCGAGCTTTTGGGAATTCCGCCGCAGGTCCTTTTGGGACAACTGCTGCTTGGCCTGATCAACGGGTCGTTTTATGCTGTCTTGTCGCTTGGGCTGGCCGTGATTTTCGGCCTGCTCAACATCATCAACTTCGCCCATGGCGCGCTGTACATGATGGGCGCCTTCGTGGCCTGGATGCTGTTGCACTATCTTGGCATCGGCTATTGGCCCGCGCTGATCCTTGCGCCGCTGATCACGGGTGCCTTCGGAATTCTGCTGGAGCGCACGATGCTGTCGCGGCTCTATCATCTTGACCATCTTTACGGGCTGCTGCTGACCTTTGGTCTGGCGCTGATCATTCAGGGGCTGTTCCGCAACTACTATGGTATTTCTGGCCTGCCCTATCAAATTCCTGACCTTCTGTCAGGTGGCAACAACCTTGGATTCATGTTCCTGCCGAACTATCGCGCCTGGGTCGTCGTTGCTTCGGCGATTGTGTGTTTGGCCACATGGTTCATCATCGAAAAGACCCGGCTTGGCGCCTATCTGCGCGCGGCGACGGAAAATCCGGTGCTGGTCGGTGCATTCGGCATCAACGTGCCGCTGCTGATCATGCTGACCTATGGCTTTGGCGTGGCGCTGGCGGGGTTTGCCGGTGTGCTGGCCGCGCCGATCTATTCGGTCAATCCGAACATGGGCGCCGACATGATTATCGTGGTCTTTGCCGTGGTGGTGATCGGCGGCATGGGATCGATCATGGGGGCAATCCTGACGGGATACGTACTGGGACTGGTCGAGGGCCTGACCCGGGTATTCTATCCCGAGGGATCGGCGGTGGTGATCTTCGTCATCATGGCGATCGTACTTTTGATAAAGCCCGAAGGGCTGTTCGGGAAGGCCGCTTGAGATGCAACAGACTGACACCGTAACCCCGCCTGTCGAGACGATCGCCTCGGCCACCGGGATGCCGATGCTGCACAAGATCATTTTCCTTGGACTGCTCGCATTTCTGATGGTGCTGCCGTTTATGGTCTATCCGATCTTCGCCATGAAGGTGATGTGCTTTGCGCTGTTCGCGGCGGCGTTCAACCTGCTTCTCGGGTTTGGCGGTCTGCTGTCATTCGGCCATGCCGCCTATTTCGGCAGCGCAAGCTATGTCGCCGCCCACGCCGCCAAGGTCTGGGGTCTGACGCCCGAACTGGCGGTGCTGTCGGGCACGGCCGCGGCGGCCTTTCTCGGGCTGGTGATCGGTTCACTGTCGATCCGCAGGCAGGGGATCTATTTCGCCATGGTCACGCTGGCCTTTGCGCAGATGATTTATTTCCTGTCCCTGCAACTGCCCTTTACCGGCGGCGAGGATGGGATTCAGTCGGTTCCGCGCGGCGAACTGTTCGGAATCTTCTCGCTTGAGAACAACATTCCGCTGTACTTCTTTGTGCTGACGGTGACCTTCGGCGGTATCCTGATGCTGTACCGCATCGTGAATTCGCCCTTCGGTCAGGTGCTGAAAGCGATCCGCGAGAATGAACCACGCGCGATCTCGCTTGGCTATAACGTCAACCGTTACAAGCTGATGGTCTTTGTGCTGTCGGCGACGTTCGCCGGACTTGCCGGGGCCACGAAAAGCCAGGTGTTCCAGCTTGCCTCGCTGACCGATGTGCATTGGTCGATGTCGGGCGAGGTGGTGCTGATGACACTGCTCGGCGGCATGGGCACCATCTTTGGCCCGTTGGCGGGGGCGGCGATGATCGTGACGATGCAGAACTATCTTGCGACCTTCGGGGCCTGGGTGACCGTGATTCAGGGCGTCATCTTTGTGATTGGCGTGCTGCTGTTCCGCGAAGGCGTGATTGGCGTACTGGCACGCTGGTTCAAGCGCCCGCTGTAATCGCGGACGTTCACCGCCACAACGCTGCGCCGTCCGGGCCAATCGCCCACCGCATCTGCCGGTCACCCGGCAATTCTGTTGCCGCACCCGGCAGTGCCAACGGCGCTTGCAACACCCGCCACGCGGGATACCGGACAGCCATGTCCGGCAAAGGCAGAAGCACCGGCCATGGTCGATCTGCACAAGCCGTGCGGTGCCCTTTTGGAGAGTGTGCGGATAACCGCCTGAATACCACCGACATTTGCCGTTGCTTTGCCTCTTTCGCGGACAGGTCGGTCATCCCTATCGGTGAATTTGCTTGGCCAATTGACTTGTGAAGGGTGGGTGACTACCTTTTGATTCATGATGGTACATGCAGATCATTTCCGCTTTCGCCTGCTCAACCGCCCTTTTCCCCGGGCGGTCTAGGCGCGCCTGCGCCTGTCGAACGACCCGGGGCATCATCTCAATCCGAAGTATGAGCGTGAAACGACATTGTCGTCCGAGGAGCAGTCATGACCGGTATTCGCGAAACCCAATTTTCCAGTCCCCAGTCCCGCCTTGGCCCCAAGATATCAACGCGCCGTCAGGCGATGTTGCCCTTGGACGACCATCGGCGGCTTCAGCAATATCTGTCCCTGTGTGAGACACCGGAACAGCCGGATGCGGCGATCCTTTGCCATGTTCTGCACCACAAGATCATGTCATCCGATCCCGTCAGCAACCTGTCCCTCCGCGATCTCGTGACCGGCGGTTGCCGGGTCGAGTTTTCTGTGGGCAACGGGCCGTTGCAGACCGGATTGATGTCCCACACGGCGCGTTCAGCGCCCGATATCGGGGTCATTCCGGTATTCTCGCTGCTGGGCGCCACGCTGATCGGTATGCGGGTGGGCCAGCGCGCGCCGCTTCTGTCCGAGGACGGTACCATCGCCACACTCTTGGTCACCGGCGTCGAACAACCGACCTAAGACTGCAAATCGCTATCCATGGGGGGGCATATTGCTTCCCCCGCTGTCGTTTTTTTTACTCATCTCTGAAGGAGGTTTACTGATGTCCACTCCCCGGACTGACAACGTGAAACCGCGCCGCGAGCGCGCCCCGAGAATCGTGATCGAGGCGAATGCCCTTGCCCATCTGGAATCCCTGGCGGAAGGCGCGATTCAGCGCAATCCGGAGCTGGCCAATCGTCTGCTTGACGAGTTGGGGCGCGCCCGCATCGTCAAGCAGGAGAAACTGCCGGCGAATGTGGTGACCATCGGCAGCACCGTTTCCTATCGCGATGAATCCACCGGACAGGAAAAGACCGTGACGCTGGTCTATCCCGAAGACGCGGATATCGCCCTCCAGCGGGTGTCTGTCATGACGCCAATCGGCGTGGCACTGGTCGGGCTCGCCGAAGGTGCGGCCTTTCACTGGAACACGCGCGACCACCAGCGGCGGGCATTGACGGTGATCAAGGTTGAACAGGCTCCAGCAGCGACCGAAGCGTGATCTCCGGGCGGGGGCGGGCGGCGGGCGGCATGCCCCGAACCCGCCCGCCCGCAAGCCTTGGCGACGGCTTACAAAAGCCACTCCACCGGCAACCAGCCGACCACGGCAATCGCCGCCCTTTTGAATATGTTCGAGCCGGGTTCGTCACCTGTCACCTCGGTTGTGACCGGATCGACCCAGACAGGATGCCCGGCCTTCAGTTCAACCCGCCACGCCATACCACTTAATTCGCGATCGAATGCGTCGTGCAGGCCCTGCGCCATCTGCGGGCTGTCGATCAACAGGCCCATTTCGGTATTCAGCGTGGTCGACCGGGGATCGAAATTGAACGATCCGACAAAAATCCGCTCACCGTCCACGGCAAATGTCTTGGCATGCAGGCTGGCCCCCGATGATCCGAACGGGCCCATCTTGTCGAGCGGGGCATTCGGTGCCGACGTGCGCCGCAACTCGTACAGCCCGACACCGGACCGCAGCAATGCCTTGCGCCGCTTGGCATATCCCGCATGAACCGGCAGCACATCTGTCGCCTCAAGCGAGTTCGTCAGCATCCGAACCGAGACGCCGCTTTTCTGCAGTACGCCAAAGGCCCGCGTTCCCGCCTTACCCGGTACGAAATATGGTGAGATTCCGTCAAACTTCGCTTCGATATGCCCAACCGCCCGCAACAGACGCGAGGCAAGCAGATCCTCACGCGGAACAGCGCCTTCGCCCTTGACCGGATCGTCACTGACAAGAACGGCGGTGGTCCATTCAAGCTCAAGACGCCCCTCAGCCAATGCGGCGACGATATCGGATTTCTGTAAAAGGTCACGATATTCAGACATTTGCGGATCGCTCTGTCTCTGAGCCAATCCTGCACCAATCGGGTCAGAACCATCGGGCTTGCCCACGATCAACCCGGCGGGGTGAACCGAAGGTGCCGCCCAGTACCGGTCGAAATCGGCCGAAACGTCGGACACGATGCCACCCACCGCCAACACGTCCAGATCGACGAACAGCGCGGTTGCGCCGGTGCCGAAATATTCGTCTCCGACATTCCGGCCCCCCAGAATTGTCACGTGACCGTCCACCGTAAAGGATTTGTTATGCATCCTGCGGTTCAGACGGAAAAAGTCGAACCCATAGGACAGCAGTTTGAGCCGCCGCAGGTTGAACGGATTGTACAGCCGGACCTCGACATTGGGATGGGCCACCAATGCGGCCAGTTCGGGGTCAAGGCCCGAGGTGCCGTTGTCGTCCAGCAAAAGCCGCACCCGAACGCCGCGCTCGGCGGCGCGTTGCATCGCATCAAGAAGCAGGTATCCCGTCAGATCGCCGTGCCAGATGTAATACTGCGCGTCGATCGACGACACGGCAGCATCCGCCAGGATCATCCGCGCGGCAAAAGCGTCGGCACCATTCTGCAGCGGCGCGATACCGGTCAGACCGGCGTGATCTTTGCTGCGTTGTGACAGAGCGTCGGCGATGGGTCCGGAGACAGAAGGCGGTAAGGCCAGGCTGTCGGTTCGCTCGGTCACCATCGGCGTTGCAAAGACGATCCTTGCAAGGATGATTGCAAACGACAGGAACACCGCAAAGGCGAAAAAGTATTTCAGAACCATCAACATCGGAATTCCCTGAAGCGCGAAGGCCGGACATGCCAGATGTGGCCTCCGCCGCACGTTCATGCAACTGTTCTCTCGTTGCCGCGTTAGACAGCGACGGTCGCAATCCACCCTTACAAGCCATGCAACCGGCGCAAAGCGGGCGACGTCACGGTTTCCTTTGTCCCGGCGCCGGCCAAATATATCGGGCCCGCCACAGCAGTCACGGACCACGGGCGCGGGTGAGCCGAATCTGTCCCTTGATCCGACCATTGATGCTTTCGGTTTCAAGCCGCTGGGCAGAAACGGGGACATGACTGGGATCCGGCGTTCGATCGCTACTATACCGGCGGCATCATGACCGCGTGGTCTATGAATACTATTCGCTGCCGGATCTGGCTTCAGACACGGACACCCCGGCCAAAACCCAAAG
>RCMY010002480.1_pt1 | contig 16722 bp, 14 predicted proteins | sample 2041341 | NCBI WGS metagenome assembly RCMY01 (sample SAMN09708234, study PRJNA481090) | Marine sediment metagenome, whole genome shotgun sequencing project. | reverse complement strand
TTCCATCACGATGTATGTGTCGGAGTCCTCGGTTTTCAATATGGTGTAGCCCAATTTGGCCGAGATCGTATCGGTAGGTTCAAACAGCAATTTGACCCGCGCACCATCGCGATTACGCGCCTCATCCAGATCACGGATGATGTTTTCAGTACCGGTTTCGCGGTCGTCGGAGAGCAAAGCGATACGCGCGGCGAGCACGCCTTCAATAAGCGGCACGGACAGGGCACCCTGCACGTTGTAACCCTGCGGATCAAATTGATAAGAGGCGCGGATATTGCCCTCGAGTTCTTCCAGATTCGGGTCGGCGGTTTCGAGTATCAAGGCACCGGTGGGTGACGGCTGACCGTACAATGTTCCCTGCGGGCCGCGCAGAATTTGTACCTGCTTCATGTCGTACATGCTGGCAAACGCGAAATGACCTTGCGAACCGATGAAAAAATCGTCCAGGTAAGTGGCTACACGCGGCGGTGCGGTTTGCTGGGCGAAGGTACCCACACCGCGCACAGCCACACCGGCATTGCTGTCGCCTTCATAGCGAATTTCCACACCGGCGGTGAGCTTGTTCAGCTCGTCAGCCTGGAATATAGCGGCGTCGCGCATTGCGTCAGCGCTGACGAGGTTAACTGTCAGCGGTGCTTCGGTTAGCGATTCTTCGCGTTTTTGCGCCGTCACCACAACCTCTTCCAGCTGCAGCATCTCAGGTTCTTGCGCCAGAGCGCTGCCGGCAACCATAGACCCCGTTATCGTTATACTCGAGCAAATGAGTGCTAAATTGGCTGTTTTCTTATGCATACTTACTACTCCAGACTTCTTGCTTTGTAATTAAATAACGCTAATGTCGCGGATAATTGGTTGGAATGCTCAAACGAAATAGCATAGCCGTTGTAACATTGGAAAAACAGCGCGGAATGGTTCGTTTTTATTAACGATTCGGTTCATTACAACTGGCAAAATGCAGCTTGCCTGGCGAGCCGTCGATTTATGATTTTGAAACAGATGTGCAATTATTGAACAAGGGTACAACTAACGCAATGAGTAACGCATTAGTGGCACGCTACAAGTTTGACCGCTTGCTGGACTACATCGACGCAATCGGATTAGATGCAGACGCACTCGCGCACCGTGCCGGGCTCAACCTCGCCAAATTAACTACGTTACCCGACCACAGCGGCATACCCGGCACCTATTACGCTAAACTTTATCAAGCCACCGTGGTGCAAATGCAACAGCTCGATCGTGCTATTCCCTGGGCAGCTGGCATCGGCAGTGACGCTTTTCACTTGATGTGTTGCAGCATAATCAGCTGCAAAACGCTTGGCGAAGCACTGCAAAGAGCGCAGCAGTTCGACGCCTTGGTATACCCACTGGTTGGTCATCAGATGCGCATTGACGCGTCTGCGACGACCGCCCTCCTTAGTTACGACATCAAAACTGACCGGCCGAACACATTGTTTGCGCCACCGGAGTGGGACCTGACAATGCACTACGCGGCGCTGGCAAAATCGTCCGGCTTGCGCGTCTGGTTCTCTTTATCTGGCTGGCTAATAGGGCGGAGCATAGCGCTGGAACATGTGACCGTGAGCGCCCCTTCGATCACGCCGAAACATGACGCCAGTCTCGAGCAGCTATTTAACTGCGCGGTGCAGTTTGATGCTGATAACAATACCTTGAGCTTTCCCGCTAAATTTCTGAATTATCGCATCGTGCACACGTCGAAATCGCTGGAGCAATTTTTGCAGCAAGAGCTTTACCAACTTTGGGATCCAGAAGAGCAACTCGCAAGCACCACTGCCGCCATTCAGTCGCTGTTAGGCTCTGATTTTAGCGAAGGCATTCCACCGTTTGAAACGATGGCCAAATACCTGCATATGTCGACATCGAGCCTGCGTCGTCGACTAATGAAGGAGAACACCAGCTACCAGCAAATAAAGGATGAACGCCGCCACGCTGCGGCGATAGATTATTTACGCCGTGACGATATAAAAATTCAGGAAGTGGGCGAGCTGCTGGGCTTTACCGAAACCAGTTCTTTTGTGCGCTCATTTCGTAACTGGACCGGTATGACGCCGAAGGTTTTTCGCGACGGCGCACAGTCTATTGTTGAGCATTGAATGCCTGTTATGGACGGTCTTCGCGACTTCAGTCGCGGACAAATTTGTCAACAAATTCGAATGTTATCGTCCTGCTTTTTCTATCTCTTATCAAGTACTATTCAAACCGCGCTTGTGAACCACTGCCGTTAAGTAGAAATCAGTATGAGTAAACCTCTAGAAAACAAAGTCGCGTTCGTCACTGGTGCAGGCCAAGGCGTAGGCCAAGGCATCGCTTTTGCATTCGCCGAACATGGCGCCAAAGTTGCTGTTTCCGGGCGCACACTCGAAAAATGCGAAACCACGTGCGAAGAAATCAAGCGCCGTGGCGGCGAGGCAATCTCCATCGCCTGCGACGTCAAGAGCAACGAGTCACTGAATAGTACGGTGCAAGAAGTGGTCAGCACTTTTGGCGGCCTTAACATTCTCGTTAATAATGCCCAGGAAGTGCCGAATGGCAAGCTGCTGGACGTGAGCGACGACAAGTTCGAAGCAGGCTGGCAGTCTGGCCCGCTGGCGACCATGCGACTAATGAAACTCTGCTACCCACATTTAAAGGGCGACGGCAGTATTGTGAATTTAGCCAGCTCGGCGGGAAAGCGCTGGGACATGACCGGTTACGGTTGCTATGCCGCTGTAAAAGAAGCTATTCGTTCGCTGACCCGCGCTGCGGCCTGCGAATGGGGACCCGACAACATTCGCACCAACGTTATTTTGCCGCACGGCAAATCGCCCGGCCTGGTGTGGTGGATGAACGAAAACCCTAAGGAAGCCGAAGAGTTTTTCTCGCAAATACCGCTACGACGGGTGGGCGAATGCGAGGACGACATCGGCAATTTTGTTGCTATGCTGTGCAGCGACGCCAGCCGTTACGTCAACGGCCAAAGCATTGGCCTTGATGGCGGCCAGGCCTATTTAGGTTAAACAAGCCGGCTAGCCAGCGGCCCTTTCGCAACTAAAGTCGCTCCTACAATGGTATAGCTGGCCTGTGGGAGCGACTTTAGTCGCGAAAAAGGTGCGAACCACCCTCAGCTTTCTCAAAAGCCGGTGTTGCCAATTTTTTATTGTTGCCGCCGATGGCTGCAATATCTTAAAGGAACATTGCATGACTGACCTGTTTGATCCGCTAACACTGGGCCGTATTTCTCTGGCCAACCGAATTATCATGGCGCCCATGACGCGCAGCCGCGCCGGCGACGGCGATGTGCCGACCGCTATAAACGTTGAATACTATCAACAGCGCGCCACTGCCGGTCTGATCATTACCGAAGGTACGCAGCCCAGCCCCAATGGCAAGGGTTATTGCCGTACGCCGGGCATACACAGTGAAGAGCAAATCGCCGGCTGGCAAAAAGTAGTAGACGCCGTCCATGCTGAAGGTGGCAAAATCGTACTGCAAATTATGCATGTTGGCCGCGTTGCCAGTCACCTCAACCGTGAGCCGGGCACCGAGACTGTTGCCCCTTCAGCCATACAGGCGAAAGGCGAGATGTATACCGACGCCGAAGGCATTGTGCCATTTGACACACCGCGCGCGCTGGCAACCGACGAAATTGCAGGCGTGGTCGACGAATACCGCCAGGCTACAGCAAATGCTTATAATGCCGGCTTCGACGGCGTAGAACTGCACTGCACCAGCGGCTATTTACCGGCGCAGTTTCTATCGACCAACACCAACGAGCGTGACGATAAATACGGCGGCAACGTAGAAAATCGCTGTCGCTTCGTGCTGGAAGTTTTACAAGCTATGATTAGCGTAGACGGTGCTGACCGCGTTGGCATGCGCATCTGCCCCGGCAATCCGTTCAATAATCTACGCGATGCAAACCCCGAAGAAACCTTCGCTGCCCTGCTCGACCAAGTGGAACCGCTAGGTCTGGCTTATCTGCACGTGATTCAATCATCGTGGCCGGATAAGGACAACTTTGCCCTTGCAAAGGCCCACTTCAGCGGCAAATTAATTGTCAACGAAAGCTTCGATCTGGAAAAAGGCCAGCAGGCAGTAGCCGACGGCATTGGCGACGCAGTCTCCTACGCGCGCCACTATATTGCTAATCCGGATTTGGTACGACGCTTCAAGGAAGGTGCGCCGTTGAATGATTTTGACAACGGCACTTTATATACGCCAGGTCCGAAAGGTTATACCGACTACCCAACTTTGTAGATTTCGCTTTACAATCGCTGCCCCCGCTGCTTTTGGTGAGGGGTAGCAGGCAAGCAGCATGCAACAACTCTCAGGTCTGGACGCGGCGTTCGTACATCAGGAGAGCGCACGTACGCCCATGCACATCAGCCCGGTGCTGATTTATCAACCTGCCACAGCCGGCAGCGTTGAGCTGGCCACCATTGCTCGGCAATTCGCCGGCATCCTGCATAAATCACCGGTTTTTCGCCGTAAATTGTTCAAAGTCCCCATGGGCATGGATGCGCCGTATTGGGTAGATGATCGGCACTTTAAACTGGAAAACCACATTCATGCGCAAGCCCTGAGCGCGCCAGGCGACTGGCAGCAATTGTGCGAACTGTTGGCACATCTGCATGCCAAAGGCCTGAATATGCAGCGCCCATTGTGGGAAGCGTGGTTGATTAACGGCCTCGATCACATCGAAGGCTTAGCCGCAGGCTCGTTCGCGCTGATGCTGAAAATTCATCATGCAGCGGTAGATGGCATGTCGTTGGCGCGTATGGTAGGTGCTATGCATGACGCCGGTGCGGCTGAGCAAGCCGATGCCCAGCAGGAAGACTGGCAACCCGAAGCGCCCGACGCGATGGCGCTGTGGAACAATTCTAATATGCGGCAGATGCTGCGCCCGCTAAAGTTTGCCGGCACCTTTAGAAAACTGCTGCCGGTGGTGTCAAAAGTCAGACAGCAGCGGCAACAGCCGCGCGACAATCCCAGCACGCCAACCCGAGCAAAAACCCGTTTCAACGCCGAGGTAAGTAAAGAGCGCGTGGTCGGTGCAATTCGTATGGACGCGCAGAGCTTAACAACAATTAGGCGCGCGGTGCGGCGAGTCACGTTTAACGACATCGCCGTGAGCATTGTCGGCGGTGGTCTGCGCAAATATCTCAACGCTAAAGGCGAACTGCCGCAGGACTCACTGGTCTGCGGCGCACCCGTTAGCCTGCGCAGCAAAGCCGACGACAACGCGCCTGGCAACAAAATCGTCACCATGCAAATAGGCCTTGCCAGTGACCTGGCAGACCCGGTAGAACGCCTGCGCGCGGTGCATCAATACGCGCTGGAGGGCAAAGCCAAAATCAAAGCGCTTGGTACCGACACCGTCATGGAAATTAGCGACAGCATAGCACCCGCTATGCTGGCAGAAACGCTGCGCGGCGTATTTTTGGCTACCCTCATACACGACGATATTCCGGTGCCGTTTCACGTCATGGTATCGAATGTACCTGGTCCGGATCAGCCGCTACAGCTGGCCGGCGCAGAACTGCACAGCATTCTGGGACTGGGACCAATCCGCCACACCATGGCTTTGTTTCACATATTGACGCACAGCGCAGAGATATACTCGATAACGTTTACATCGTGTCGCGCGGTAATGCCCGATTTTGCGTTCTACGAGCTGTGTCTGCAGGAGAGCTTTGCCGAGCTGCTGGCTGCAGCAACCACGCAACAATAAAATGCGAAGTGAACCTATATGTTAAGCAATGCGGGTCCTACCGCCATGTTTTACTTTCATTCGACGAGTAACATACAGTAGGCTTTAACTAACACTAACAACTAGCAGTTTTTCACTGCGCATCAGCAGTAAGAGGAAGATAACTATGAACTATTTTGTGACTGGCGGTACGGGATTTATCGGGCGCTTTTTAATTGACAGATTACTAAAACGCGACGGCACGGTTTACGTGTTGGTGCGCAAGGGGTCGAAGAAGAAATTTGAAGCGCTACAGGCACGCAATCCCGATGCCGCCGACCGCCTTATTGCTGTTAGCGGCGACTTGACCAAGGATAAACTGGGGCTGGGTAAATCTGACCTGAAAGATCTTGAAGGTAAAATCGACCTGTTCTTTCATGTGGCGGCAATTTACGACTTAAACGCGACGGCCGAAAGCCAACAGGCGGCTAACGTTGACGGCACACGTAACGCCGTCAAGTGTGCCGAAGCGCTGCAAGCTAAGTGCTTTGAACATGTCAGTTCGATTGCAGTGGCCGGAAAATACACCGGCACCTTCCGCGAGGATATGTTCGAAGAAGCCGAAGAGCTGGTACATCCATATTTTCAAACCAAGCATGAATCGGAGGCACTCGTACGCAAAGAGTGCAAAATTCCTTACCGTATTTATCGCCCCGCGTCGGTTGTTGGCGATTCGCAAACCGGCGAAATCGATAAAATCGACGGTCCTTATTACTGCTTTAAGGTACTGCAGAAAATTCGTAGTGCATTGCCACCGTGGTTTCCGCTTATCGGCATCGAGTCCGGCCGCTTCAATATCGTACCGGTAGATTACGTCGTTGATGCAATGGATTACATCGCGCATAAGAAAGGGCTTGATGGCGAGTGCTTTCATTTAACCAATCCCGACAGCTATTCCGCAGCAGAGATGATGAACATTATCGCTGAAGCCGGGCATGCACCGAAATTTGCACTGCGGCTGGATATGCGCATTTTCTCATTCCTGCCTGCGGGAGTGACGTCCATGATGGGCAAGCTGCCGCCGGTCAAACGTCTGATCAAGTCGCTGTTTGAAGGCTTGGGCATGCCCGAAGACGCGGCGCTGTTTTTCACCTGGAACACCCGTTTTGATAGCCGCGATACTGAAAAAGCTCTGAAAGGCAGCGGTATCGAAGTGCCTAAACTGTCGAGCTACGCCGGCGTGTTATGGGACTATTGGGAGCGCAATCTCGACCCCGATTTGTTTATCGACAAATCGCTGCGCGGCAATGTCAACGGCAAGGTCGTGGTGATAACCGGCGCCGGCACCGGCATCGGCCTGGCAGCAGCCAAACGCCTGGGCGAAGCGGGTGCGAAAATCGTAATCTGTGGTCGCACCATGGAAACGCTGGAAGAAGGCAAGAAGGAAGTTGAAGAGTTGGGCGGCGAAGCATACGCCTACACTTGCGATTTATCTGATATGGAATCCTGCGACTCGTTTATCAAAGAGGTGCTGGACAACCACGGCCAGATTGATATTTTAATCAACAATGCCGGTCGTTCCATCCGCCGCGCGGTTGAGCATTCCTATGACCGCTTTCACGATTTTGAGCGCACCATGCAGCTAAACTATTTTGGCTGCCTGCGCCTGTCGCTGGGCGTGCTGCCCGGCATGAGTAAGCGCCGCGATGGTCATATTATTAATATTTCTTCAATTGGCGTCGTTGGGCCACCAGCACGTTTCTCGGCCTACATTGCATCCAAGTCAGCACTGGAAGGCTGGACCCGCTGTGCAGAATGTGAATTTATCGATCGCAACATTCACTTCACCAACATCAATATGCCATTGGTGCGCACGCCAATGATTGGGCCCACCAAGGTCTACGACTATGCGCCAGTGCTAAGCCCGGAAGAGGCGGCCGATATGGTGGTGGATGCGGTGGTAAACAAGCCAAGCCGCATCATAACCGGCACCGGCCGCATGTTCCAGATCTGGCATATGTTGGCGCCGAAAATGGCGGCCACGGCCATGAACATCCCGTTCCGTATGTTCGATGACTCGAATGCAGCCAAAGGTGTGAAGAAAGTCGATAAAACCGAGCCTACCAATGAACAGGTGGCAATGGCTGCACTGATGAAAGGGGTGCACTTCTAGGGTGACTGTCTAGTTTAACCTTGCTCTAGCGGCCTGGCTTTGGTTTGCATCGCTCAGGCCGTTTTTTACTCTGATGTTGCATTGTATGATCGAATTCATTCGACCTCTTGGCCGGATAAATCCGGCCCTACGTTACGCAGCAAGCGGTGGATAATCTACAACCCAACACAGGGGTTACGCTATGGGTTTACTCGACAACAAGGCCGGCCTGGTAACCGGCGGTGGCGGCGGCATCGGTCGTGCTATATGTGAGGCTTATGCACGCGAGGGCGCGAAGGTACTCGTCTCCGATTTCAATGCAGAAACTGGTCAGGAAACGGTTGAGATAATCAAAGCCGCCGGTGGCGAAGCAGTTTTCTGTGCGGCAGACGTCAGCAAGGAAGACGCTGTTAAAGCCATGGTACAAGCTGCGGTCGACAATTTTGGCCGCCTCGACATTGCCTGCAACAGCGCGGCGCTGAGCCGTGGTTCTGGCCCCATACACGAATTTTCGCGCGAAACCTTCGATCAAACATTGGAAATGTGCCTGACCAACACCTGGCTATGCCTCAAATACGAGGTCGAAACCATGCTAACCAGCGGCGGCGGCTCTATTGTTAATATCTCTTCCAACGCCTCTTTGAACGGCCAGGCCTTTAACACGGCCTACGCGGCGGCGAAAAGCGGCGTTAATATTCTCACTAAAAGTGCCTCTATGGAATACGGTGGTCAGGGCATACGTATTAATGCGGTTTCGCCGGGTGTTATTCTTACGCCAGGTCTGGAGCAATATATGAAAGACGAACCTGAGATTGGCGAAGGCTTGAAGAAAAGATCGATTTTGGGGCGGCTAGGCAAGCCGGAAGAAATTGCCGAAGCGGTGGTGTTCTTCTGCTCTGACCGAGCGTCTTATATTAACGGGCAATTGATATCCGTGGATGGTGGTCGGGCTTTAGCCTAACACCGAAACGGTTGAGAGTGCCAGCCTGGTACTCTCAATATCACTTACCAACCTGCGTTGTTCAACTTTCCGTCGGCTCAGGGTCAGCCAGCTTCAGCAACTGCTTACCCTGATTCCTGCCTTCGAATAAGCGCATGAAGGTGCTGGGAATATTCTCGAAGCCTTCCTGCACATCGTTGCGAAATGCGATTTTGTCTTCCATTGCCCACACCGCCAACTGCGCTAGCGCTTCATCGGTACGATCATAGTAATCAAGCGCAATAAAACCCTGCATACGCACACGGCGAATCACCAGGTTGACCAGATTGCGGGGCCCAACCCTCGGTTCCTTCGAATTGGAAATTGAGATAGCGCCGCACAGCACAATGCGGCCATAGTCGGCAATACTGTTAATTGCCGCTTCCAGTATACTGCCGCCGACATTGTCGTAAAAAATATTAATGCCTTCAGGACAAAGCTCTTTCAGGCGTTCATCAACATCATCATTCTTATAATCAATAGCGCCGTCTAAACCCGCTTTCTCAATCAGCCAACGGCACTTTTCTTCGCCGCCGGCAATACCTATTACGCGGCAGCCTTTTAGTTTTGCAATTTGGGCAGCGACGGAACCGGTAGCGCCGGCGGCACCAGACACTACAACAGTCTCGCCTTTCTTTGGCTTGCCAATATCCATCAAGCCCCAAAATGCAGTGGTGCTGCTGCCACCAAGAACACCTAGCGCCATCTCGGGGGTAATAAAACGGTTTAACTTTCTATGCGGCACCATGTCCGTCGGCGACGCCGTGGCGTATTCCTGCCAGCCATACATGCCTTGCAGCAAGGTACCTACTGGCAGCTCGGGGGTTTCAGACTTTACCACCTGCGCTACATTAAAAGAGCGCATTGGGTCGCCCAGGTCTACCGGCGGCATATAGCTGGGCTTCAGGCTCATCCAGCCGCGCATCGCCGCGTCGTAGGAAAGCCACAGGTTTTTTACCAGAAATTTGCCGGCTGCATAATCAGGCTGCGGCATCGGAGCTTCCTTGAGTTCAAAACAATCGGTTGATACCGTACCCTTGGGGCGGCTTTTTAAAATCCATTGGCGGTTGGTTTGTTGCATGTTTTACCTCGTTTTTTGTAGGCCAAAATTATTATTGTCGCTATGCCGATCATAGTACGAAAATTGGCTGTCTATTACTTCGATAATCGGATTGGTGATAACGTGCTTGGTGCGCGGCGTTCCGCAGGCATGGATTTTTATATATCGTCGCCATTGTGCAAGCATCTCGGTGTTGTTCAACAGTGTACCCTGACTCTTCATTTGCGCGTGTTGGAACAGCTCGGCGACCGCCTCCAGCTCACCTGCATCCATCAGTTCTGCGTAGCGGTACAGTAGATTGGCGATTTCGGTTGCGCTGTTACTCATCGTCTTTCCTTTATATTTTGCAAGTAAGTCACGAACCCGCAGTTTGAGCGACGGCCGGCCCTAAGGGCTCACGCCAAAATGTGAACTTATTTTGGCGCGAGCCCTAATTCCCACTCATACTGCGCGTAGAACTCTGCCAGCTCGCGCTGCATTTTCTTAACATCTATACCGAACTCCTCTGCGCTGTAACTGTGTCTGGTTTTATGCTGTTTTGCGCTCTTATCCTTCTGTTCCAGAACGGCCTGGTATGCATTTGTCACCGGCATGTCCAGTGCGGCATACACTTTTTCGATCGTAACTTTTGGTTGTGCTACCAGTTCGCGATAGTCGACGCTGTAGTGCGGCACTTGCGGATTTTTCTCTAGCGCCTGTCTCGGCATTTTATAACAATCGTAAGACATCTGCTCCAGCACTTTCAGCGACGGCGCATAATCTTCTCTCTTCCATCCCTTGTACCTGTAGTTGCCCTCCATTAGTTTCAGGCCGCTCGGCACGCATTCAATCGGGTCACGCACGATGACCACGATGCGCGCATCCGGAAAGGCTTCGATCAGGGTTTCGACACGGCCGCAAAAAACCGGGTTTTTCGACAAGTGCGTGCGCTCACCGCCGTTGAGATACAGCTGCCGGCGCACACACTCTCGATAATAGCCCATGACTCGCGCGCGCCGCTTCGCGTGCTGGCGGTCAAGATAAAACACGTCCATGGTATCCATCATTGGTGCCTGCAGCTGCCAATAGCCGGCGAAGAAGGTTGTGTTTAACACGAAGTCATCCTCTTCCGGAATCCACAGGCCCATATTATGCACATGCCGTGCCGGGCCAAAGGTTTTATCGTCCCAGGCTTTTAGTTTGTTGAACAGGTAGCTGTTCAGTACCTTCTGGTCGAGCACTCCCAGACCGCGAATGATCTTCTTCTGCAGCAGTGAGGGGAAGAACATTTCCCAGTACAGAAAGTAGCTGAATCGATCACTGTCCGCAGCGAGTAGGCGATGCAGCAGCGTTGTGCCGCTGCGTGCATGACCTACGACAAACACCGGCTTGGTTATTTTTTTTGACCATAGACTCGGAAACACGATTTTGTCCAGGAAGAAGAAGATCGAGTGGAACAGATAAATCGCCGGCACCGCCAACAGCAAACGGAGTAACAAGCGAGTGCGCCCCGGCCACTCTTTCTTCGCCCAGATACGTTTGAGCATAGCGACGTAATATTCAAAATTGAAATAGATAAACATGCGTAAAATACTTGGCTCTCTTCAAAAAACCCGAAAGCGACGCTGCACATGGGCCTGACGAATCGCTATCTCTTTGCGGCGCTGCTCCGGCGCCACTTTGGGCATGTCTGCCGGGAAGTAGTTGTGAACATCAGCAAAGCTAATTTTTTTAGCAGAGATTTTTGGCCAGTCTTGTTTGTCCGGTAGCGCGGAATATGCCCATCGATGAGAAAGGTAGCCTTTAGGCAAACCGGTAGTGTCCAGCCAATTTTGCACACCAGGATCGCGATGCGCGACAACCCAGCGCTGCACGCCGTCTGCACCTATGTACATCTGAAAAAGATTCAGACTGCTTTGATGGTTGGCGTAGTCGGGCGATTCGCCCCACAGGTTGCCGAGGTGAAAGCTGACGTAATTGGGTTCTCCGGCAAAGGTCGCCTCTACATACAGCGCCTCGTCTTCCGCCAGCTCGAATAAGCCACCCGCGTAGATATTGCTACTCATGCCGCCGCCGGTGTCGCTGGACGCAACATTGACTTCATTGTAGCCGTTGACCGGCATGAAATACGGGCTGCCTTTCGTATTCGCGTGGCTGCCGTTGGCGTTCAGCACAACGTCGTAAAAATGCAGCCAGAATTTCATTTGGCCGTGAATAATCGAACCCATATGACGTAGCTTGGCAGCCGTTTTGGCCGGCGTCAGCGCCGCGGGATGCGACCCCTCGGTTTCCAACGGGGTAATGGTCAGCGCGACGGCATCTTCATTCTCCCAATCATAAAACAATTGCCGACCGGTGATATACGTAGCATAGCGATCTTCAGTGTCGGGATTTTTTTTACTCGGCGGCTTACGAGTGCAAATAAAGTTACCGTTATACCCCTCTGGCTTTTCCGGCCCCAACCGCAGCTCCAGCGTGCCGTCATCGTCGATTTGAAGTGCGGATGAGTCCAGTGTGCCGAAGCCGGTGCGAACGCCAGGCGTCAACTCGCTTAGCTCGCCTGTATCGCCGGACAAGTGTCCGTTGGAAGTCTCGAAAATGAGATATTGTGGCGCTACCGGTCCCCCGGTCAGGCGCGGCTCACCGCGCCAATGACGAAAATCCGCCAGTTTGCCCGTGACCCGATAGTGCTTGCTACCATCGATTGGCGCGTAGAAATAAATCGCGTCGGAATTATCGATAGTCGACTTATTGAAAAGCGACAGGGCATTTCTAAAGGCGGGAAAATCGGGGTCTTCATGAAAGCCGCGCTCAATGCCGTGGTGAATAAAGCCGGAAAGATAACGGTAGCCTTCGGCCAACACCCGACTCGTAGCCGGCGGTGCGAACTGATCGGGACTATCAATAATGTCTCGCGCGCGCTGCAGTTGGCTTATCAAGTCGTCCCAGGCTTGCCTTAACTCGGCTTTATCCTTTTCGATCCGGGCGGCTTCCGAATTTTGCTCGCTCATTCACTAACTCCTGCCTTCTCGTCAGCGGATAATGACAGATTGTTAAGCACGCGCATTGCCCGCTCTAATTCACGTTCATCTACCTTGGCGGCGTACTGCTGCCAAACAATCTCAGTCGAGCGGGCGAGTTCATCAATGAGCGCCTGCCCTGCTCTGGTAAACTTCACCAATTTAGCTCGACTGTCGTGCGGATCAGGGGCACGCGTCAGCAGTCCCAGGTCTTCCAGTTCATGAAGCGTTTTCATCATTGACTGTGGTCGAACACCCACTTCGGCGGCGAGGTCAACGCTGCGCCTGGCACCGTTACGCTCCAGGTGCATAAATACCTTTCGATGTTTTGCATTGATGCCCTGCACACCGCGAGCCGCGAGATCGGCGTCGAGACGGCGTTGGAAATCTTGCAAGCCCAGCATCAGTGTTGCGCCTAACCTGTGTTTTGGAAAACCTCGCATTGCATTTACTCAATCAACTAAGCTAAACTTATTATAAGTTTAACTTACTAAAACCTGGAGAGTCAACATGCAAGAGTCAGCAGGAGTCAACTATGTTTGAAGTCTTTGCGGCCACACCGGAGACTATGGGCCCCGGTGAAATCGGTGCCCATGCCGCCCGTGCAGAGGCGCTGGGATTTGACGGGCTGCATGTTCCCGACGCAATACACGACGGGTTGCTGCTAGCGGCGATGGCGCTAACCGCCACCGAAAAGCTGGTGGTGGGAACAGGCGTGCTGGTAGCTTTTCCACGCAGCCCGATGACTGTAGCAGTCGCGAGTTGGGACTTGCAGAAAATGTCTCGCGGTCGCTTTGAATTGGGCCTGGGAACTCAGATCAAACAAAACATCGAACAGCGCTACTCGGCCCGCTGGGACTCACCGGTACCGCAGATGCGCGAATATGTGCAGTCGCTAAAGGCAATATTTAATAGCTTTCAAACCGGCGATAAACTCCTCTTCAAAGGCGAGCACTATCAATTCACGCGCCTGCAGCCGTTCTTCAACCCGGGCCCTATCGACCATCCCGACATTCCTGTTTTGTGTGGCGCGGTCGGTCCCGCCATGACACGCATGGTCGGCCGCATCGCCGATGGCATGATCACTCACCCCACCAACACGCCGCCGCGGTACATAAAAGAAATATGCCTGCCCCGACTACAAGACGGATTCACCAAGGCAGAGCGATCAGGAGACGACTTCAAGTTAATGCTAGGCCCGTTAACGGCCACCGGTGCCACCGAGCAAGCCGTCGCCAAAGAATGGGAGAAGCAGCGCAACCTATTGGGATTCCTCTACTCCACCCCCGCCTACTGGCCCAGCCTGGAGCTGTTCGGCTGGGAGGAAAAAGGTCAACAACTGCTCGATATTGCTCGCAGCGGCAACTGGCAGGAAATGCCAAACGTGATGACCGATGAGATGCTGGAAAAGTTTGTTCCCAGGGCAACTTACGCCGACATCGCCAACGTCTATCGCGAGCGGTTTGCAGGACTGGCGCGCAGAATCACGTTCCCTGTACCAACCGACCCGGCAGACGATACCGCAGCAGCAAAAGCTATCGCCGCTCTGAAGTCTGGCTAAAGAAGAGCATAGTGGAATCATTATGATAATAATCGATATTCTTAACTCCGAACAGGTCGCCGAAAATAATGCCGGCAAGTTTAAAATAAAGATTTCCAAGACTTTTCGCGTCAATCTGAAACAACGCGTAGAAAAAAACATGCCGCGCAAACTCAAGGAAGAGTTAGTGGAGAATGGTCTGGAGGCACATGTTTGGGTTGAAGATTAACACTGCACGAAGCCCACAAGAAGCCCTCAAGTAAGGCCAAAGGTCGGTGAAAAGGTGTATATTAACGTGAATTAAAATTCGCCGGAGAAATTCATGCCTGATACAAGCGTTGTAAATGCCTATGCCGCCACCGAGCCAGGTGGCGAACTCTCGCCATTTCAGTATGAGTTACCAGCGATCGGCCACGACGATGTGGATATCGCGGTCGAATACTGCGGTGTTTGCCACTCCGATTTAAGCATGCTCAATAATAGCTGGCACGCGACCCAGTACCCCTTCGTGCCGGGCCACGAAGTCATCGGCACGGTGGCGGCGGTGGGCGATCAAGTGAAGAATCTGGCGGTGGGCGATAAGGTCGGGTTGGGCTGGTTTTCGCATAGCTGCATGCGCTGCGATAGTTGTATGACCGGCGACCATAACTTTTGCGCCGAAAAACAGATGACTATTATGGGGCGGCACGGTGGTTTCGCCGACCGTGTACGCTGCCACTGGGCCTGGGCCGTACCGCTGCCAAACACACTGGACCAGGCCAGTGCCGGGCCGCTGTTCTGCGCCGGTGCGACCGTATTCAACCCGCTAGTACAGTTTGCAGTACAACCTACCGACCGGGTAGGCGTCATCGGCATCGGTGGCTTGGGGCATCTGGCCTTACAGTTTTTAAACAAGTGGGGCTGTGAAGTGACCGCCTTTACCAGCTCTCCCAACAAGGCCGAAGAAGCGCGTCGCATGGGCGCGCATCGGGTGGTGAACTCGCGTGAGCCCGATGAACTAAAAAGTATTGCGGGCAGTCTGAACTTTATTCTGAACACCACCGACGTCACCCTGAATTGGGAGGCTTATATGGGCGCACTGGCCCGCAAAGGTCGGCTACACACTGTCGGTATGGTGCCGGAACCCATGGCAGTGTCGGCGGTGGCCCTGGTTAGTGGCCAGAGGTCGCTTTCCGGCAGCCCTATGTCAAGCCCGGCCAGCAATCGCAAAATGCTGGAATTTTGCGCCAGGCATGAGATTGCACCGGTGACGGAGGAGTTTGCGCTGGCCGATGTGAATAACGCTATCGCCCACCTGGAGTCCGGTAAAGCGCGTTACCGTGTGGTCTTGAAAATATAGAACGACTAGCAGTAGCTAACCAATAGTTCATAAAGCCTTGCCGCTAATTTGCGCGCTCTAGTATTTTTGCTCTAGGGGTGGCACCTGCTAAAGCAGCCTAAGCCACACCTTCAAGAGGTTAAGGGCTAAGGCCCCCCTCGATACTCTCACGATAGACGCCTCCTGCGCACCGATAAGCAAGGCACTTTGGCGCAGAGTTTCTCGGCATGTCGTTCGCTGCTGCCAGATCCCGAGGTGTACGCGGGTCGTCTGCAGGCCGCTTTTGATGAGCTGAAAGTCGCGACGCCTGGCGTACCGACCGATATCGCAGCCTGGGAACGATTTGCGGCAGTCCCCCAATTTACATTAGACTTAAAGAGATAGGACTTTTACCTTGTATTACTATTGCTTGCTCGAACTCGCCGGAGATCAATTATTCCATGGCCGATGATAACAAGTTCGCCTGTAAGCCGCGTTCACTGAAACGCATCGAAACGGAGTTTTCTCAAGCTGACACTTATGAACAGTGGCTTGAACTCGCCGAACAGCATGATCGTGAAACGGGTGCCGATGTCTGGCGCCAGCTGAATGCATCCAAGCGCTATGATTATGTCAACATCGAAGCACGCTTGAAAAGACTGCGCGGCTTTCGCAGCAGAGGTGACGACCACGGCCTGCTGTTTGCGCTCAATGAAGGCATTCACGGCAATATGGCCGGTATAGGTAAATTTACGCTATACGAACGCGCCAAGTGCGGTACCAAGGTGCTTATAGAAGACTATATCAACGAGGTTAGCGACGCGCTGGAATATTTATCGCCGCGACGCTTTAAAGGCATACCGTGGGGCGAGCGCATCGAATTCTTCCTGCGTGCCAGCCATTGCTACGGCCGCTCGGCGTTGATGCTAAGCGGCGGCGGCACGCTCGGTTATTTTCATTTCGGCGTATTGAAGGCGCTGATCGAACAAAAGCTGTGCCCGGTAGTCAT
>RCMY010002479.1_pt1 | contig 16723 bp, 15 predicted proteins | sample 2041341 | NCBI WGS metagenome assembly RCMY01 (sample SAMN09708234, study PRJNA481090) | Marine sediment metagenome, whole genome shotgun sequencing project. | reverse complement strand
AATATAGTGTTGGGGGTTTTGGCGATGGCGATGGCCTTGTCGATCACCTCGGCCGGCGTCACACACACCGGGCAGCCTGGCCCATGAATAAGTTCCACCCCGTCGGGCAGTAGCGTATCGAGCCCGTATTTAACAATCGCATGGGTTTGCCCGCCGCACACTTCCATCAACACCCACGGGCGAGTGACCAGCCGCGCGATCGCGCGCGCCAGGCGCTTAACCGCATCCGCGTCACGGTACTCGGTCAGATAGCGCATGGATTGTTAACGACGCTTGATAACCGCCATTCCCTCATAGGCGTCTCTAAAAATAGTAATTTTTTAGCGAGAGCAAGGAAGCACCGCGCGGACGACTGCATGGACGCAGGAGGTAGAGCAACGCATGGAGCAGTTGCCGAGAACCGCAGTTTACACGTAGTAAATGAGGATTCGAGCACGGAGCTGACGCAGCTATCGTGGAAAAAGTGCATTTTTAGAGATGCCGTCATGCTGACTCTGACTCCAGTTGATCCAGCAGGGCAAACACCCGCCGCGCTTCGTGTTCATCAATAATACCGATCGCAAAACCCACGTGCACAAGCACGTAGTCGCCGGGCTTTGCTTCTGGCACATAGGCCAGATTGACACTTTTTTGTACGCCGGCGAAGCTAACGAGCCCACTGCGCAGCAATGCTTGCTCGTTTTCAATCATCTCGATGCGGCCCGGTATGCTCAAGCACATGATTTGTCTCCGCTCAGCGCCAGCCAATACAGTTGGCCTGCCGCCAGGCCACCGTCGTTGGGCGGTAATTGTTTGGGCCAAAAAACCGCAAAACCGTCTGCCTGTAAATCGGCGACGCACTTTTCCAGCAGCACGCGGTTTTGAAAACAACCGCCGCCCAGCACCACTCGGCGGTGGCTGCCGGCGCGTGCGACGGCCAGCAGCATCTGCGCAAGGGTGTTGTGGAAGCGAGCCGCTATATGCGCCGCCGGCTGGCTCGCTTGTTTGTCCGCCACTATCGCTTGCAGCGTGGTTTGCCAATCCACTGTCAACAGCGGCCCCGGCTGGAGAGTGAAAGGATAAGCGTCGGTCGCTGTTGACTGCTCGGCCAGTAATTCCAGCTGCATGGCGGCCTCGGCCTCGTAAGCGATGCGTGAGCGCACACCCAGCAAGCCGGCGACCGCGTCGAACAACCGGCCAACGCTGGAGGTTCGTGGACAGTTGAGGCGGCGCGCCAACATGGTTTTCAACACGCGGACCTCCTCCAGGCTAAACGACTGCGCGATAAACTCCTCTTCTGCCCGCCACACATCTGCGCCGTGCATTGCATGCAATACTCCCAGGGCGGCACGGCGCGGCTCGAGTATCGCGGCGCTGCCGCCCGGCAACGGAAACGAACGAAATGTTGCGCTGCGGCGTGCGTCGGCCGGCGCTGTCACGGAAAAAAATTCGCCGCCCCAAATCGTGCCGTCGTCGCCGTGGCCGGTGCCGTCCCAGGCGACGCCCAAACAGGGCGGATGCAGCGCATTGTCAGCCATACTGGCGAACACATGGGCCACATGGTGTTGCACCGGCACGGTCCGCTGCCGCTGTTGTTGCGCCCACTGCGTGCCGGCGTAATCAGGGTGGCTGTCGTGTACGAGGGTATCGGGCTGCACAGCATAGTAGTTTTTCAGACTATCGATCTCCTCTGCGAAGCGTTGCTGCGCTCGCCGGCTACCAAGATCACCGATGTGCTGACTCAACACGATTTGGTCCCGCAGCGCCAAACCTACGGCGTTCTTTAGCTCGCCGCCGACGGCCAGCGCCGCCGGCTGTGGCGTGTCGATGCTGATCGGCAGCGGTGCATAGCCGCGCGACCGGCGCAGTATCAATGGCCGGCCGACGGCAACGCGCAGCACCGAATCGTCTACCGGTCGTACTATGCCGCGGTCGTGCAGCAAAAAATAATCCGCCACTTTGGCTAGCCGCTGCATGGCTTCTCGCCCGCTGATGCAAATGGGCTCGCCCGCCAGATTACCGCTGGTGACGACGACCGGAGCGTCTAATTCGTGCAATAGCAGGTGATGCAACGGCGAATACGGCAGCATCACACCCAGTTGCTGCAGCGCCGGTGCAACGGCGGGCGCAAGGTTGTCATTATTACGCTGCAACAACACAATTGGTGCCTGGTGCGAACACAGCAACTGCTTTTCCAGCGCTGTTACGCCGCAAAGCTCGGCGGCCACTCGACTATCTTTTACCATCACCGCCAGCGGCTTGGCGGCGCGTTGCTTTCTGTGCCTGAGTCGTTGCACGGCCTGTTCGTTGCCGGCATCGACCAGCAATTGAAAGCCGCCAACCCCCTTCAAGGCGACGATTGCGCCACGGCGAATAAGCACCGCCGCCGATTGTAGCGCTGCATGACGCCTTAAAAGCAGCTGCCCTTGGCTATCATGCAGCGCGAGTTGCGGGCCGCATTCAGGGCAGGCGTTGGGCTGCGCATGAAACCGCCGGTCCAGCGGGTTAGCGTACTCCGCCTGACAACGCCGGCACATGGTAAAACACTGCATACTGGTGTTGGCGCGATCGTACGGCAGGCCCCGGACGATAGAGTAGCGCGGCCCGCACTGCGTGCAGTTGGTAAACGGATAGCGATAGCGGCGATTTGCCGGGTCGAAAACATCCTGGAAACAGGCCGCGCAGGTAGCAAGATCAGGCAAAATCGCCGCATTTTGCCCGCCATTTTGCACGCTTGCGCATAGCTCAAAGTCCTGGTCACCGACAACCGCAATGTGCTCGATATCTACTCGCTGTACCTGAGCGCCGGTCGGGCTCTCCGCGCTCAGTGCGGCCAGGAAGGCGTCGATGGCCGTTCGCGGCGCTTCTATTTCAATACACACCCCCTCGGCGTCGTTTCTTACCGACCCGGCGATACCATGGCGTTGCGCGAGCCGGTACACAAACGGCCTGAAGCCAACGCCTTGCACGACTCCGCCGATGCGAACCCTCCTCCGGGTGATTTCGCCTCGCGCCGCTGCAGGCTGTGCATGCGCAACCGCCACTAGTCAGTCTCCATTTCCAGCTCAATACTCTCCAGGACGATGTCTTGCGCGTCGGCTGCGCTCTCGTCGTCCGACTGTAGAATGTCCAGTCGCGCCGCTTGCGCAACAGAGCCTACGCCGGCGCGCTCAAAGTGCTCGCGGAAATGTGCGGCGGAAATATGCGCCAGCGCGCCGAGGCGCACTTTTACGCCGACGACTGTGGCACCCGGATTGCCCTCTGCCAGGCGCTCAATTTTTGTCAGCAAATTATTAAGCAATGACATTTCATGCATCACAGCCTCCCGTTAAGAATCGAAGTATTTCATTAGCTGCTTTTTCCGCACCGTGCTCGACCTCCGCCGACATGCCTCCTGCCACGGCAAATGTGTTGGCGCTAATGCCATATACAAAGAATCGCTTTGGCATTTTATGCAGCGCCCTGGCCAGCTCTATCGCCTCGTGAATACCCAGGTTGTGCGTCGATGCGTGATAGCTCTCCACTGCCAATTTCTCATTGGCCGCATCCCAGCTGAATATTTCACCCTCCGGTAACTCTTCGCTGACAACGGCATCGATGGCGATGACCAGTTCTCGCCCCTGCCATTGCTCGATCAAATACGCGGGATCGCTGCGCTGAATGATCACATCCACCGTCGCCCCCAGTTGTTGCTGGACTTTTTCCGCGACGCGAATGCCGACCTGGTCATCGCCACGATCACGGTTGCCGATGCCGATAATAAGCGGTCTATTTTCCCGACCTGGCGTCGTCATTGGTGATCTTTTATGATCTTCAAAAAATGCGTTGAACAGGAAATACACGGATCGTAGTTGCGGATAGTGTGTTCGCAGCGCTGCCGCAGTTGATCGTCGCCAAGCGCCTGAAACGCAGGCACCACCTCGGCCAGGTCTTGTTCGATGGTTTTTTGGTTCTGCGAGGTCGGCGGTACAATTTGCGCGGCGACTATCTCCCCGCCAGCGTCGATTTGGTAACGGTGATAGAGCAAGCCGCGCGGTGCCTCGGTAGCCGCATAACCGGTGGCGGCCTTTAGTTTAGCGGTTCGATAAGGCTGGGCCGGTGGCTGCCAGTTTTCCAGAATGCGAATCGCCTCGTCGAAAGCGTACAACACCTCAAGGCTGCGCACGATTATGCTTTTAAACGGATTGAGCACGGGTGTCTGCAAGCCAACTTCTTTAGCTATCTGCTGTGTCAGTGGCGATAATTTGGCATAATTTAAATTGTAACGCGCCATGGGGCCGACGAAATACGCGCCGCGTTCCTTAAGCCGTGAATGCAGTGCGGTGGAGTACGCCACATGCTCTTCTTCAAAGCTGGTCTCGAACTCGGCGGCACCGATATCCAGCCCCTTGCTCGACACGATGCGGCCCTCGTTAAATGGATATTCTGACGCATGGCTTAAGGCGACGAATTCGTAGTCGCGCTGGTAGTCAGGGAAATCCAGTTGCGCCACCCAACGTACCGTTTCGATAGCCTGCTCGCGTGCCTGTTTGAGCTGTTCGCAAAGTAGCTGAAACTTTGCTTGTGAAGGAATTTTATAAAAACCGCCGACCCTGACATTGATGGGATGCACCTCTCTGCCGCCCACCAGCGCAACGATTTTATTGCCGGTTTTTTTCAGCTGCAAACCGCGCTCAACCTGCTCGGGGAAGTCTTTGGCCATATGCACCACGTCGGGGTAGCCCAAAAAATCCGGTGCGTGCAGCATATAAATATGCAGCAGGTGGCTTTCTATCCACTCGCCACAGTACAACAACCGGCGCAGCTCGCGTACCGCCGGGTCAATTTCCAGCTGCAGGGCGTTCTCCATCGCGTGCACGGCGCTCATTTGGTAGGCTACCGGGCAGATGCCGCAAATTCGCGCGGTAATGTCGGGCGCTTCGGTATAATCGCGGCCACGCAGCAAGGCTTCAAAAAATCGCGGCGGCTCGAATATTTTTAGCCGCACTTCTTCTACCTTGTCGTCAACATACTTCAGGTATAGCGCGCCCTCGCCTTCGACCCGGGCCAGGTAATCGACCTTGATGGTTTTAGTTTTCTTCATGCGCTTCGCTCGCTCGTTGAAAGTCCACGGCGGCGGCATTGAAGTTGCGGAACAGTTTTACCAGGGCAGGATTCTCAACCTTGTGTTCAGTGCGCAGCCAGTGGCTTAGCGAGCCGGTATTATTGTTTTCCTTGGGTCCGTAACAGCCGTAGCAACCGCGCGCGTAAGACGGGCAAATTGCACCACAGCCGGCGTGGGTGACCGGACCCAAACAGGGCTGGCCGTCGGCGACCATCACACACACATTGCCGCGCAGCTTGCACTCCATGCACACGCTGTGTGGACTTATATTCGGTTTTTTCGCATGCAGAAAAGCACTCACGACTTCCAACAGTTGCACCTTGTTGATCGGGCAGCCGCGCAACTCGAAATCAACCGGCACGTGCTCGGCGATAGCCGTTGACGTTTGCAGGGTGGAAATAAATTCCGGTGCGGCATATACCGCCGCCACGTATTCCTTAACGTCGGCAAAATTGCGCAGCGCCTGGATGCCGCCGGCAGTTGCGCAGGCACCGATGGTGACCAGGTATTTCGATTGTGCGCGCACTTCCTGTATGCGCTGCCTGTCATGTTCGCTGGTAATCGAACCTTCCACCAGCGACAGATCGTAAGGCCCCTCGACGCTGCGGCTGCTGGCTTCCATAAAATGCGCGATTTCCACGTGCTCGGCTACGCTCAACAGTTCGTCTTCGCAATCGAGCAGGCTGAGTTGGCAGCCATCGCAGGACGCGAATTTCCACACGGCCAGTTTTGGTTTAGATTTCACTGCGACCAAACCAGTGTGCGATGTCAGACAAGGCAAATACCGGCCCGTCCTTACAAATAAAATGCGGGCCGTACTGGCAATGGCCGCACAAGCCAACGGCACATTTCATATTGCGCTCCATTGAAACGAAGATATCGCTGGCGTGCATGCCCCGCTGCAGCAACTGCTCCACGCTATAACGCAGCATGACTTCGGGACCGCACAGCATCGCGACGGCGTTATTTGGCTGCAGCGGAATTTTGGCCACCCGCGGTGTTATGACGCCCACGTGACCCTGCCAGCTATCGTCGGCATAGTCTACCGTGACTTCGTAACGAAAACCGGGTTGGCCGCTCCAGGCCACCAGCTCCTGCTGAAACAGAATGTCCTCCGGCTGACGGGTGCCGTACAAAAGATAGGCACTTTCATAGTCTGTGGCATGCTGCATAAAATGATAAATTACCGGCCGCAGCGGCGCCAGACCAATGCCGCCGGCAATCAACACCAGCTGCTTGCCGTGCGCAGCTTGCAGGGGCCAACCGCGGCCAAAGGGGCCACGCAGGCCAATGGAGTCGCCTGGCTTTAACTTCGCCAGCGCGCGGGTTACCGCCCCCACGGCGCGCAGCGTATGCGTAACCGTGCCACGATTGCGCGGATCGCCGCTAATGGAAATAGCCACGTCGCCAAGCCCGAATGCATACAACATATTGAATTCGCCGGGCTGAAACGTTTGCTTGCCCGCTTCCACCTCCAGCGTCACCACGTCGCTGCTCTCCTGCCTGTGTCTTTTGATGGGGTAAAACTCAGGGCGCATTGCCGTAAATATCCATCATTTGCAGCCGTGCCGCATGCAGTCGTTCCGCCATGATGCGGGAGAAACGCTTCATCAGCTCGTAGCCCATTGCCTTATCGGCTTCGCATTTTTCGCGCAGACACTTGCCGTCCAGCGCGACCACATGCGCCGTGTCTTTAACACGCAGGTCGAATGTCCATTTATACGGTGGAAATACCCACGACCAGCCGACGATTTCACCGGCATCCACCGTTTGCAAAGTCACTCTGCCGCGACCCGGAAATTCCGCTTCAATAGCGACTCTACCCTCGCGAATCACATAGAATTCGTCAGCCATGTCACCCTCCTTCGCAAGCCATTCGTCGGGCTTTAAAACACGATTGCGGCCGCAACCGGCGATCAGGTCGACATATTTGGCTTGCATATCCCAAAAGAACGGATGTTCCTTGAGTAAGGTATCAATGGTTTTCATTGGCGCCCTCCATAACAGGAAAAAGCTCGACTTCGTCGCGCAAGTCTATGCCCACCGGGCACCAGCTCACGCAACGACCGCACCCCACGCAGCCACTGCTGCCGAACTGGTCTTGCCAGCTGGCAAGCTTGTGCGTTAGCCACTGCCGATAACGCGATTTAGTCGAGGCGCGCGCGCTGCCGCCATGCAGATAAGAGAAGTCGGCGTTGAAACAGGAATCCCAACGCTGCCAGCGTTCGCTGTGGTCGCCACTCAAATCGGTGACGTCCTCGACGGTGGAACAAAAGCAGGTGGGGCATGCCAGCGTACAGTTAGCGCAGGATAAACAGCGATCAGCGACCGCTTCCCAATGCGGATGTTCAAGGTTGGCGTACAAACGCTGCTTGATGTTGACCGTGTTCAGCCCCTTGTTCGCTTTGACTTCCGCGACCGCATTGTTTTCCACCGCCTGCGCCGCAAGTTGGTCTTGCTCGCTGGCCGCCTGGCTGGAAACCTTGCCTAACAGAATGCGGCCTTGTGTCGAGCCTGCGGTCACGACGAAGAAATGTGCTTGCGCTTGCACGACTTCGGTAAGCGCCAGATCAAAACCCGCACTGGCCTTGGGTCCCGTGTTCATAGACGTGCAAAAGCAGGTCGAGGCCGCGCGCGTGCAATTGACGGCGATGATCAGCGAATGATCGCGCCGGGCGGCGTAGCGCTCATCAATGACCGCGCCCTGCATATATACCTTGTCTTGTATCGCCAGCGCGTGCAGGTCGCAGGAGCGCACGCCCAAAAAGGCCATTTTTTCCGGCGCTAGCGGCGGCTCTTCAACAGTAATGTCATGATCGCCGCGACTGACGCTCCACAATTTTTCATGCGGCGGCTTAAGAAACATTTTCCAGGCGTGTGGACCGACCACATAGCTGAACAGAGTTGGCTGCGCATGTGCTTGCAGTCGATAGTGGCCGGGTCGCTGCTCATCGCTCCAGCCCATTGGTAAGTCGTCCAGCGATGCGATTTCCGCGTAGCCAATGGCCTTGTCTTGCAGATGCGGGCCGTAGACGTGATAGCCGTCGCCGCGTAGCAGATTGATCAGCTTGCCCAGATCCTGCGTGCTCCACCTGGCCGGTATTGCAGCATGGGTATTGATGTTTATTGGAGTCGACATATCTCCGCTACGGCGCTTGCTACCAACGTTAGTCTGCATAGTACTTGCCCGATAGCACCCGGGTATTGATCGTAATCAACTTTGGTGACGCCCCAATATTTTTTTTCCAGGGGTTTGAAAGTCGCGAATACAGCCCCCATCTACTTCCCCATGAATGACTTAACTGTGAGCAAAACCGGCGCCGAGGTAGAACAAGCATTACCCGTGTTGCCGTTAAAAAATACGGTGGTGTATCCCGACCTGGTGTCGGTATTGGCAGTGGGTCGCAAGGCTTCCCTGGCGGCGGTGCACGCCGCCTCGGCCGGTGATCAATATCTGATCGCTGCGGCGCAACGCGACCCGCAGCAGCAGGATCCCGCCTTTGAGGGCCTGCACGAGGTTGCCTGCCTGGTGCGCATCAAGCGAACCGAGCGCGGCGACGATGCCGCGCAAGTGATCGTGCAGGGCATACAGCGCGTCAAAATGCTGAACGCCGTTGATTCAACCGCTGCCTACTTGCGGGTGCACTACAGCAAGCTGCCCATCATTACCCTGCCAGAGTCCGGTGCCGATGCGGCGCGCGTGGAAGCATTGATTCGCGACAATCTGGCGCTGGCTCGCCGTCTTGCCGCTGCCTACGATATTGCCAACGGTGATCAAATTCTCGAGCAGTTGATTGCGACCATCCCGGACCCAATCTCGCAAATGTACCGCCTCGCTTCGCTGGCACGGCTGAACGTTCCCCAGCAGCAGGAAATTATGCAAGCCGATACCGCGCTCGCACTGGTGGAAAAATTACACGCGATTCTATTACACGAAAGCGAAGTCATCGAAGTACAAAAGGAAATAGTCGAGCAGACCCAGGAGGGCATTAATAAACAGCAACGCGAACACGTGCTGCGCCAGCAAAAACGCGCCATCGAGTCGGCGCTGGGTGAAGAGAGCGATGACGAAGACATTGTCGAGTTGCGCAAGCAGCTGGATGACGCCGACCTGCCCGAGGATGTGCGCAAGGAAGTCGACCGCGAACTGAAACGCCTGGGCCGGCTGTCGGCAAACGCTGCCGATTACCAGGTAGTGCGCAGTTATCTGGAACTGGTGGCCGAGCTACCCTGGCAAGCAGTGACCGACGACACGCTCGAGCTAAGCCACGCGCAAGCGGTGCTGGATGAAGACCACTACGGCCTGGAGGATATCAAGGATCGTATTCTGGAGAACCTGGCCGTTATGCAGCTAAATCCCCAGGCTAAAGCGCCTATCCTGTGTTTCGTCGGCCCGCCGGGTGTTGGTAAAACGTCGCTGGGGCAAAGTATCGCCCGCGCGACCGGGCGAAAATTTGAACGTCTGAGCCTCGGCGGCCTGCACGACGAAGCGGAACTGCGCGGCCATCGCCGTACCTATATTGGTGCCATGCCGGGCCGCATTATTCAAAGCATTCGCCGCGCGGGCGTGAAAAACCCGCTGTTAATGCTGGACGAAATCGATAAATTGGGGCGGGATTTTCGCGGCGACCCGGCCGCCGCGCTAATGGAAATTCTCGACCCGGCGCAGAATAAGACATTCCTGGATAATTATCTGAATTTACCGTTCGATCTGTCGCGAGTGTTTTTTATCACCACGGCCAACAGCCTGGAAGGAATTCCACGGCCGTTGCTCGACCGTATGGAGGTGGTTAGCCTCTCAGGGTACAGCGACGCTGAGAAGCGCGAGATTGCGCTCCGCTATTTGATTCCCCGCCAGGTTAACGAGTCCGGCCTGAGCGCCGAGCAGCTCGACTTCAGCAATGCGGCATTATCCACCCTGATTCGCCGCTTTACCCGCGAGGCCGGCGTCAGGGAACTTGAGCGTGTGATTGGCCAGGTAGCGCGCAAGCGCGCGCGGCAGATTCTGCAAGCCGATGCGAGCAAGAGCGCGGCGGTGATTGAAGCAGAAGACCTGCTCAAGTTACTCGGCCCGGAAAAGTTTAAGTCAGAGCGCATCCGCACCGAACTGCCGGCAGGCGTTGCCGCGGGACTGGCCTGGACCGAAGCCGGCGGCGATGTGTTGTATGTGGAAGCATCGCGCACGCAAAAAGATGAGAAGGTCACGCTGACCGGGCAACTGGGCGATGTGATGCAGGAATCCGCCCGTGCGGCCAGAAGCTATATCTGGGCCCACGCCGATGAATTTAATCTCGATAAGCAATGCATCGAAGACTTTGGTGTGCACATCCATGTGCCCGCGGGTGCGGTGCCCAAAGACGGCCCCTCCGCCGGCGTCACCATTGCCACCGCGCTGATGTCAACCTACAGTCAGCAGGCGGTGCGCAGCGATATCGCCATGACCGGAGAACTGACGCTGACCGGTCTGGTACTGCCAGTCGGTGGCATTAAGGAAAAAGTGCTCGCCGCACATCGCAGCGGCATACGGCACATTATTCTGCCCAAAGACAACGAAGCTGATCTCGCGAAGCTGCCCGATACGGTACGCGAGGAGTTGCAGATTACCCTGGCGGAAACGCTGAAGGATGTTATCACGGTTGCGATTCCGCAGTTAGTTGCGCAGTAGTGGTTGTGATTTTACCTTCCGAGACTTCAACGCCTCGACCAATTTTTCGTAATGCGTATGGTTTAGTATAACCTCGATATGCTCGCCGAATAGCGCATCCTGCGCGCGCATCATTTGCCCCCATTCGTCATCGCTGCCGACAATAGGGTCTCTGCTATGCAGAGCATTGCTTTTGAAATAACACCTGCCGTGGCGAAAAAGTCCTGGTGTTTTGCAGGAAAGTGCTAACCTATGGGGCAGCTATTGTGCTATCTATTCTCTGTTGGCTGACAAATAAAAACAGTTCTTGCCTTAAACAAAGGCAGATGGAGAGTAACAGCATGAAATCTATATGGGCTTGCTGCATGATAACGGTAATTTCTTGCGGCTTGTTTTTTGTATCTCCTGCAATACCAAGTCACGATGAGCCGCGGCTTATCATTATGGGCAACAGTCTCAGCACCACCCATGAAAGTTGGCCCAATCTGCTAAGGGAATTGGCTCCCCGCTGGAATATTCATCTGATGGCGCAGAATGGCCGCACGATAAGAGACTTCTCAATACCACGCGATCTATGGACATCAGGGAATACTAATGAGACCGTCATTTACTTCCTGGGCAGTAACGACATACTTCAGCTTAACAACGTTGTACATGCCGAGTATCGATTGCAGTCTCATGTCGCGTTCTTGCTGGAGCGCAATTTCAAGGTGCTTTTGATCAAACCCCCGACTTTTGCTATTGATGAAGCAATATTCGGTGCATCAAACGCTAGCCACAGGGAACTATTTGAAAGCTTCCGGGGTATTGATCCGAATCTCTGGGTGTACGATATGGATAATATTTGGGATAACGCAGAGACGCTTGACAGGATACATCCGACGCAGGCTCTGTCCATGAAAATTGCAATTGCCATTAATTGGGTGTTGGCGATGAATATTCACTAGTGCGGGCTAGTTGCAACGACATGGCGCCACGGCAATACAGAAATCGTACGTCACTATTTTCTGTACCGCGGATAATCCTCGATAAACTTCGACCAGGCCGTCTCTACATCTGTCCTGGCGCTGGCTTTGCCCTGCGCCACTTCCACAAAGCGTTCCAGGCTTGGGCTGCCTGAATACTCCAGCTTGCCACTGGCCACTGCATACAAATATTTCCCCATCGTGCGTATATAGTGTTTGTCTTTTTCGCTATAGCTATCGTCCAGATCCACATCGTAGCCGCCGACAAACGCCTTAATTCAGATGAGTGACTGGTGCATATGAGTTGCCACTACACCATGAGATTTTCAGGCGCGTAACAGTCATTAAACGGAGTGGGCCAACGGGCTATCTTAATGATCTTTGTATTTTGTACGCAAGGAGAATGAGTCCCAAACGCTGGTTAGACGAACATTTCCCCAGACATGACTGCCGTGGTAAGAACCAATGGACACCCAATGAGACAAATCTGTATCTATACCGTTGCTAGCATTTTGCAGAACTTCTTTCAACCTCGGGAGTAAATCCAAACTGTAAAATACTCGCGTGCCTATGAGCGGTATCGATTTACCGTAATTCAATAGCGTATCGGAATATCCCCATTTAGGGCCTGACCAATCCCACCAATAATGACTTGGAGACTTGTTAACCGGTCTCAACTCCAGTTGATAAAAAAACGTGTTGCCGTTGTCGACATTTCTAAATACGACAGCAGTGAGAAATCCTCCTTGATTCAGGTCATAGTTTTCTATTACGTGTTCGTACTTCGCCATAAAGCCTATGGAATGGTGCAGATATCACATTTCTGAGAGCGGCTTGGAGGTTTCACCTGCTTGCCGGTAGCCTGGATATACGTGTGACTGGTTTGCCTCTGCGAAGACAGCAAATTCGTCGCCTGGCGGAAGATTCTTGCCATTCTGAGCGATTTCCCATTGACCACCAAGGTCGGTCACACGCCCACTGGCTGTTGCTGTGCTTACGCTGGTGAAAGGCCGAAAATCCACTCCGGGCGTTTGCCATTGAGTGAAATGCCAGTTTGCATTCCGTATGCTTGGTCCATACAATTCGCCATTCCATATTGACGGTGCCAGCCAAAATCCTTGGGGCGACTCAAACAGGACCTCTCCAGGTGCTGCTATCTGGAGCTCCAGTTGCGCCGAAGCCTGCAAAAGATCGGGTTCGGCCTTTTGAACTATTTGGTTACATGGTTCGTCTGGAGACCTTGGGCTATAGCCTACTAACTGACCATTCTGGTAAGTAGCAGCCTGCACCGCTCCCGAGAACAGGATACACATGAGGCATGCCAATTTAGCTAACCAGTAGTATTCCCTTGCAGAACTCCTATGGAGCAACTCTTTGTTAACTACAGTGTGTGTATTGTTGTATTTCAAGGGCTATTCTCCCAATTGAAATCCTTTCTTCGCCTGTAAATTCACATCAAACAAGAGCACCTAGACCAAAAGCGTAACAAGAGGACCGGGGCAGGAGTTAGGACTTTTCTGCAAAACACTAGGACTTTTTTATTCTGGCAATTTGCCTAAATCTTACTTCAGGGCGTCACTATTTTCTGTACCGCGGATAATCCTCGATAAACTTCGACCAGGCCGTCTCTACATCTGTCCTGGCGCTCGCCTTACCCTGCGCTACTTCCACAAAGCGTTCCAGGCTTGGGCTGCCTGAATACTCCAGCTTGCCACCGGCCACTGCATACAAATATTTTCCCATCGTGCGTATATAGTGTTTATCTTTTTCGCTATAGCTATCGTTGAAATCAACATCGTAGCCGCCGCGCATAAGTACTTTGATATGCGATTCCGGAAAAGGGCTTTTCACCTGGCTAATGGCGGTGACGACGTGCCGAATGGTGTCTTTATCTTTCAGCACACCGGCATGACTGCTGTTAAAACCGAACTGGACACTGGCTTGACGTTGCGCGACGGGAATTAATTGACTGGAAAGGGGCACCACACCGTCGCTGTTCTCGCCACGGTTGAGCTTCCCGGGGTTGCCATAGGTATAGAGCAATTGATGCTTGACGTGCGACGGCAAGGGTTTACGGAACAAGCGATTTATAAAGGAACTTGCCGGATTCAAATCACGCCAGGCGGGCAGCACCAATGGCCCGCGTTTTTCGCCCGTCGCGGCGGCAGGATGGCCGCCCAAAGGACTGGCGATAGTAATGAGTAGCGCCACCTGATTTTCGCGCTTATTACCACGATACTTGTTAAGTGCCTCCCTCACCACCAGGCCACCCATACTATGCGCGACGATAATCAGCGGCATGCTATCTAAAGAAACGACTTTACCGGATAGGTAAATGTCATAAAAAATCTCAGCCAATTGATCTAGATCACGACCCGATGGATAGTAAAAAAACCACGGTTTATAGCGCTGTTGGTCCAGTCGATCTACGATTGCCGCGAATTCCCGTGCGCTACCACCCATGCCATGCACAAATACCACCGGAGTCCGGTAGGAATCCTCTTCCAGCGCGTAAAACATGGTCGGGGCTTTTTCCAAAAAAGCCGCAGGTTCATACATTCCCAGGTCGGCAATATCCGCATCGAACAAAGGGTCGTCCAGGGCTCGAATGGCTCCTTTTGGGTAAAACAACGATTCTTGTGATGGCGTGATCTGCGGTACGGGGATATCGATAACCCAATCAACGACTTCCAATGCTGACAATTCGAGGTCAATGTTGTGCGCCACCTTCTCCGGGTACGCCTCAGCGGTTAGTTCGATCTGATGCCGCCCAACCACTTCGGATTGATTCAAACTGCCATTGCGATCTTGATCGGCCAGCACCAATAAATCGTAGACCCCAGAGGGCAGGTTCAACCCGTAGTGTGTGCCACTGTGCGCAACATCGGTAGCGTCAACGAGTTCATGGTCGATATAGCGGTTGCTATACGCCACCACGGCAAAGGATAGGCCGGCATACGCTTTCGCTTTATCCGTAATCTGACCATAGACAAGAAACGTCTGTCTATCGATCATGTGTTTCAAGTTGTGCTGACTTGGGTTTGTCTCATGTATCCGCGAGTATTTGGACTGCTTTGTGACATTGTCAAGATAAGTGCAAGAAACATTTATACAAGCCAGCCCTAGATAGCAAAGCATTCGCACTAGAACATGATGTGTGCGCTGCTTGCTAGCGCCGGTGCTCAACGATCAGCACCTCATAACTACCCTTCGGCCCGATAAACCACGAAGCCACCGTGGCAGTAAACGAGACGATTAACCACCCGAATAGTGCTGCAAAGAATCCGCTGACCCTGAAGCCCTCCAGAAACGCCGCCACCAGACCGAACATCGCCGCATTAATAACTAGCAGAAACAGCCCCAGCGTTATTATCGTCACCGGCAAGGTGAGTAAGATGGCGATCGGGCGCACCAGCGCATTGACCAGACCCAGCAACAGCGCCGCCAGAATGAGGGTGCCCGGCGTTTCGATATCGATGCCCGGGACGATGGCGCTTGCGAGCCAAAGCCCTAACGCCAACACCAGCGTTCTGACGAGAAAGCCGGTCACGCTATGCCGACCAACAAAACAGGCAGCGAGGCAGCGTGGACAGCTGTTTTCGCCAATTTCATGGTTTCATACTCCAAGAGATACCTTCAAAAAGATACAGCGTTTGAACAAGACTTTATATGTTCTGCTGTCGTTGAACTTGATTCAGATCAAATTAACTTATGCAACCTGATTTAGTCTTAAATCGAATGCCACTCAGTTAAGGCTTATCGAAGCCACCAAGACCTGAATAGCGGCTCGCGCATTTAGATTGCAGTATTCGTGCATTACTTGATCACAATCAAAAACTCAATCGCCGCTAGCGTTATCTTTAACTCTGCCAATATCTATGTAGGGTTAACGCCGTATGGAACAAGCTCAAAAGCTGGAAAATTCCAGTGCATTACTGCCTTCTGCGCAGGCGTTACACCGCCTTGCCATCAGCGAAAGCGGCTTTGTTTTTGACCCAATGAGTGGTCATCATTTCACTTTGAACGAGACCGGTCTCGAAATTCTGCGGCGTCTGCAGAAGCAACAGAATCTTCCACAACTGTTGGCGTCTTTGGTCCAGGAGTATAGCGTCGGTAGCAAAGAGTTGGAGCGCGACGTGCAGGAATTTGCCGGCATGCTGCGTAAATTTGTCGGCGATTGATAATGGATATCACCGTTGCCATCACCGGCATGAACGCGCGGCCCGACAACCCTGGCCCAGGGGTTGCGGTAGCGCGCTGCCTTAGGGAATCCCCGGACTTCAACGGTCGCATTGTCGGCCTGGGTTATGACGCGCTTGACCCCGGCCTGTATTTGCGTGACTACTGCGACGCGGCCTATCTATTACCGTATCCATCGGCGGGCGACGAGGCCTTTATGAGCAGCTTCAAGGCGATTCACGCAGCCGAACACATCGATGTGATCCTTCCCTGCCTCGACGCCGAGCTGCCGGGCATGGTGCGTTTGACTCCGCAATTCGATGAGATGGGTATTCAGTATTTTTTACCCACGCCCGAACAACTGCGCTTGCGCAACAAAGACCGTCTGCCCGAACTGGCAAAACACGCGGGCATACAGTGCCCGGAAATTAAAGCCGTGACCAACGCCGGCTTTTTTTACCAGTGTCAGGAACAAGGCTGGAGTTACCCGCTGGTCGTCAAGGGCCTGTTTTATGGCGCGCATATCGTCGACAGTGCCGATAGAGCCGCTGAAGCCTTCCGCGAGATCGCCGCACAGTGGGGCTACCCGGTGCTGGTGCAGCGCATGGTGGAGGGCGAAGAATACAACCTGACCGCCGTCGGTGACGGCAAGGGTCAGATGCTCGGCGAAGTCATGATGAAAAAAATGGCAGTTACCGACAAGGGCAAGGCCTGGTCCGGGGTCAGCATTTTCGACCAGACGCTATACGACGCCAGCGCCGCGCTGATCAAGGCCATCAACTGGCGCGGCCCGCTGGAAGTGGAAGTGATGCGCGACAAGAATGGCCACTACCAGCTTATCGAAATCAACCC
>RCMY010002478.1_pt1 | contig 16729 bp, 22 predicted proteins | sample 2041341 | NCBI WGS metagenome assembly RCMY01 (sample SAMN09708234, study PRJNA481090) | Marine sediment metagenome, whole genome shotgun sequencing project. | reverse complement strand
AAGGATTTTTCTTGCAGGCGGAGAGCGACACCTTTTGAAAGTCAGGGAGCGGGCGAGGTTCTACAAAAACATCATTTATGGACAGACACTAACTAGTTTCCATCCTGAAACGCGACATTTTTTTCTAATCAGTGCTGCCTCCGACAAACGTACCTGGCAGATGTGAAAATTATCTTAAGGATTCTGCTCGATGATGGGTCTTATTGCTTGGTATATTCAAAACGCTATCAGCGGTACCCGCAAACTACGCGACCCTCGCTGAACTCCACGTTCGGCTCTACAATGCACCATAAACTCAACAAAGGAGGATAACAATGGGAATTCTATCTTGGATCGTAATGGGATTAATCGTAGGTGTGCTCGCAAAATTCATTATGCCGGGTAAAGACCCTGGAGGAATTATAGTTACCATCCTGATAGGAATAGCGGGTGCTTTTTTGGGCGGATATATTGGGTCCTTTCTGGGACTTGGGGCAGTTACAGGATTTAATCTAGGGAGTCTCTTGCTGGCTATTGGCGGTGCTGTCCTCCTTTTGATTTTATATCGTGTGGTAAAAAAATAGCCACCCATCTGTTTCATGAAGTTCTCTTTGCTTGCGACCAACAGAAACTGATTGGCAAAGAGATGTTTGTCAGCGATGGCTATAAACTGCCAGGTAATGCTGCCAAAGAATGGAGTGGGACGAAAGAGGATTACCGGAGCCTATCCCAGAAAATGAAAGATCAACATTCTGGAAAAGGCGCTCAAGGCGGAACTGGGTGAGGCTTTTTCATGAGGCGATCGACCTGGCGCGTGACCATGGGGATGAACTGAGCGAGGCCCGAAGCCTCAACAACCTCGGCCTCTTCTTTGCATCAAAGGCCGAGTATCAAAAAGCGCTCGAATATCACCGGGCATCCCTTGCCCTTCGTAAAAAGCTCGGGGACCGCGCCGGGGAGCCGGGTCCGGGGCAACATGTGCATCACCTACACCCGGTTGAACCAGTTCGAACAGGCACTGGCATATTGTAAAGAGGCCCTGGGGATCGCCAAGGATACCGGAGACCGGCAGCGTGCGGCCAACAATCTCAACAACATCGGCTCTATCTACAGCAAAATGAACGAACCGCGCAAGGCCCTCCGATACTACAGGCGTTCTCTCAACATTAAAGAGAAGTTTGCCGATCGCGCCGGCGAGGCACGCGCCCTGAACAACATTGGTGAGACATACTGGCGGATGAGAAAGCTTGATGCTGCCGAGAAATATCTAGAGCAATCATTGCAGATGAAGGCGGCAATCGGCGACCTCGCCAGGCAGAGCGCGACCTATCAGAATCTGGCTCTTCTCCACAGCCGGCGGGGGAATTATCCGGAGGCAAAATCCAGCTACATGGAAGTGCTGATCCTCAACAGCCGGACCGGGCGGCCCGAATTGACATGGCGGGCCTTTGACGGCCTGAGCTACGTCTACGCATCCCTGTCCATGCCTGAACTGGCGATACTCTACGGCAAGCAGGCTATCGAGACGATCCAGAAAACCCGCGCCCATATGGCCGGGCTCGAAAAAACCCTGCGCCTCTCGTACCTCGCTGACAAGGAGCGCGTCTACCGGCATGTCGCCGACCTGCTGATCCGGCAGGGCTTGCTGCCGGAGGCCCAGCAGGCGAAACGATCCGAAGGGACGAAAGACCCCGGGACCTGCGCATCGCCGGACTGGGCATGAGTGAAAGCGCCGAGGGGTTCAGCGGACTGCCAGCTGTAGCCGACGAGCTTGACGCGATCGTCATGGAAGAAGGCGGGAACGATTCCAGGGGCGTCCTTCCGGGGAAGGTTCTCCTCAACGAGGATTTCACCGCTGTCAACCTGGCGCAGATGCTGGGGAAGGGATACCCGGTGATCCACATCGCCAGCCATTTCGCCTTTCGACCAGGGACTGCCGAAGACTCTTTCATCTTGATGGGCGACGGCAGCCGCCTCACGCTGTCTGAGCTGGACAGTAGCCGGTACCCTTTCAAATTCATTGACCTTCTGACCCTCTCGGCCTGTGACACCGCCGTCGGGGGCGAGGATACCCATGGCAGGGAAATCGAGAGCTTTGCCGCATTCGCCCAGAACCGCGGCGCCCAGGCCGTCCTGGGCGCTCTGTGGGCCGTTGCCGACGCGAGTACAGGAACCTTCATGGCATTGTTTTACAGGCTTCGCGCCGAATACGGTCTGAGTCAGGCAAAAGCGCTTGGCCAGGCCCAGCGGATGTTCCTGGCGGGAGATGATAATACTGATGCTGTGGTGGAGGACCAGCGCGGCGTCGAGGTGGTGGAAGAGGAAAGTGGTGGATTTATGCCGCCGCCCGGGGCGCCCTATGCCCATCCCTTTTATTGGGCACCTTTTATCCTGATGGGAAATGCCCTGTAAATCCACCCGCTCCGGTGCAAATTGGAATGTCCGGCGGGGCAGGAAACAGGATGCCAGGTACGTTTAATGGCTGATGACAAAACAGATTCGGTGCTGGTGAACGCTTACAAAGCAATAACGGTAACAAAGCACATAGAAACCAAACAGAACAAAAAAAATTCTCAAGCATAACGCTGCTGAACTCTATCTCTAGGTATTAAATAAATCGATGAGCACAATAAAACCCGGTATTTATAGACATTATAAAAACAAGCATTACAAAGTTATTTGTGAAGCGACGCACTCTGAAACAGAAGAGAAGGTTGTTGTCTACCAATGTTTGTACGCTGACTACAGCATGTGGGTGCGGCCAAAAGAGATGTTCACTGAACTGGTTGCAGTCAATGGAAAAAACATACCAAGATTTGAGTTTGTGTCAGAATCCGGGTGAACCTGTCCAGCTACCTGCCAAGGATACAGAACCGTAGCTGCTTTGTGTTCCTCAACAGCTTAGCCAACTATTTTATGCACAGTATATGAAGCCTATTAATCTTATAGAACATCCAGAGGGTGGCCGATTTCAAGAGGTCTTTCGATCTTCCAAACGCATAGCAATGCAGGACGGGGCGACCAGGTCTGCCTTGACGCATATCTATTTTTCATTGCAACCGGGGGAAGTCAGTCGATTTCATAGAGTGAGCTCAGATGAAGTGTGGAATTTGTATCAAGGAGCAGGGATCTGTTTATACACCTGGGACGGTACCAATAAACCACCCCGGTGCATAACCCTGTCAGCACATGACAATTGCTTCTGCTACGTCATACCGGCAGGTATCTGGCAAGCGGCATCCCCATTATCTGACACGGTGCTTGTTGGCTGCTCTGTAGCGCCAGGTTTTGAATTTTCTGATTTCACGTTACTTGATCCGGATTCTGCAAGCGCAAAACTGCTGCTTTCTATTGCACCGGAAATGTCCAGATACATTATTCCTTAACAACAGGATACCAAAGATGATGAAAACTCCCGAAGAGGTTTTGCGACAATGGATGCAGGCTGTCAATAATGCTGACATAGCAGGACTTCTGGCTCTCTATGATAAAAAAGCCGTTTTAATTCCAACCTTCTCAAATAGAGTGTTAAACAGTCCAGATAAGATTAGAGATTATTTCGAAAAACTTGGCAGCCGCGAGGAGCTCAGTATAGCCATGCATGAAAAAACATTGGTTGTTCAGTCAATAACCAACGACAGTTATGCCTTATGCGGAATTTACTGTTGGCGTTTTCTGCTTGACGAGGAGTTATTGAGTTTTGAGGCTCGATTTAGTTATATTCTGGATCTTTCGTTAGCAAGCCCAATTATTCATCACCACTCCTCCCAAATTCCACGGACGCTCTGATAATTGTCGAAAAAAGTCAATATTAAAAAATTCAATACCCAACCGGTCAACAGGACTCACTGAGGCTCGCTGCTGCAATTTTCTGAATATATTAGTTGTCTTCCTGCTTCGCAGTAACCTTACTCTGCCAAAGTTTCTGGAAGAAAAACGTTGTGCTGTTGCGGCGACATCTCTCTGCACAGAGATCACCCCGCTGGCGATGTGTGCGGTGCAGAAATTCCGACTCTGCGGCATTGGGGTCTATAAACAGCTGATAGAATGAACCCATATATAAGGTTTGGAAAATTATGCCTACCAACAGCCCAAAAGAGCACCCAGCGACGACAGAAAAAGAAATCATAGCTATTGTTGCCAGGCAACATGAATATTTTAAGTCAGGCGCTACCAAAAGCTATCAGAGCCGTATTGAAAACCTGAACAAGCTTAAATCGGCCCTTGTCAAATATGAAAGTGAAATACATGCAGCCTTACGTGAGGATCTGGGCAAACCAGCGTTTGAAGCGTATCTCTCTGAAACTGGTTTCAGTCTTCTTGATATATCGAAGGGGAAGTTCAGGAAACGACGCTTCTTCTCCAACAAAAGTTTGAGCATATTTTCTTTACCGGCAGCCCGCACAGGAAATTTCAGAAGAATGAGTCAGCGGAGGAATAAAAATGGATGGTGATGGAGGTGGTGTTTTGTGTGAACGTCAATGGTGCAAATGATGAAAAAACTTATTCTGATTATTATCATATTTCTCGGTGGGTATTACGGATATAACCAGTTTATCTCTGTTTCTTCGGTCAATTTGCGTGATGCTGGAACGTCATTTCAGCCGCAACCACAGAATGACGATGCCATAGATAATGCTTTTAAAAATCACGCGAGCAACCTCCAGATTGCAGGATCGGGGGTAGTGGTAAAAATCTTGCCCGATGACACAAAAGGAAGCCGGCACCAAAGGTTCATTATCAAATCATACTCGGGGCACACCCTGCTCATTGCCCATAATATTGATCTGGCACCGAGAGTACCTTCGTTAACGCAAGGTGAGCACATCAAATTTTATGGTGAATACGAATGGAACGATAAAGGCGGGGTTCTTCATTGGACGCATCATGATCCAAGCGGGTCTCATGTTGGTGGGTGGATAGAACATAAAGGGCAAAAATACCAATAGGATTCCATTCTCCATTGCCAACTCAAGCTTTACAGCATGCAGCCGCTGCCGATTACGCGCTCTTGGAGCGGGTATCTGCCACAGGAAAATGATCCCTGGAGAATAAAGCCCAATGTGCCAAATGAACATTGCATTATTGGCCGCGTAACCTGTAAACTACATTTCGGGTTACAGAGTGCAAGAGCTTTGCTGCGACGCAACGGTTATCAGTCTCTAGTGTTCAGCGTAGGCGCACGGTAAACAGGGAGCCGGATCCCTAACCGGTCACCGAAAAACAAATCAAGCCTGCATACCTTTCGTACTGTAAGCGTTAACCAGTGCCCACAACATCCAGTACAAACGGTTAACCGGTCATAGATATGAGCGACCTATATGCCTAAAAAAAGAGTTTTCTTTCTGCTCCTTATGACGAGTCTCGTCCTCTTTTCCTGCCGGGTAAAAGAGGAGCCGATTAAGGTTTCCCTTGAAAAACGTCAGGAAATTACGTTCAGGCCGCAACTACCTGCTATTACCTACGCTTATCTGCCCCAATACTCACATACCGAATCATTTCAACGGCATAATCGCCTGGTAGAATATCTCTCCGAGCAGACCGGTTTACCGATGCGCCAGGTGTTCCCGGACACGTTTGACAATTATATCAGCATGTTCGGCCAGGGGAAAATTGATATTTCGTTTTCTAACCCGTTTATTTACGTCAAGCTGGCCAACCGGTATGGCGCCAGAGCCATGGCCAGAATCGTCGAGACGGATGGGCTGGCGGAGTTTCGTGGCCAGATCATCGCCAGAAAAGACAACAAGGTCATTCAAACACTTCAGGACTGCCGGGGAAAATCGTGGGTAGCTGTCGATCCTTCCTCGGCGGGAGGCTATCTGTTTGCCCTAGGCCATTTTGTCGATAACGGTATTACTTTAAAAGATTTCAAGGAAGTCGTCTTTGCCGGTGGCAGACAGGAAAACGTAATTTTGGGTGTATATGCCGGATTGCACGACATCGGCTCGATACGCGAAGGATCGCTCAGCGTTGTGCGGGACAAAATCGATATCAACCAGATAAAGGTGATTGACAGTTCCAGAAGGTATCCGGGATGGGTTTATGCGTACAGTCCAACACTTTCAGAGGATGTGGTTGACAGGATACGCAAGGCCATGCTGCAGCTCGATTATGAACATAATCCCCAGCACCGGCTCATTCTTGATGCCGCCAAATTCATCGGCTTTGTGCCCTCTGATGACCAGGATTTTGACCCAATCCGGGAACTGAGCAAAAAAGTGGGGTTGGATCTTGAGTAATTATCTATCCAGGATACTGCATCGCCTGAGATTCAGAACCAAAATTACCCTGGGGATGACCTGTATGCTGGTCTTCTGTGGCCTGGGTATCGGACTGATCCTCTCCGCCATGTCATCGAATGCTCTGCTTGAGGAAGGACGAAAAAGAGGCATGGCCATCACCTCGAGCCTGGCATTTCGTTTGGCTGAACCCATCCTGGCCATGGATTTTCTACAGATGAAGAACTTTATCGACAATGTCAGAAACCAATATGATGACGTTATCTATATTTTTCTTACCGACGCCGGCGGCAATATTCTTTCTCACACCTTTTCCGGGGGATTCCCCACAGATCTTCTTGACGTCAATGAAGATGGAAAAAAAGTGCAGCCGATTCTTTTGTCCACTGAGCAGGGACTGGTCTACGATTTTAATGTCAGGGTAAGCCTGGGTGAAAAGAATCTTGGCTCGGTCAGATTGGGCCTGTCAAGAAAGGAAATTGAGGCCCAGATCCATCGTCAGCGTTTGACCAGTTTTTTCATTACCATGGGGGTCGTTGGTCTGGGGATTGTCCTGGCCCTCTGGTTTGCCCGTACGGTGACCTTTCGTCTGAATCGCTTGCGAGAATCGGTAGAAGAGGTTGTCCGGGGTAATCTCGATGTGCATGCCGGATTCTCGCTGGAAAAATACTGCTGGCAGCTTATGGACTGTGACCGTTACGATTGCCCTGCCTATGGCGATGTGCAGCGACGTTGCTGGTATCTGGCGGGAACGCTGTGTCCGAATTGCGGCGATAAAGAGTATCCCTTCAAGATGGAGAATTGTCGCCAATGTTCTGTTTTTAAGCATAATTTCGGCGATGAAATCCAGGATCTTGCCGAGGCGTTTGATGCCATGGCTGTCACGGTGAAAAAACATATCGAAGAGCTCACCGAGCAGGGAAAAACCATTGCCCGGCAACAGGGACTGCTCAAGACCATTATGAGTGTCACCCCGGACTTCGTAACATTGCAGGATAAGGATTTAAAATATACCTTCGCTGGCAAGTCCTTTTGCGACTATTTTAAGCTGGACGAGGCAGATGTCGTCGGCAAGACCGATGCAGACATTTTTACCAGGCAGCAGGCTGAAATCAATGTCTACGAGAGCAAGCAGATTCTTGCGACCGGTCGCCCCCTGGCGAAAGAGATTACCTTCAAGCGGGCAAAAGAGCAGAGATGGTTTCATGTTCTCAAGGTCCCCGTCTATGATCAGGACGGCAGTATAATCGGCCTTCTGCTCACCGCGAGAGATATCTCCATGCTCAAAAAATTCCAGGAACAGCTTATCCAGTCTCAGAAAATGGAAGATCTGGGGCGCCTGGCCGGTGGTGTGGCCCATGAAATCAACACGCCCTTAGGCATCATTCTCGGTTATACCCAGCTGCTGATGGACGATATTGAAGATGAGGAAATCCTGGAAGGTATGCAGATCATCGAAAAACAGACCAAGGTGTGCCGTAAAATTGTCGCTGATTTACTTGGTTTTTCAAGAAATTCTCAAGCAGTCAGTGAAAATGTCGACATCAACGAGTCGATACTTCAGGTTGTCAGGTTGGTGGAACATATCTGTTATATGAACCGGATAAAAATCGTCTATGCTTTGGATGAAAACATTCCACCTCTCTGTGGTGACCAGGAAAGGCTGAAGCAGGTCTGGCTTAATCTGCTCAATAACGCGGCAGATGTCATTGGCCAGGATGGCGTGATACACGTGCAATCCAGGTTTCTGGCCGAAGAACGAAAGCTGGAGGTCAGTATCGCCGATACCGGCAAAGGCATTGCCCCGGAACACCTGGGTAAAGTTTTTGATCCGTTTTTTACCACGAAACAGGTGGGTAAAGGAACCGGACTGGGACTTTCCGTGTCGTTCGGTATCATCAAGGATCACGGTGGTACAATATCGGTCCTCAGTCCTATTCCGGCAAAATATTTAACCGAGGACTTTGTCAGAGGCGACAATTTTGGTCCCGGAGCGGTCTTTATCGTCGAACTGCCCCTCGATAGGCCAAAGGATACCGGTAATGGGGATGATAAGGATGAGACTATTGTTTAGTGACTGAGAAAGAGGTTTCTTGTGTTTTTTACAAGAAACTTATTTCGTAAAGGAACTTATACCCGTCAAGCGAGTACTAAAAAGAGTCCCGCACAGCACGGGGACTGAACTGAGCACCCCTCAAGGGGGAATCGTAAAGAATACCCGCAAAGCTTTTTGACGGGGTGAGTAGATCGTGCCCCCGCAGCTTCGACAAATAAATTGAAAAGTTCGAGCCGGTAGGGTATGAACGGTATCCTTGAACGTTGGTGTATGCGGCTGAAAGGCCATTTTTTTGAGGTATCGTCTATGCAATCAATTCACAAATCATTTCGTCAATCTCTTGCTCTGCTGATAACATTGCTGTTCCTGCAGAGTTGTGCTGTATATGTAGCCTACGGCCTCTACCGGACCATAACCGATATTAATGCAAGCCTGACCCTGGTCGACAATTCGATTCTCAGGATTCAAGGGATCCTCAATGAGGGAAAAAATCTCAAGCGAGCCGCTGAAGACGGTAAACTTATCTCCACCCTGGCGGAAAAAATCCCGTCCCTTATCCAAAACGATGTTACTCTTGCAACCAGAGAAAAAATCGTCAAACTTTCGAGCGACCTGAAACTTTCCTCGGACGATTTCACCAAAAATGCGACGGCCGAAGATCTGCCCGGGGCGAAAAAAGCCTATAACGATATGACCACCACCTATGACTCGTTTACCGGTTTGATGAACGATTTATCTGACTCGGTCGGCGAGCCTCTTCGCTAGCCCGGATGAGAAATCCGGGCTAGCTGCCTTTTTCAAAATCATTCGTTTTCCAAGAATAGAATTTTATCACTACCGCTATAGTAAGAGCTCAGCTTTCCTGGCTGTGCATCCTTTCCTCCTTGGCAGCTGACATGTTGCTATCATCCCTTATACTACGCTCACCACTTACCAATATTCTTTCAACGTACTCGAGGTTTTGCAAAAACTTTTCCCGGCGAAGAATATATTTTGCCCAGCTAACTCTCTCCTAATTCTTGATTGGTATTGTATAGACACGCGAATAATCGCGGAATCAATTTTACAAGGAGATCCCACAATGAAACGTTCACTTTCTCTGATAGCGCTTGTTCTGTTGTCAACAACTGCAATTTCCAGCAGCTATGCAGCTGATGTCAAAGAAAACGATGCACTTGCCGTTTTGAAGACAAACATCAGCCTGTCACAAGCGGTCGACGTCGCCGAACAACACGTCTCCGGGAAAGCTTCCCGGGCGGAGCTGGAACAACATAAGGACCGCTTGGTCTTTGAAGTCGAAGTTGTCAGCGGCAACAAGGTTATGGATGTGATGATTGACCCGGAAAACGGCAAGGTTCTTGCCGCCGAAGAAGACAAAAGCGATCATAATCAGGAACATGAAGAGGGCCGTGACAAAGACAGCTGATCTGTGAGGTAGCTGTACCACCGAAACGCCGAGACGCTAAAACGTTTCGGCGTTTATCAAGAATTGCTCAATTTTAGCATGCTGCAAGCAGGCAACCCGCAAAACCTTATCCTTTTGAAAGGGAGTAGTTTTTTTGGAATTGAAGGCATATCGGTCTTATATTCCATGGTGTTACGTACCAAGGAAAAAAATTATAACTCATTAAATAGTAATGAAAATTCTCTTAGTCGAAGATGATTTCATGATTGGACAGGCGGTCTCCGTTGCCTTAAAAGATGCCGCATATGCCGTGGACTGGGTGAGAGACGGTGATACCGCATTGCGTACGTTGACATCCGGGGGATATCAAGCCGTGCTGCTTGATCTCGGTTTGCCCAAACTCGATGGTATGGAGGTGCTAAGAGAGTTGCGTCAGGCAGGGAACAAGGTCCCCGTCATTGTTATTACTGCCCGTGACGGAGTGGAACATCGTATTGACGGACTTGATCTGGGAGCAGATGATTATCTGACAAAACCCTTCAACGTCAATGAGTTACTTGCCCGCCTGCGGGCAGTCGTGCGTCGTCAGAGCGGACAGGCCGCACCCTTACTCACCAATGGGAAAGTGACCCTTGATCCAGCCACCTATCAAGCCACGTGCGGCGAGGTTAGGGTGGTCTTAAGTGGGCGTGAATTTGCCCTGTTTCATGCGCTGCTGTTGCATCCAGGCAGAATTCTTTCCCGGGCTCAACTGGAAGAACACATCTATGGCTGGAACGAGGAAGTGGAGAGTAACGCGGTGGATTTCCTCATCCATGGGGTGCGCAAGAAACTTGGTGCCGACACCATTAAAAATGTGCGGGGGGCCGGCTGGATGGTTGAGAAACTTTAATGAAACGATCCCTGCAATGGCGACTCACCTTCATACTGGGCTGCGCCATCCTGCTCGCTGGAATTGCCATAGCCCTGATGTCATTTATACTGGCCTATAACGAAGCGAAAGAATTCCAGGATGATGTGTTGCGACAGATAGCGCTGCTGACATCACGCAGTACCGGTAGTCATCCACAAGTTGCTAAAGGCCTTTCTGGAAATGACTCGAAAATCAACTATGACGACCCGGAGTCACGAATAAACGTCATGCATCTTTCGGATAGCCCACGTCCGACCTGGCTTACAGATACACTTTTACCGGGTTTTCACACCTTGGAGACAAGTGGAGAGCGTTTGCGAGTTTTTCTCCAAAAAGACCCCTCCGGCGACACAATAATGGTGTCACAACCAACTGATATTCGAGATGAAATTTCCATAAACAGCGCTCTGCGCATCTTTGCTCCCTTGTTGCTGCTGCTGCCTGCGATGGCGTGGCTTATTATGCGTATCGTTCGCCGTGAACTGAAAACGGTCAAAAAGCTCGCCGCTCATGTAGATGCACAACCGGTAAACCTGCCTCGTCCGCTTCCAGACCATGATGTTCCCGAAGAAATCGCCCCATTTGTTCATGCCATTGACCGTTTGCTCAAGCGAGTCACCGTTCTCATGGAGCAACAGCGGCGCTTTGTTGCCGATGCCGCCCATGAACTCAGGAGCCCGCTTACCGCGCTGTCGATTCAGGCGGAAAACCTGAACCAACCTGGAACACAAGAGAGCATGAGCGAACGAATCGAGTCGCTGCAGACAGGCATCAAACGAGCCGGAAAACTCACCGAACAGCTCTTGAATCTTGCCAGAATTCAAAGCGGCACGACGGAAACCACCATGATTGATGTCTCGAAGATGGCTCGTGATTTGATAGCCGAATACTTACCCAGTGCGGAAGCGAGACAAATAGACCTGGGCCTGGATGAAACCGCGGAGCTGATGCTGCCTGCCGTTGCTGAAAATCTCTACCTAATACTCAAGAATGCCTTGGAAAATGCCCTGAAATATTGTCCTCAAGGTGGTGAGGTTACCCTTGGCATTCATCTCGCCCAGGAGAATGTCGTCTTGGAGATTATCGATAATGGGCCCGGTATTCCGGACTCCGAGCGGCAAAAGGTTTTTGATCCCTTTTATCGTCTCCCTGAAACAGGCGAAGAAGGCAGCGGACTCGGCCTGGCGATTGCGATGGAGGCTGCGGTCAGTCAGGGGGGAATCGTGAGTCTGCATAATAGGCAGGACGGCCCGGGCTTGATCTTTCGTTACAGCCAGAGAATAAAGTCCACCTCAGTGCACAAGAAAGAGCCTTTTCAAAGAACAAAGAGCCGACAATTCAAATGAATACTCCAAAATCAATCCATTGGCCGGCAGCAGTCAGTCGTTGGTCATACACAAGAATCAAGGCAAGAGTCCTTTCAGTGGTTTCTTCCCTGGCAGTGCTCGTCGTTATTTTCCTTGTTGCTCTATGGGGCTTCACGGCACTGAGCCGCAGACTGGTAATGTTGATTGGACGCCGCGGGCCATTCTGGATTGCCGGGTTAAAAGACTGGGCCACCTTGAACATGCCTGCTCATGGGATGATGCTTCCTGTAAAACGCATTGTCTCTTATCTCTTCTTTCGCCGGCAGGGCGAGGAATTGTTTCTCTTGCTTTTAGTCCTGACACTTTTTGTGGCCGGTTTTCTGATCGGGACAAGCTGGACAGCTCTGCTTGGAATCACCTACACGAAGGGAGCTTTTGAGGTTATCCCGCGACGTTTACTTGGGCTGACAGCAATTCTTGTCGTTGTGGGGGCCGGTAGTTGGCATGTGAGCCAACGCCATGAAAAAGATCTCACCTTGTATGCTCCTCAAAAAAACATACACACCATGCCTCTTGCAACATGGTTGGCCGATGGCTGGCGCGATCTCCCCGCCTGGCGAATTGACCTGGAGGGCGAATACGAACAGCCTCTCACCATCCAACTAGTGTCTCGTCAATCATCAAGTGTCGGGTAAAGTCGTAACAGTTTTATCCTTGCGTTGTCAGCAGTAAACTGCCAATTCACTTTGGCATTTTTGTTATCTCTGTGCTCCTGCCAAGCGCTAGCTTCTTTTCTAACTATTTCAATGTCGTCGATTCTTCTGTTAAGACATTGACAAGTGAGAACGTTCAACTCTATTTCGGCCATATTAAGCCAGTTTCCGTGTTTTGGAGTGTATACAAATTCGAAACGATCCCAGAGTGCTTTTGCCTTTTCAGGCGGAAAACTTTCATAAAGAGCTCCGGGTTCATGTGTATTCAGATTGTCCATAACCAAAGTTATGTTCTCGGCGCCTTTGTATTGCTCTGCTATCTCTTCCAGGAAGATTGCCCAGTCTCGCTTTGTTTTTCTTTCGGTGATCTTCACCATACGCTTTCCGGCCAGTGGTTCGCAGGACATAAAAATATTACAAACACCATGACGGGTGTACTCGAAATCATGCCTGGCCGGTTGACCACTTGACGCCGGGATCGGCACTTTTGTTTCGCCGATCAATTGTTTTGGCGACTCGTCCATGCACACAACAGGATGAAGAGCATCATAAGGTCGCTTATAAACTTCGAGAACCTTTTCCATATTGGCAACAAAACTGCCATTTTGTTCGGGTGGAATCAACCACCCTTTTTGCTGCCAAGGCTTAAGTTCGTTTTTTTTAATATACGTCGAATTGTTTCGTGGGAAATGGTGTCTATGTATTCAAGTTCAACGACCTTGTCGGCCAGCAATCTTAGAGACCATCGGGAAAACCCCTCAGGTGGATCACCACAACTCAATGCAATTAAATGAGCTTCAAAGTCACAGTCCGCCTTCTTTGTATAAATGCGATCCGCTTTTCTTTTGTCGAGGGCTATGTCAAGTCCCTCCTCTACAAATCGTTTTTTTACCCGGTCAATTTTTTTCATGCTGACATTCAAGACCTTTGCAATCTCTTGATTCGTTGAACGATTGGTTTGAAAATCTCCGGTATCGCAATCTAGTAAAATCAATGAGTTGAGTATTTTTTGTGATTTGTGCTGTCCTTTTGATGCGAGACCACTGAGAAATTCACGCTCCTCTATGGTGAGTGCCACAATATATTTGTTCATAGCCGAACCTCCTGGGTTGAGTATGAACATAGTATAATATATTTTTACGACATTTAAATGTTGACATGACACTAGGGCCATCGGATCCATTTGAACAGAAATGTCCGTTTTCGAGGTATCCAGGGTACCACAGACAATCGTACGTAAATAGAAGTTAAGCAAAGTTCAGAGTTTTATAAGATTCTAACACCAGGGGTTTGAGTTCCACTATTGATGACCTACCTCAATTATACTGAGCGACTTCCCTCCCCCATACTATGATTTCAGTCCTTTAGTTCTGTACCGCACAGAGTCGAGAAATTGCCAAAAGAGGAGAAGCTCTTATTGTTAATAATACCTCATTTCTTTCACAGGAAAAAAATAATTGGAAATGGAGGAGACCTGATCTTTGTTGTTGGTGATTTGGCACAGTGGTTGTGGTGAATCCTGCAAATGCTGGTGTGTTAGCCATTATCGATATAATTTCACATAAAAAAATTATGGTGGGTTATGAAAATAAATACAAGCATGGTCTTTATTGGGTTTTGTTGTCTGATTCTACCGATCGCTTCGTCTGCATCAACTACCGAAAAGAGAATTATCAAGGTTAAAGCGCATAAAAAGGCGGTTGCCGCATGTGTAGGAAAAAAAGCTGGAGACTCTGTTGAATTTATTAATAATTGGCACAAGATGATCAAGGGAATTTGTGTAGACGACAATGGAACATTGATTGCCATTCCCGACGGAAAATTAACAGATTAAAAGGAATCAGGTCCGGTGAAACGAAGTTCTTCACCAGCCAGGCCATGTGGGTGAAATAGAACTTTGCGAAAATAATGAGATTGTGCAGCAGATGGATGGGGTTTACCCAGAGTCCTGACATCAAGCCGGTATAGTGCCGGCCAGTGACACCGTGAATATTTTCATTGATCGGGACAAGGTGGCACTGGAGGGTGCTTAGCCTGGTTATCTCGCCGTATAATCGACAAATAAAGGTAAATACGGCTATTGAAACCCGAATAACCAAACGACCACTCTTTTACTGGGTACTTAAAAAGCACCGGGCTATTCAGCTGGTACTCTTTGTGATTATTGTCGGCAGCTTGTTTTTCAGGGTTTTTCCACTGGAGATGCAGAAGCGGATCATTAACAAAGCAATTCATTACCGCAAAGAAGAGCTGCTTTTTCTCTACTGCGCCCTCTACACCGGAGCGATTCTCCTGGCCGGATTATCCAAGTATCTGATCAATGTGATACAGACCATTATTGGTCAGCGAATTATGGTGGAAATCCGCACCGAACTTTATCAGCACATCCTGCGCCTCACCCCATACTACCTCCCGGTCGTGACATATTACGACTCTCAGGGAATATGGATATTGAGAAAGCCGAATTTACAGTCAGCGGCGGAATCAGACTCCTTGAAGACATCAGCCTGCAGGTAAAACCGGGTGAAATGGTTGCTCTGGTAGGAACCTCCGGTTCCGGAAAATCCACGCTGGCGCTCCTGATGGCGCAGCTTTACGATCTTTCCTCCGGCTCCATCCGCTATGACGGTCATGCAATCGGTTCCCTCTGTAAGGCGGACATCAGTCATAATATTACTATGATTGCACAGCATCCTTATATTTTTACGGGAACCGTTAGAGAAAATCTTCTCTATTCAGCCAGCTCAATATGTGATGAATTATGCGATTTACCTGTAGACGAAAAAATTTATGAGGTCATTCAAAACGTTGGCCTGGAGGATGATTTTCTCCATTTTGGTTTGAATATGGTCATGCCGAAAGACGAGGGAAGTCAAAATGAACAGAAGATCATTCAGATACGCCAATTGGTTGCTGAATATGTTCATAAAAAATTTCTCGATGACATTGAGTTTTTTGATGTTCGGGAATTTTCAGAACATTCCTGCCTACTCGACAATCTGATCATCGGAGAAAGTGTCAATGAAACCTACTCAATCGACAGAATTATTGAACATATTGGTTTCATGGCTATTTTAAAAAAATTTGTGCTTGATCAAGAACTGGAACATCTCGGTTGGAAAATTGAGCAAGCAACCATAGACCATGTACATCAGAAAAAGGAGGGGCATAAAAGTCTTTTCCAGGTATCCTCCATGGAAGCTGGAGAACTGATTTTTTATACCAGGTTGCTTCTTTCGCTGGGGGATGGAAAACCGCAAATGACAAAGGAAAGAGACGCGCTGCTTGTCCTTGCCCTGCGCTATATTCCTGATCAACACACGCTGGTTGATCTTGACCCCGGTATAAAAGAGAAAATTGTCCGGATGAGGCATTTTTTCCTCTCAGAAGTGATTGGCGTGGATATGGATAACCCTTTAAAAGGACAAGCTCTTCCGACACAGTTCTCAGATTTCAGACCATTTTTTCCATCTGTTTATATCGGCACTCGTTCTTTGTTGATCAATATTGTCTTTGGTCAAATCAAATGCGGGATGCAAAAGAGCAGGATACTGGAAAAAGAGATCATCGCATGTTGCTTCCTACTGGTCTTCTTGACGAGATCAAAAAACAGGCGCTCAATTTTGAGGTAGGCAGTAAAGGTGACCGGTTTTCCGGTGGCCAGCAGCAGAAACTTGCCATAGCCCGTGCTTTCTTAAAGGACACCCCAATCCTTATTATGGATGAGGCAACAGCAAGTCTGGATAATACCTCTCAGGCCCTGGTTCATAATTTTTTGGAAACGAAATACAGGAACGGAAGGACCATCATTGCCGTTATTCATCGTCTGGATCTTGCCCCTTCTTTTGATCGAATTATCGTATTACGAGAAGGATCTATTGTCGAGCAGGGGACATAAGATGAACTGGTTGCTGGAAATGGATTTTTCTGCAATCTTGTCAAGGGCGAAACAGCATAGATAACAGTTTGAAATGAAAAAAATATTCATGGCAATGTGATGTCCATGATACGGCCATAGTATAGGTAACGGTTCACCGGAAAACCGTCAAATCCTGAATAACCTCCGCACTGTAAGCATTCACCAGTGCCGGAGATGTGCGAAAGAGGTCATTTA
>RCMY010005751.1_pt1 | contig 16739 bp, 15 predicted proteins | sample 2041341 | NCBI WGS metagenome assembly RCMY01 (sample SAMN09708234, study PRJNA481090) | Marine sediment metagenome, whole genome shotgun sequencing project. | reverse complement strand
TCGCCATCCATCCGCGCCTCGGCCAATATCGACAGCGTTTCCATCGCGGCATCGGTCAGCTTGAACCCCATGTTGTTCAGGTAGACAGACTTCTCCGCCCGGCTGATCAGCAGCGAATTCACCTCGATCCCCGACCGCTCGATCTGGGCCATGCGGCGGTTCAGTGCGACCAGCATCACCAGAAACACCAGTGCCGAAATCAGCAGCGCGGCGCTGAACACCAGCAGCACGAAAATCACCATGCGGTAACTGACCAGCGTTTCGCTGAACGCAGTGCCGGACAGGGCCAAAATCTCCAGCAGTTTGATTTCGGCATCACTGGTCAGCGCGTCATTTTCGATAAATATCCTCTCGACCCGCGCGTTGAACGCGCCTGCATCCGGCAGCGACAGGAACAGCCAGATCGCCGCCAGCGACAGGATTGCCACGATGGCCGCAACGCCAGCCACCACCACGCGGTTGCCCGACCGGCGCGACTCTGCTGCGGTCACCGTCCGGTGCATTGCGCCCGGTCCGGTCACTCCTGCGTCACCGACAGCACCTTGAGCAGGGTCATCCCCTGCGCCGCCAGTTGCGGGCCGAGCTGCGCGGTGGCCGCAGCAACCGTGCAGGCACCGCTGATTTCAATCGTGCCGTAAAACAGGCGCAGCGGGTTGTCCCGCTTGGCCTTGTATTCGGCAAGGCAGGCCGCGCTGGCAGGCGCTGCAATCAGCGCGGCAAACATGAGGGGCGCAATCATTTTCATCATGCGCCGAACATGGCCTGCGCCGCGCGGCTATTCAATATCCAAAGCAGTGCGGCCCCTCTGCTATCCTATAACAATGCGGCGTTATTGCGTGCGCGCCGCCGACCGGCCCAGCATGGTGGTACATTTCGGAAAATAAGAAAGGTCCATAAAATGGCTGGCAAGTTCATAACCCTCATTCTTGCGACATCCATCGCTGTCACCGGTCTGACAGCCGCCCCGGCACGCGCTGCTGATCGCGATCTGGCGCTGGCGCTGGGCGCTCTGGTCGGTGTCGCGGTAATCGGCGCTGCGATCCATGACGCCAAGAAAAAGGACAGGCGGCGCGCGGCGGCCCAGCAACATGCACGCCCCAAATACGGCGCCCACCGTCCCCACAGGGCGCACAAGCAAAAACGCTCCCGTGGCTACCAGCAGGGGTACAACGATCACCGCCGCGAGGTGCAGGAGCGCCGGAGCGAACGCCGTTCGCACCGCCGGGACCGACGTCCGCAATACGGCTACAGCGCGCGCCCCTTCAACTTTGGAAACTAATGGCGCCTCTGTCGCCCATGGAAAACGGCCCCGCGCGGGGCCTTTTCTTTGGCCGCCACTTATGGTCTGAGCCGTAACCATGACCGGCCCCGATTATTCATACGAGTCCCGGGCGATTGCCGAGGGCGCGCGCATTATCGCGGGCGTCGATGAGGTCGGGCGCGGGCCGCTGGCCGGGCCTGTCACCGCCGCCGCCGTGGTGCTGGATGCAAGCCGCATCCCTGAGGGGCTGAACGATTCCAAGAAGCTGACCGAACGGCGCCGCCTTGCGCTATATGATGCCATCTTCGCCAACGCCGATGTCAGCATCGCCCACGCCAGTGTAGAGGAGATTGATGAACTGAACATTCTGCGTGCATCGCATCTGGCGATGATGCGGGCGTTGGATGGCCTGCCACGCCGCCCGGACATCGCGCTGATTGACGGCAATATGATCCCGCGCGGCCTGAGCATCCCCGCGCGCACAATCATCAAGGGTGATGCACTGTCAGTGTCGATTTCTGCGGCCTCAATCATGGCGAAAATATGTCGAGATTGTGTCATGCGGGATTTAGCGCAACACTACCCCGGCTATGGTTGGGAGACGAACGCAGGATACCCGTCAAAAAGCCACAAAGAAGCACTGCAAAATCTGGGGGTCACCCCACACCATAGACGTTCGTTCAAGCCTGTGCACAATATCTTGTATCAAGATAAATAACTAACCCCCTGATTCAATAAAGAAATTGACGGCGAATCAGCAATGACTCATCCTTGACCTCAAGCAGACAGAGCGCAAAAACGCGCCGGGACAGAGGCAAGACATGACAAAGATGACCAGGATCAAGGAGGCCCAGACGCTTCCCCTCAACACCATCATGAGCGGCGATTGCATCGAGGTGATGAACGCGCTGCCCGAAAGCTCGGTTGATCTGATTTTCGCCGATCCGCCCTATAATCTGCAACTCAAGGGCGATCTGCACCGGCCTGACAACAGCCAGGTTGATGCGGTTGATGATGCTTGGGACCAGTTCGACAGCTTTGCCGTTTATGATAAATTCACCCGCGAATGGCTGGCCGCCGCGCGCCGCCTGCTGAAGCCGAACGGCGCGATCTGGGTCATCGGCTCCTATCACAACATCTTTCGCGTGGGCGCGGCATTGCAGGATGCGGGCTACTGGATCCTGAATGATGTGGTGTGGCGCAAGTCCAATCCGATGCCCAATTTCCGCGGCAAGCGCCTGACAAACGCGCACGAAACGATGATCTGGGCCTCCAAGGAAGAGGGGGGAAAATACACCTTCAACTACGAGGCGCTGAAGGCGCTGAACGACGGCGTGCAGATGCGCAGCGACTGGGTGCTGCCGATCTGCACCGGCCACGAGCGGATCAAGGATGAGGCGGGCGACAAGGCCCACCCGACCCAAAAACCGCAAAGCCTGCTGCACCGTATCATCGTCGGCAGCACCAATCCCGGCGATGTCGTGCTGGACCCGTTCTTTGGCACCGGCACCACTGGCGCCGTGGCCAAGATGCTGGGCCGCGACTATATCGGCATCGAGCGCGAAGAGGCCTATCGCAAGGTCGCTGAAAAGCGCCTCAAAGGCATCCGCAAGTTCGACCGCGAGGCGCTGCAGGTCAGCACTTCCAAACGCGCCGAACCGCGCGTTCCCTTTGGCCAGCTGGTCGAACGCGGCATGCTGCGTCCGGGCGAGGAACTCTATTCGATGAACCAGCGCCACAAGGCCAAGGTGCGCGCCGACGGCACCCTGATCGGCGACGATATAAAGGGTTCGATCCACCAAGTCGGCGCCCACCTGGAAGGCGCGCCCAGCTGCAATGGCTGGACCTACTGGCACTTCAAGAAGGACGGCAAGCGCGTGCCGATTGACCTTCTGCGCCAGCAGATCCGCGCCGAAATGGCAGATCGCCCGAATTAAAAGTTTTCAAGTTTCGCAAGAACACCGCCGGTGCCTGTGGTCTGACGCAAGGCACCACTAACTGCGCCCTGCCGCGTGTCGGTAGGGCGTTTTTTTGAGTATTGTTGCCAAGATGAAATACGGGAGCCTATAATTCATCTTGGATAAAATACTCAAATCCAGCATCCGCCATCACAGCGCCCACGCCGCTTTCAGCCCGTCCAGCACAGCTTCTTCGGCGGTTCTGGGGGCCATGCAGTCGCCAATTCCGATGACCTGACCATTGTAGCCTTCCAGTGCGGTCAGAAGCGCGTCCGCAACATCGGTGCCTTGCGCCAGCACCAGCGTATCTGTTTCCTCTATCATCATGGCCTCGCCATTGGCGGCGTTGATGAAATAGACAGTATCGTCGTCCGCGCCGTAGAGCTGCGCGTAGGGGATAATTTCAACGCCCAGCTTTTGCACGCGGCCCACCATCGTGTCGCGCACATAGCTTTGCAGCATTTCGCCGGCATGAGTGCCGTTGACGCATAATCGCACGCGGCGACCTGCGCTGGCCAGCAGCTCGGCAACGCCAAGGCCGACCCAGTCGGCGCGCCAGTCGGCGATGGTGACAGAGCCGCCGACATTGGCGTGGTTGCGCAACACGTCCCAGGCGGTGACGATATGTGCGCCGTCGCTGAACTCCACCCCTTTCGGCATGCGCGCAGTGCCGCCGGTGGCGACAATGATGGCATCGGGGGCGGCTTTGGTGACCCTCTCTGGCGTCATTTCGCTGTTCAGAGATACGGTGACGCCTGCCTGCTTCATCTCGCGGCCCAGGTTGGTGACGATGCCGCCAAATTCGGCGCGTCCCGGCAGCATCTGCGCCAGAAGTGCCTGACCGCCCAATTGGGCTGCGGCCTCGTGCAGCGTCACGTCATGGCCCAGTGCGGCGGCGGTGGCTGCGGCCTTCATGCCAGCCGGGCCGCCACCGATCACCATGACGGTTTTGGGCGCGCCCGTCTGGCGCCGTGTGCCATAAGTCAGCTCGCGCCCTGTTTCGGGGAACTGGATGCAGGAGATCGGCACGCCTTTGTGGAAGTGGCCGATACAGGCCTGATTGCAGCCGATGCAGGCGCGGATATCGTCCGGGCGGTCTGCTTTCGCCTTGATCGGCATCATTGGATCGCAGATCAGCGCACGCGTCATGCCGCACATGTCTGCCTGGCCGGTGGCGAGGATGCCCTCGGCCTTTTGCGGTTGGTTGATGCGGCCTGCGACCATCACGGGTATATCCACCGCCTGTTTGACCTCGTGGGCGAATGGGGCGAGGTAGGCGGTATCCTCAAACATCGGCGGCACGATATGGATCGCGCCACTCAGGCTGGCCGAGGTGCCGGCGATCACGCTGACATAATCGAGGCTGGGCGCCAGCGCGCGGATCACCTCCAGGCTATCGGCGTCCTCCATTCCCTCATGCGTGTGCTCGTCGCCCGAGATGCGCAGGCCGATGGCAAAGCTGGACCCTGTCGCCGCGCGCACCGCGTCGATGACGTCCCGAACAAAGCGCATGCGGTTCTCCGGGCTGCCGCCATAATCATCCTCGCGCCGGTTGACCTGCGGGCTAAGGAACTGCGCCGGCAAGTACCCGTGGCTGGCGACAATTTCGACCCCGTCGAGGCCGGCCGTTTGCATGCGCCGCGCGGCGGCAGCATAGCCGTCCACCACCTCGCGGATCATGCGCAGGGACATGGCGCGCGGGATCACGTGAAACCGGTCCGACGGCGTGGCCGACGCGGAATAGGCGACCGGTGCGGTGCCGTCAGCGACCTCCATAATCTCGCGGCCCGGGTGGAACAGCTGGGCAAAGATGCGGGTGCCGTGGGCGTGCAGTGTTTGTGCCAGACGCGCGAACCCCGGCAGGCAATCGTCATTTGTGCCCATCAGCACGTGCGAGGTGTAACGCGCCGTTTCGTGCACGCCGACAACCTGCGATACGATCAGGCCGGCACCGCCCTGCGCGCGTGCCTCGTGATAGGCGATCATGGCATCTGTGACTTGGCCATTATGGGCCATCGACGTGTCGTGGCCTGTTGACAGGATGCGGTTCGCTACCTCGACGCCGCCAATTTTCAGCGGGGTGAACAGGTGCGGAAACAGCTGGGATGTGTCAGGCATTAGGCGCTCTCCGGGCGGGGATTTGCAGCCACGCTAGCGCTGCGGCGCTGCACCTTCAAGCGGGGGGCGGGTTGGCCCCTGTATTATAGGGTTTCCAGTCGGCAGTTTGCGGGTAGTTTGCCTTGCGCCAGGCGCGCACGCGCGGGTTCATCACGCGGCGCCAGAGGGGCGGGACCATCGCGGCCATCGTCATGATCGGATACCCGTAGGGCAGCTGCGGCGCCTCATCCTCGGTGTAGTTTTGCAGCAAAGGAAACCGGCGGTCGGGTTTGTAATGGTGGTCCGAGTGCCGTTGCAGGTTGATCAGCAGCCAGTTTGTCGCCTTGTGCGCCGCGTTCCAGCTGTGGCGCGGTTTAACATGTTCGTACCTGCCATCGCCTAGATGCTCGCGGGTCAGGCCGTAATGTTCGACGTAGTTCGCCAGCTCCAGCTGCCAGATCGCGACCAGCGCCTGCCATAGAAACAGGGCAAGCCCGGTCCAGCCGCCAAGGATCAGCGCCAGCGCCAGCATCGCGGCCTGTAGCGCCCAGTAGCGGAAAAAAGGATTGCTGAGATGCGACCACTTGCGCCCGCGCCGCGCTTGCATGGCCGCTTCGGCGCGAAAGGCGGATGTCACCTCGCCCGGCAGAACGCGGGCGAAGAAGCGGTGAAACCCCTCGTTGTAGCGCGCCGTCACGGTGTCGCGCGGGGTGCCGACATGGCGGTGGTGTACGTGCAGATGCTCGGACCTGAAATGCGAATACAGCACCATGGCCAGCAGGATGTCGGCCATCCAGCGCTCGATCCGGGGCTTTTGGTGCATCAATTCGTGCGCGTAGTTTAGGCCGATGGTGCCGGTAATGACACCGACGCCAAAGAACAGCACGATCTTTTCCAGGCTGCCCAGATGCGCCGCCTGCGGTACATACCAGATCATCCAGAACAGCAGGATGAACTGCACGGGCGCCCAGATCAGGGTGATGGCGCGATACCAAGTGATGTCGGCCTCGGGGTGCAGATTTTCGAGGTTGAGCCCCAGAAACGCATCGAGCAGCGAAAAGAAATACCATGTGAAGACCGGCAGAAGAATCACGGTCCAGCCGCCCTGCAGCGCGCCAGTGACAGCGATAGGAACCAGCAGCAGGGACATCCAGAAAGGGATGGCTTCCCTTATGTGGGTTGCGGTGGACATGGGGTGGCTCCGAAATTTTGCGCGCAGTTTAGCCTGAATTTCGCAGACTGCCACGCGCCAGATCAAAAACCTTGCGCATCACAGTCGGCAATTGCGCGGGCTGGAACTGGGCCGCAGGAATGAAGTCGCCTGTTATCGGCGCCGCCTCCATGTCCACCTGCGCCACTTCGACGCGCAGGCGCAGGTGGAAATGTGTGAACGCGTGGCGCGCCTCCTCGTTCAGCGTCTGCCAGTCGGCATCCAGCGGGGGCGCGGCCCGCGCTGCACCTTCTGCCCAGTCGCTGCCGGGCCAGCCCAGCATGCCACCCAAAAGGCCGCGATCCTCGCGCCGCTCCAACAGGATCGCGCCATCGCTGCGCTGGGCGACATAGGCAATGCCATGGCGGGTGGGCTTGGGCTTTTTCGGGATCTTTTTCGGCAGATCCGGCGCGGTTCCATTCGCCCGTGCCGCGCAAGGACCCCGCCAGGGGCAGATCCCGCAGGCGGGGTTGCGAGGCGTGCAGATAGTGGCGCCCAAATCCATCACGGCCTGCGCATAGTCGCCGGGGCGCTGGGCGGGCGTCAGCGAAGTGGCGGCGGCGATCAGCTCGGGCTTGGCGGCGGGCAGGGGCGTGTGAATATCGTGCAGACGCGCCATGACGCGTTCGACATTGCCATCCACCACCGTTTCGGGCGCATCAAACGCGATGGACGAGATGGCGGCGGCGGTATAGGGGCCAATTCCCGGCAGTTTTAGCAGCGCAGCATGATCGGGCGGAAACTGCCCGCCATGATCGGCCACCACGACCCGCGCGCATTTCAGCAGATTGCGGGCGCGGGCGTAATAGCCAAGGCCGGCCCACTCGCCCATGACATCGCCATCTTCGGCTGCGGCCAGATCAGCAACGGTCGGCCAGCGTGCGGTAAACCGCTGAAAATAGGCGGTGACGGCGGCAACGGTGGTTTGTTGGAGCATAACCTCGGACAGCCAGATACGGTAGGGATCGGGCAATTCGCCCAGGGTGCGCCGCGCCGGGGCCACGCGCCACGGCATCTCCCGCGCATGGACGTCATACCAGTCCAGCAAATCGGCAGTCCTCGCCGTCTCACGCATTCTTTATGTTCCATTCGTGCTATCTGCTGGCATGACCCGCCGCATGCCCTAAACTGGCCCCCGATGTCAGGAGATCAACCGATGCCGCCCCGCCGCGCTACTACCAAGGGTTTCACCCGCTCCAGCACCCTGCTGCAAGAGAGGATTCGCAAGACATCCGAAAGCCGGGGTTTTGCCGAATCGCGCCTGCTGACGCAATGGACCGAAATCGTCGGCACCGATGTTGCCGCCATCGCCCGCCCGGTCAAGGTGGGGTATGGGCGCGGTGGCATGGGAGCGACGCTGACGGTGCTGACCACCGGTGCGCAGGCGCCGATGCTGGAGATGCAGAAGGAGGGGCTGCGCGCCCGCGTCAATGCCGTCTATGGTTACAATGCGATTTCGCGCATCACCATCACCCAGACCGCGCCGACCGGCTTTGCCGATGGTCAGGCCAGCTTCCAACACCGCCCGCCCAAACAGACGCCGCGCGGCCCCGATCCAGCCACCGCCGAGGAGGCGCGCCATATCGCCGCGCCTGTGGGCGACAGCGCGCTGCGCGCTGCGCTTGAAGCTCTGGCGCAAAATGTTCTATCCAGATCCAAACGCTGACCCGAAAGGAATACCCCCATGAATCGCAGATTGCTGCTCGGCGCTGCCGCGCTGGCCCTTGTTGGCGGAGTCGTCTGGTCCCAGCTTGGCGGGAGCCAGACAACCGGGGCGGCCAATGCCGCTGCCGATTACGCCGATGTCGATACCTCCTCCATCGTCGAGATGACGATGGGCCCCGAGGATGCGCCAGTGACGGTAATCGAATACGCCTCGCTGACCTGCCCGCATTGTGCGCGCTTCCACGAGACCACGTTTCAGGAAGTTAAGCGCGATTTCATCGACACCGGCAAAATCCGTTACATTTATCGCGACGTTTTCTTTGACGGGGCCGGCCTGCGCGGATCGCTTCTGGCACGCTGCGCCGGGCCAACACGGTTCTTTGGCATGAATGATCTTCTGTTCAGCCGCCAGCAGGAATGGCTGGACGCCAAGACGATGGGCGATGTGATGGATAATCTGGTGCGAATCGGCAAAGTCGCGGGCCTTGGCGAGGAGCAGATCGTTTCCTGCATCGAAGATCAGGAAAAGGCTGAGGTGCTGGAGGCATGGTTCCGCCAGCATGCGGAGAAGGACGGGATCACATCGACGCCTACTGTGGTGGTTGATGGCAAATCCTACGGCAATCCGTCCTATGCCGAGCTGAAGAAAGTTCTGGACGAGAAGCTGGCAGAATGACAGCCGCGCCTTTATCAGGTCTGAAGGTCGTCGAACTGGCGCGCATTCTGGCCGGCCCGTGGGCCGGTCAGACGCTGGCCGATCTGGGCGCCGAAGTGATCAAGGTGGAAAGCCCCGAGGGCGATGACACCCGCCAATGGGGCCCGCCCTTCGTTGTAAGGGAAGGCGACCGTTCGGCTGCCTATTTCCACGGCTGCAACCGGGGCAAGACCAGCGTGACCGCCGATTTTCGCACGGCTGAAGGTCAGGCAAAGGTGCGCGCCCTTATCGCGGATGCCGATATCGTCATCGAGAATTTCAAGGTGGGCGGTCTGGTCAAATACGGACTGGATTATGAGACACTGGTCAATGATTTTCCGGGGCTGATCTATTGCTCGATCACCGGCTTTGGCCAGGACGGCCCCTATGCGCATCGCGCAGGCTATGACTATATCATTCAGGGCATGTCTGGCCTGATGTCGATCACAGGCGCGCCCGAGGGCCAGCCGCAGCGGGTGGGGGTGGCAATCACGGACATCTTTACCGGCGTCTATGCGACCACCGGCATCCTTGCCGCGCTGCACCAGCGCAGCGTCACGGGCAAGGGCCAGCAGATCGACATGGCGCTGCTAGACGTGGCCGTGGCGGTGACGGCGAACCAGTCGATGAACTACCTGACAACAGGCGAGGCACCGGGGCGGATCGGCAATTTCCACCCCAATCTGGCGCCCTATCAGGTGTTCGATTGCTCGGATGGCTACATCATCATCGCGGTTGGAAACGATGCGCAATATCAGCGGCTTTGCGGCCTTCTGGGCGTGACTGATCTGGCGAGCGCGGCAGAATATGCCACCAATTCGGACCGCGTGGCGCGCCGCGATCAGCTGAGCGCGGCACTGACCGAGCGGACGCAGACCTTCACCAAGGAAGGGCTGCTCGCCGCTTGCGAGGATGCGGGCGTGCCGGCGGGGCCGATCAATACGCTGGACGAGGTTTACGCCGACCCGCAGATTGTTGCGCGCGGGATGCGGATCGATCCCGATGGCGTACCGGGCGTGCGCACACCGATCCGGTTTTCGGATGCGGAGTTATCGCTGGGCAAGGCGTCCCCGAAATTGGGCGCGCGCGGCTGAACCAAGGCTGCCCGGCTACAACCCGAAGGCCTCTAGCCGGGCATCCAGCGCGGACCAGTCCGCGACTTCCAGCCTGACCGGTAGCGTCAACACCTTGGGCCGGAACGATGCGGGCAGGCGCACCGCGTCCTTTTCGGTCGTCACCAGCTGCGCACCAAGGCGGCCAGCCTCGGCGTCGAGCCGCGCTAGCAGCGCTTTGGTAAAGGGCTGGTGATCGTCCAGCGCCTCAAACCCGGCCAGATCAGCGCCCAAGCTGCGGAGCGTGGCAAAAAACTTCTCCGGGTGGCCGATCCCGGCGAAGGCCAGACAGCGCAGTCCCTCCCAATCCATGCCGGTCTGAAGCGGCACGAGCGCGCCGCGCAGATGCGGCAGGTGCACCTCAGCACCCCATGCCGCGTCAACCTGCGCCGCCGCGCCGCCAATCGACAGCAGCAGATCGGCGCGTTTGAGGCCGACACCCACCGGCTCGCGCAGCGGCCCGGCAGGCAGGCAGCGGCCATTGCCAAAGCCGATGACGGCATCGACCACGACCAGCGAGATATCCTTGTGCAGGGCCGGGTTCTGGAATCCGTCATCCAGCACGATCACCTCGGCGCCTGCGCTCACTGCGGCTTGCGCCCCGGCGGCGCGGTCCTTGGCGACCCACGCGGGCGCGAAAGCGGAAATCAGCAGTGGCTCGTCGCCCACATCGGCGGCGTCATGCGCGCGGGGGGCCACCTGAACGGGGCCATCCAGCCGCCCGCCATGGCCGCGGCTGACCACATGCACGGCGCGCCCGCGCGCCACCAGATGCTGCACCAGCGCGATCACCGTGGGCGTCTTGCCGGTGCCGCCGGCGTTCAGGTTGCCGACGCAGATCACCGGCACGCCGGCTCGCAGCGGAGTTCCTCGCGCCAGCCGCCGCGCCGTGGCGCGGGCATAAAGCGCGCCCAAGGGCGACAAAAGCTGCGCGCGCAGACCGGCCTTGCGGCGGTGCCAGAAATCGGGTGCCCGCATCAGTGCAAATCCAGATCGTCGAGCATGTCGTGCAGCATCTCCAGAATATTGTCCGTCACCTCGGCTCCTGCCGTTGCCACCTCCCATGCGGCATGGGCCATGGTGGCGCTGCGGTCAGCAGCAATCAGATGCGCCAGCGCCCCGGCCAGCGTGCCAGCATCGCGCACAATGCGTGCCCCACCGGCGCCGGCATAGCGTTTGTAGCTGGGCAGGTAGCGCCCGACATTGGGGCCGTACACGATGGCCGAGCCGTGGGCGGCCGGCTCGTTTGGGTCGCTGCCGCCCATGCCGGGCGTCAGCGAATTGCCCATCAGCGATATGGTGGCCAGCCTGTACCACAGCCCCATTTCGCCGGGCGTATCGGCCAGCAAAACCTGCGTTGGCTCCTCGGGCATGCCGCCTTGCGACCAGATCGCGTGGCGCCACTTGCCATGCCTGAGCGTATCGCGGAACGCGTCGGTTTCGGACAGATCATTGGGCGCCACGATCAGAAACAGCCGGTGCGCCAGCCTGCTGGCTTGTCGATGCGCGGTCAGCACGACCTCCAGCTCACTATGGGCAATCATCGCGGCCAGCCATATGGGGCGCCCGCGCAGGGCATCTGCCATCTCATCGCGCAGCGGCTCGTCATAGGGCAGGGCGATGGCGCCCTCCTGAAACAGGCCAGTGACGGACAGCCGGTCCTCAGCCACGCCCTGCTTGCGCAGGATGCGCGCGGTCGCTTCGGACCGGGCCATAATCCGCTGGAACCGGCCCAGAAGCGCGCCGGTCACGTCCGGCAGCCAGCGCCAGTTCGACCGCTCCAACAAAGAGGCGTCGGCATCGACCAGTATCAGCGGCACCCCGGCGCCGTCTGCTGCCGCCAGAAGCGCAGGGCGCAGATCGCCGCCGGTCCACAAGCAGACATCCGGGCGCCAGTGCGCCAGAAATGCAGCTGCAGTTGCGGTGGCGTCCCCGACCAACGGCTGATGGATCGTCAGCGCGCGGGGGCGGCCAGGCAGTTGCACGCCGTCGGAGGTGGTCAGCAGCAGATGCAACCCGCCCCCGGCCATGCCGTGCGTCTGGCCGCGCTGCGCCGACAGCCGTTCGACCAGTTGCACCAGCGCATTGGCATGCTCAAGGCTGGTGGCATGGCCCCATACCACCGCGCCACCAGGCCGTGCGCAGGTGGGCGCAAAGCCCGCGCCGGTTCCGGCGGTGCCCCGCCGGGCCCAGGCCAGGTATGTGGCCAGGCTGAGCGATGGGGCCATCGCCGGGGCCTAGCCCAGCTCTTCGGTGGGGGAGGCGGGCGTTTCCTCGTCCCGCAGGCGGTGCAGGTGGGCGATGAAATAGCGCATATGCGCATTGTCGACCGTGCGCTGCGCCTCGGCCTTCCAGGCGTGATGGGCGGCCTCGTAATCAGGGAAGATGCCGACGATGTGCAGGTCGTCCACGTTCTTGAAAACGTTCTTTGACGGGTTTGTCAGCTCGCCGCCAAAGACAAGGTGAAGGCGTTGGGTCATGGGTGGCTCCTTGGTGGGATGGTCGCGCTGAAACTATGGGCTTGGATGCGTGGCGGCAAGTGTGCTGTGATTGCACCCCTATTTCTTATCATAGCCCTGCTTTTGCGCCTGATAAAGCTGCGCATAGAGGCGGTTTTGCTTTAGCAAATCCTCGTGCCGCCCATTCTCGACCAGTTGGCCAGCCTCCAGCACGAAAATACGGTCGGCATCCGCAATCGACGACAGGCGGTGCGCGACGACGATGGTTGTTTTGCCCTTCGTCAGGCGGTCCAGCGCGGATTTTATCCGCGCTTCGGTCGCCTGATCCAGCGCCGATGTCGCCTCGTCCAAGAGCAGGATCGGCGCGTCGGTCAGAAACGCGCGTGCGATGGCGATGCGCTGTTTCTGACCGCCCGACAATTGGGCACCCTTCGGGCCAACCGGGGCAGAGCTGCGGGCGCGGATCAAATCCGCGATCTCGGCATTCTCGGCGGCCTGCCAGACATCATCATCGGATGCGTCCGGATTGACGTAGCGAATGTTCTCCCAGATCGAATTGTTGAAGATCACGATATCTTGCGCGACGACCGAATAGGCCCCTCGCAGCGCCGCAACCTTCAGCTGGTCAATCGGCTGGCCGCCGATGGTTATGCGCCCGCCCTTGGTGTCATATAGCCGCGTCAGCAGAGACAGGATCGTCGTCTTTCCTGACCCGGTCGAGCCGACGATGGCCGACACTTCGCCGCCCTTGAATGTCATATCAAGGCCGTGAAAGAGCGGCTGGTCGGGGCTGTAGGAGAAATGGACATCCTCCAGCACGATATCTCCGCGCGTGTCGAAATCGGTCAGCGCCCCCGGCTTGTCCGTGATGCTCGGCACCTCGTCATAGAGGCGGCGGATACGCTCCAGCAGGACCAGATTGGACGGAAGACTGCCAAAGAACAGCGCCAGCAGGCGGGCAGGATCGAATACCATGACCATGCCCAGAAGGAAGGTGATGATGCCTGCCCCGTCCATGTCAAAGCTGGGGCTGAGCACCATGTAGCCGCCGCCGCCGATCACCAGCACATAAACAAAGGCCGAGGACAGATCGATTGATGGCATCACCAGCGCTTGTGTGATCTGTACACGGTTCATCAGATCGCGGATCGCGCCGGTGCCCTTCATCAGGCGGCTGGTTTCGACGCCTTCCTGACTGGCGATCTTGACAGTGCGCATGCCATTCACGGTCTCTTCGATCCCGTTCATGTAGTCGCCCATCGCTGTTTCGGCGTCGCCTTGCGCGATCTTTACCCGGTCCGAGACGTAATTCATGATCCAGATGATGAACGGCAACACCACAACGGCGGTGGTGAACAGGATCGGGTTCTTCCAGATCAGATAGCCCGACACAATGATGACGGTGACAGCGTCGCGCACCGCATTCGCCACCGCCTGGCCGACAAACACGCCCAGCGCCTGGGTCTGCGTGACCAGTCGTTGAATGATTTCGCCTGATTTCGTGCGTTCGAAATAGGCCAGATCCAGCGACATCATATGAGCGATCAGGTCGCGCCGCATCTGGAATATCGCATCATTGCTGATCCAGATCGTGATGCGCGGCACCAAATAGGACATCAGGCCGCGCACTGCGAACAAAACGAAGACGACAATGCAAACCTGCACCAGATCCGCAATGCTGCCGCTATCAAAGATAACGCGCAGGCCGCTTTCTGTCATCGACAGGAATTGCTGGTACACGACGCCTTGCACCAGGATCATCACCAGCACGACAATCAGCCAAGGTGCCTTTTGCCGCAGATAGCGCGCCCACAGCCAGCGCAGATTTTCGCGGTCCCGCTCAGAATAGAGCGATGCGCGTTTCGGCTTTGAGGGCTTGGTCATATGCGGGCCGGGCCTTGGGTTGGGGCGTGTGGCCCGGTCTTAGCGGGTTCCGGCGGCGGCGTCACGCGATGCCGCCGGTCTTTGTTTATTCCCAGCAGCTGACCAGCACGGTTATACCTGCCGCGCGCTCTGACATCTGCGCCGGAGCAAGCGGGCCAGCAGACGTGCTGGCCGTTCCCGGTGCCATCCCGGCATCCGCCAGTACGCGCGCCAATGCATCCGAACCAGCGGCAAACGCCACATCCTCGGGCAGGGTGCGCGCACCACCCGCGCGTGGCAGCAGCATGCCCAGCACAGCGCCGTCCGCATCCATAACCGGACCGCCCGCATCGCCCTCAAGCGCGGCGAGTGTCAGGCGTTTGATGCCCTTTTCGCCGTTCAGGCCCCGAATATCGGACACTGTGCCGAAAGTCAGCGATGGCGCGCCCAGAACGCCGCCGTAGGAATAGCCAGCCAGCGTCACTTCGGACTGGATGCGCGGCGCGCCCTGGCTGAGCGCGGCGACGCCGATCGGGGCCACAGCGCCGCGCGGGCGCAGAACCGACACGCCCAAGGCGTTGTCCGTTGCGGCGATGTCGGCGTCCTGCCCGTCCTCGATGGTGATACGGCCACAGCCACTGGAAAATTCGGACGTGGTCACAACAGTGCCGCGTCCGTCGACGTAGAACCCCGACCGCGAGAATTTAGGCTTGCGGATCTCCAGCCCCGAAATCAAATCAATGCTCTGCGCGTCGTTATAACCGGCACCGGGGTCAAGAACGCCGCTGGTCCGGGTAAAGCTGTCCTGCATGACGCGCAACAGACGGGTGCGCCGCTCTTCGTCGCCTGCGGGCCAAATAAGGGTGAACCCCTTGATTTCCCCGCCGTCAATCCGCGCCTCGGTATGCGACACGAAGCTGGCATTCTCGCCAATCAGGGTAAAGCTGTCTTTGCCACGTTCGCGCGGCCCGCTCTGCGGCACGATCTCAAGCGTTTGCATGATGTCATACAGGCCATAAAGAGTGTCTTGCGTGCCCTCTTGGCTGATCATCAGAACGCGCGCCGGAATGTCGCCGGTCGCGTCGAAATGCGCGAATGGCGGCTCGTATTTGGCGAATTTCACCACGCCCAGCGGGATCTGCATCTCAATTCCAGCCTTCGGATCGGCAACGCGCTGCAGGTCCAGACCGTCCAGAACGGCATTATACTGTCTCAGTAATTCGCTCCGCTGAAGAGTGGTCAGAATGCCGGTCTCCTCATGCCCGTTGGCGGCCTGCCAGTTGGCCATGGACCGGCGCGTGCCCGCGCCGAACGCGGCGTCGATGCGCCCTTGGTAATGCCCGGCCCATTCCAACGCGACCTGTAGGCCGGCCCGTTCGTCACGGCTGAGCAATGCCTCGCTGGCGCGCGCCTCGCGCGGAGTTTCGTCAATGAATTCGGGCTCGGGAATAGGTGTCGGCTGCGGTTGTGTGGTTTCTGACTGCGCTGTCTGGGCTTGCTCCAGCGCCGCTGCCAGATCACCAGGTCCGCTGGGATCTGTCGGGATCCTCGCCGTGCCCCGCGTCAGAAGGTCGGCACCAACAGGCCAGATCTGGCGGGAATAATCTGCGCTTTGCGTGATATAGCTGTCGCGAGGTATGCTGCCATCGCGTCGCAACGTGAACAGAACTTCGTCCGCTACGTCCTGATCATACGGCCCCAGCGCCACGACGTACCACCCCGAACCATCCAGATCGAACCCGTTCACGTCATTCAGCGTCGCGGAGCGACGGCGCAATGCCTCGTTAATTGCCGCCAGGTTCGGCTGTGCTTCGATCTGAACCCAGACCTGTTGCTGATTACTTGTTTGCTGCGCCTGCGCCATGCCCAAGGATGCGACAATCACCAAAACCGTCGCTAGAAATATCCGTATCATTCTATTCGTCACCCATCAAACCCGTCGCAAATTCCATTGCGTTTCACGTCTTCTAGCAAAAAGCCCATGATATGCACCTAAATTATGAAGATTTAGTATGCTGATTGCGGTGTTTGAGCACATTGCACCTTGCCGCACCGCCCCAAATTAGGCCGGGCCGCCTGATTGACGCTTTGCGCAGCCCACCGTAGGTAGGGGGCGCGATTTCATGGGCGCTGGCCCGATGACATCCCGAAAGAGGCCCGCATGACCGAAACCACCGCCAAACCGCGCAGCTTTCAGGAGATTATCCTGCGATTGCAAAGCTATTGGGCCGCCCAGGGCTGCGCCATCCTGCAGCCCTATGATATGGAAGTTGGCGCCGGCACGTTCCACCCCGCCACCACGCTGCGCAGCCTTGGCCCGCGCCCATGGGCCGCCGCCTATGTGCAGCCCTCGCGCCGCCCCACCGATGGACGTTATGGCGAAAACCCGAACCGTTTGCAGCATTATTACCAGTATCAGG
>RCMY010002477.1_pt1 | contig 16746 bp, 16 predicted proteins | sample 2041341 | NCBI WGS metagenome assembly RCMY01 (sample SAMN09708234, study PRJNA481090) | Marine sediment metagenome, whole genome shotgun sequencing project. | reverse complement strand
GATTCGCATATCCGTTCCAAGGAGTCACCCTAACACCGCGCATATAACGGCTGCGGTCCGAGAGGGTGAATGCACCATCGACTCGCCAGACCCCAGCACGACTTTCCAGGACACGGGGTCCAATGCTGCGCAAAGGTCCGCCATCGGGCATTCAAAGGATCTTCCCACGAATCGAGCCTGTGGTGGACAAACCGATCCGACTTCACCGAGGTCGCCATCCGCGGCCAAGACGCCCGCATGTTCGAGTCGAAAAACCGACCACACGGCGGCATACGAAGGAGGAGAAGGATCGGGCAGTTTGTCTGGTTTTTACAGGGGACGGGGGTTCGGGTCGCGGATCATTTGGGATTTGGGTTACGGCCGTAAGTAGTTGCGCCGGTTCAGACCGCGTTCGGTTCGTCGATCCGGCCGATCCGCCAGCCGAATCACTGTTCCGCTGAATGGAACAGTGATAGCTAGGGTGTGACCAACTAGTCGGAGTCCGAATGACAGACCAACCCACAGGAACAACGATCACCGCCGTAGAGCGCACCGCCGAGGTACTTAGGGCGTTTGCTCGCGCAGACCGCCAGACTCTCGGCGTGACTGAGGTTGCTCAGGCCTTGGGTATTTCGAAGGCCGTCATTCACCGGATACTCAACTCTCTACGGGCGACTGGTTTCATTGAATTCGAACCGGTATCTCGCCGCTACTTGCTGGGACCAACTGCACTCGATGTCGGATTGGCTTTTCTTCGCCACGTGAACGTCCGTGAGCTCGCCCGCCCAATCCTCAAAGAGCTTTCAGAGCAGACGCAAGAGACTGCCACACTCTCCATTCGTTCTGAACGGCAACGCATCTACATCGACCAGGTGACCCCGGCACGCGAGGTGAAGATGACGGTGGCACTCGGTCGATCGTTCCCGCTTTATGCAGGAAGCTCATCCAAATCCCTACTCTCCTTCCTGCCGCAGCACGAGATCGACGAATACCTTGAACAGGCCGACCTGCAAGCCCTCACCGACCTGACAATCACGGACCTGCCTACTCTTCGCAGTGAGCTCGCCGAGATCCGCACCCGGGGGTATGCCGCCTCGCTGGGCGAGCGACAGGCCGGCGCCGGGTCAGTAGCCGCACCGATTCTCGACCACCACGGCTATCCCGTAGCTTCAATGAGCCTCTGCGGACCCGTGGAACGTTTCAGCAAGGAGTCAGACCGCGCGGCGGAGCTGATCATGGCAGCCACCAGGCGGCTTTCCCGGCAGATCGGTTATCAGGGGTGACCTCAGCCGGTCGGTCGTGAGAGATACCTGCCGGTGGGTTCACCGACAACGTTCCCTCCGTCAACAATTTGTTGACCACGGAGAAACACATGCTTGACCTTGCCCGTCAACTCATGGCCTTCGAGCGGCGAATACTCTTGCGTCGATTCTGACTCGGCAGCTCGCACCACAAATGACTCGTCCGGGTCGACAAGGGTCAGATCTGCGTCGTAGCCGACATCAACGGTTCCCTTCCTATGTAGCCCGTAACGTTGGGCGGGATTCCACGAGACCAACTCGGCGACCCGATGCAAAGGAAGTCCCCTCTTTGTCCCTTCGCTCAGAACTCCAGACAACAGGAACTCGGTGCCGCCGAAGCCGGACTTGGCCAGCCAGATGTTGTCCGGGTTGTCGGCGTCGAGTTTCACCTCTTCCCGGCAGCAGGCATGGTCGCTCACCACCCAGTCGACATTGCCTTCGAGAACCGCCTCCCAGAGAGCGTCTACATCCTCGCGGGGTCGAATGGGTGGATTGACCTTGGCGTAGTTGCCGTTCGCAGTGTCGATGTCGGCCAGCAGGTGGCTCACGGTGACCTCGCGTCGGAAGTCGATGTGCGGGAAGGCCTGCGCCATGCGGAGCGCTGCGTCGATTGCCTTGGCCGAACTCAGATGCAGCAGGTTGATGTTGGTGCAGTCGGTCTCGTGGGCAAGGTAGGACGCAATGGTGATGGCCAGGCCCTCTGAATGCGGAGGGCGGGCTGCGTTGTAGGCGGCCAATCCGGACAGTTCGCCGGAGTCCTCAACCATCTTGGTGTATGCCCGCATGATCTCGGCCGTTTCGCAGTGCAGAGACACCGAGATGTTGGCGGCCTTGTCGGGAAATCGGTCCATCGCAGCCCGTGCCCCTCGCATGATGAACTCGAAATGGGCGTAGTCGTACTGCTCACCGGGCGGCGTCATCAGGAACGAACTCTGGTCGTCCGAGCGGCCGTGCAGGCCGTGGCTGCCGTAGAACATGAAGATCTTGTAGGAAGGCACACCGAACCGTTCGATTAGCTCAGGGATTTCGTCGATGTGTTGCTTCATCATCGGCGCCAAGTGGTAGCCGTAGTCGACGTATGAACGACCTTCGCTCATGTCGAGAACGTCGGGGAAGAAGTCGGCGTATGGTCCGCCCTTGTTGAGGTAGTACTGGCCAGTTCGCATGTAGCTGATCGCGGAGGTGACGCCGCCACTGGCTGCTGCGCGGCTCTCGGAGACGATGTCGTCTTTCAATGGGTTATAGATGCCGAAGTGCATGTGAGCGTCAACGACGCCCGGAAAGGCCAGGAGTCCATCCCCGTCGAACACCCTCACCGCCTGGGCAGGATCAATGTCGCGGGCAACCTCGGCGATGCTCCCGTCCTGGACGGCGATATCGAGCGTCTCGATTTCGGTCCGGTTGGGTCTGACCAACCTCACGTTTTTTACTACGAGATCGAACATTCTCTCTTCTCCTCATTCATGCGGGTTGGAACCCGCTGTTGGTTGTGGTGATTCCGCTGGCGACGTGGCGGCCGGCCAGGTAGCCAAGGCCAAGTGCCGACAGGAGTCCATTTCCGGCCAAGTAGCCGGCCGCACCATGGCCGGAGATGCCGACTGCCGCTCCGCCGGCTGCGTAGAGACCGCTGACTGGGGCCCCGTTGCGAAGCACCGTGCCGTTGGCGTCGACCCGCAGCCCACCCTGGGTGTGGAAGAGTGCCCCGGTTACTTTCACGGCGCCGTACGGGGGCCGGAGCGGCTCCTCCCAGAACGTGCGTCCGAACTCGTCCGATGATGTTCCCTCGGCCGCCGAACGGGTTGCCGACAGGGTGGCCTCCACAATCGATGTGGGAGCACCGATCAGGTCCGCCAAGGACTGCTCATCTTCCACCCAGCGCACCGCCTTCGCCACCAATAGGTCCTGGTAATCGCTGAACGGCCGGCAGGCTCGATCTATTCGCTCGTCCAGCACCACCCAGGCCAGACCGTCCGGCTGTGCTAGCACCGGAATCGCATACTCCGAGTAGCCGGTTGTCTCGCTGCCAAAGCGGCGCCCATCGGTGTTGAGAAGGACCGCTCCGTGCATGACCGTTGCCCATGTGACCAGGATCCCATGCGGCGAGGCGACCGAGCCATGCCCCTGATAGGCATCCAGGAACTCCACGTCGGCTCCGATCGACTCGCCGATAGCCAGGGCGTCGCCGGTACTGCCGTCGCCGCCAAAGTACAAGCCTGAAGTGATCTCGGGGATGTGTTGGGACACGAGATCGGGGCGGGCGCCGAAACCGTTCGTCGCCAACACGACCGCCCTGGTTCCCACCTCTTCCCGGTTCCCATCGGGAGTTTCCACCACCGCCGACTCGATGCGAGATCCGTTGTGGTTCACGTCCACCAGGCGCATCGGAACGATGGTGGTGATCTCAGGGCGGCGGCCCGCTTCTTCGAGCAGGTACCGATGGAGAGTGCGGCCGGCCCGGTCGGCAACGGCGTGGCATCGGTCGCGTGAATGACCGGGATACTGGAAGTCGGTGACCAATTCGAGGGGAACGCGACCCTTTTCTGTCATCCATGCGACCAGCTCAGGAGCAACGTTGGTGAGTGCCCCAGTCACGACCGGGTCGGCGGTACCTTTGGTTTTTGCCATCACGTCGCCGTAGAAGAGTTCCGGTGAATCGTCAATCCCGGCGGCCGCCTGCCAGCGGCTGCCTCCAGCGGGAACCATCGACGTGCTCATCGCGGTGTTGCTCCCCTGCCGAAAGGTTTCCTTGGCTTCCACGACTACCACTTCGACACCCAGATCGGACGCCGCCAGTGCGGCTGCCAGGCCGGCCGCCCCCGCTCCAGCCACGAGTAGGTCGGTTGAAAACTCGTTCACTGAGATCTCCTATCGAATAGGTCGACTCCGGCGCCGATCAAACGGAGAGCGAGCGCAGTTGGGTCGAGAACCGGGGGACCGTCAGAAGGCCTCACTTCAACCGCCGAGCAACCGTTGATTATGGCGTCGGCTGTGATACCTCCATCGGCCAGAGCTCCGGCCACCGCTGCGTTCCAACGGGAGGGATCGACGATGTCGTCTAGCGAGAGGTCGAGCACCATCACCCCGTCGAGGTGGTCGGACCATCCGGCAGCCCTAATCCGGGCGGCAAGTTCGTCGGCGATCGGCCGGTTGCGGGCGACGGCTGCCATTCGCAGACCCATCGAAGCTAGATAACCCGACACGAGGCGAGTGATGCCGAACACCGGAAGAGAACTGGACTTCTGGAGGCTCTCAAGCGCCGGGTCGAGAACACAATCGAGGAAGATGCCGTCGTAGCGGCCGGCATCGGTCCCGAGTGCCTCTTCATAGACGAGTCTCTCGGATTCGCGAATCTGAGCTTCGGATTCGAGGCGGTCGGGGCCGGCCGGCAGATTGTCGAGATGAAGGCTGACCCCTGGTGGGCACAGCTCGTCGTATCTGGCCTGCCGGCGGGCGAGCTCGTCATCGGGCACAACGATGGGGGTGATGGCACGCAGTCTCATTTCAACTCCTCGTCAGTTCTTCGATAAGCGCGTCCACCGGCTCCCGAGGAAGGGCTGACACGGACTTCTCCAGTCGGATTGTTCGATCGGCACCGATCAGATCACGCAGTTTGCTGCGTATGGCGTCCCAGCCCAGCGGTTGGTGAGCTGAATCACCAATCGGTTGTTCCACTGCCGCCGACCGGTCCGAGCCTCCCCGCAAGCGAACCGTCACTCGCGCCCCGCGCCTATCTGGTAGACGCGCTTCGTACTCGTCGGTCCCCTCGACGCGGACCTTGCGCGCCAGGTCCTGGACTGCCGGATCTTCCCGGCGAGCTTCTGAGCTGGCGTCAGGCCCGAACGCTCCGTCGAGCAGAGTCACCGCCACCACATATGGAATGGAGAACATCGCAGACAGGCGGGTCGGGAATTCGGTCCGGTCGAGTGTGGCTGCGATGCGATAAGTCTCCACAACGATCTCCTCAACCGCTTCTGGATCAATTGGTCCCTCCGCAGACAGAGCAAGGATCGCATCAGCCGACGGGTGCGTGTAAGCGCAGGCGGCATGTCGCTTGAAGTACCCGCCGAGAATCTCGAACCGATCGTCGAAGGGAACGGCCAGCGGGCTTGAATCAAACTCACCGAGAATCTCTCCGAATGTGAACGCGGCCGTCCCGGCAGCCACCGCCACGCCGGCTGCGGCCAATCGAGCAGCGGCCACGCCGGCATTGTTGGCGGCACCCACCCACAGATTCCGCACCGGGTTACCGGTGAGCGCCGACTCGAAATGGGGTGCCAGGGTTAGGCCGGTGGCAGCATCGATGGCGGCAGCGACTCGTTCGCTATCGAGGCCGCCCAGGCGGGCGGCCACCGCCGCGGCTCCGGTGGCTCCCCAGGTGCCGTGCGGATGCACACCGGGGGCAAGCCGGGTGGCTCGACCAAATCGGGCGGCCGTTTCGTATCCGCCCAGGACAGCCGTCAGCCAATCGGACCCGTTGTGCCCGGCGGCGATCGCCAGGGCGGCGGGAATCACATGGGCGGCCGGGTGCCCCCGCGCATACTTGCTGCCCTCGTCGAGTTCGAGCGAGCAGACGGACGCACCGTTCACCCAGCAAGCAGCACCCGAGCTCGAGGTGCGTCCGAATCCGACCAGGACGGATGTTCCGGTGTCTTCGAACTGAGCAGCGAACGCTTGCACCTCGGAGGTACCGGCGCCGGCCAGCATCACACCCAGAGTGTCGAAAAGGACCAACAGGGTCCGATCCTGAACCTCGGCGGGAACGCCCGACCAGGAAAGGTCGGTAACTTGGCCGGCCAACGCCTGGAGGTCGCCGGGTGAGTAGGTACTCATGCTGCTTATGGACACATCCTCGTCAGAGTCCGAGGTAGGCCGAGCGGACTCGATCATCGCCTAGCAACTCCTCTCCGGTCCCCTCCAAAACGACGTTTCCGTTTTCCAATACGTATCCACGATCGGACAACTGCAACGCGTGCACGGCATTCTGTTCAACCAGCATGACGGTTAGCCCCCGCCGTCGGAGGTCGCTCACGATTTCGAAGATATCCGCAACCAGCATCGGCGCCAACCCTAGGGACGGTTCGTCGAGCATCAGCAGCCGGGGCTTCGCCATGAGAGCTCGCCCAATCGCCAACATCTGCTGTTCTCCGCCGCTCAACGTACCGGCGGTCTGGTCGGCGCGTTCACGCAGGCGCGAGAAGAGCTCGAAGACCTCTTCAAAGGTCTCCTTCGATTCTGATCTTCCGCGGCGGTAGGAACCCAGCAGAAGGTTTTCCCGCACTGACAGCTCGGGAAATAGCTTGCGGCCTTCTGGTACCTGAATCAGTCCCTCCGAGACGATCCGACGAGGTTGCCATGTGTGAATCGCCTGGTCATTGAAAGTAATGGAGCCGGATGTTGCCCGGACGACTCCCGAGATCGCTTTCAGTGTTGTGGTCTTCCCCGCGCCGTTGGCACCGATTAGGGCCACCACTTCGCCCTCTCGAACCTCGAGGTCTATCCCGTGCAGGATCTCCAGATCGCCGTAACCGGCATGCAAATTCTCAATCCGGAGCAATGAGGAACTCCTCACCTAGATATGCGGCCACGACGATAGGGTCTTTGGCGATCCGGGCGGGCGGGCCGATGGCCAGCAGCTCACCGTGGTGAATGACGGCGATGCGGTCCGAAAGCGCCATGATCGCTGCCATGACATGCTCGATCACCAGCAGAGATACACCGCCGTCGCGTATAGCCTTCACCACCTTGACCATCTCGGCTCCCTCGGTTGGCGTGAGGCCGGCCAGCACCTCATCGAGGAGCAGCACCGTAGGGTCGGTCGCCAGGGCGCGGGCAAGTTCCAGGCGCTTGCGAGCTCCCAGAGTAAGGCCTTTGGCGGGCCGGTCGGATAAGGCATCCAATCCGGTGAACTCAAGCATCTTCCTAGCGTGGCTTTCAGCCTCGTCGTGCTCCGGTCGGCGAAGGAACGCCCCGACCATCACGTTCTCCAAGACGGACAAACCAGAGAATGGCTTCACTACCTGGAAGGTCCGCACGAGGCCGGCCGAGGCGATCTTGTGGGGCGGTAGCTGATCGATGCGATCGCCACCGTAGATGACCTCCCCTTCGTCGGGAGGGATGGCACCGGAGATGAGGTTGAACAAGGTCGTCTTGCCAGCGCCGTTCGGTCCAATTATTCCCAGGATCTCCCCCTCGCCCAGGTCCAGGGTCACACCGTTTACGGCAGTAAGGCCGCCGAACCGCTTCGTGACACCTTTGACGCTAAGTATGGGGTTCATGCGGTATCCGCCTGCCGTCGTCGGTGGAACCAACCGATTACGCCGTCCGGCGCCCGGATGATCACCACTATGAGAATCAGCCCGAACAAGACCTGGTCGAGTCCATTGACGCCCTCGATAACTTGGAGGAAAGAGGGAGGTTCTCGGACGAGGCTTCGGGTCACCTCGCCGAGTACCGACAAGATGCCTGCGCCGAGAACTGGCCCCCAGATAGTTCCCACTCCCCCGATGATCGGGCGAAGCAGAATGAGGACGGATACGAAGGGACCAAACGCCAGGTCCGGGTCGATAAACAATAAGAATTGGGTGTAGAAACCGCCGGCCAGAGCAGTAATGAATCCACTGATGGCGATCGCGATCAACTTGGCTCGCAGCGGATTGATACCCAGCGCCGATGCCGCATCCTCATCTTCGCGAACTGCCAGCATCATGCTGCCGATACGCGACTTGGTAATCGCAATGACAACGATGGTCGAAAGGGCGACCAGACCGAGGATCACGAAGTACTGCAGTGAGGGGGTGTCCTCAAACTGGATGCGGGACCAGTCGTCGCCACCGGCGAGTGGAATCGTGATCCCGATGCCGGCGCCGACGAAGTCGAAGTTGTTGAACGTGAGTCTGAGCATTTCGGCCAATGCGAATGTCGCGAGAGCGAAGTAAGCGCCCTTGAGCCCGAATCGGAAAGACAACCAGCCGGTCAAGAGTCCGAATACAGCAGCCACCAGTCCGCCGAGGATCAATCCCAACCAAGGCGAGATCGAGTATTTCGTAAGAGTGACGGCGACGGTGTAGGCGCCAAGGCCGAAGTAAGCGGCGTGCCCAAAGGAGAACTGGCCGGCGAAGCCGGAAAGGACGTTCCATCCGATGCCCGCCAGCGCAAAGATCAAGGCCGTGATCGCAACCGACAACGTGAAGCGCGAAACGCCGAATGGAACAAGCGCTAAGACCGACACAACAACTGCCAGAACCATCATGTCCCGAGCCGAAGCTTGAGCCAGCTTGCGAAGCCTGATCATCGCTCAACCTTCCCAAAGAGGCCTTGCGGGCGAAAGAGCAGAACAGCCAGAAAAATCACGAACACTCCGAGAAGTTTGGACGAACCCGGCACGAAGATCTGAGTCATCTCCTGTGTGAGGCCGATAACCAGACCACCGACTACAGCACCTGGTATTGAACCCATGCCACCCAACACGACGACGATGAATGCAATGATGTTAAACGTGGCGCCGGCCGTGGGGGACACAAACAGGAACGGCATGACCAGGGCGCCGGCTGCTCCCACGCAGGCAGCACCGATACCGAAGGTGATCGTGTAGATGCGGCGTACGTCGATTCCCACCAGCTCGGCGCCTTCGGGCTCCTGGGCGGCTGCTCTGATGGCCGCACCCAACTGCGTTCGATGAATCAGGACGTAGATCGCGCCTGCCAACAGGAGGGCCACGATGAAGGCGATCAGTTTCGGTAACGTGACCACTGCCCCGAACACTTTGATCGGGAAGTCCAACGTAAACAAGCCCAAGTCGAACTCGTTGCGGGCGTAAGCGAGTTCGATTGACCGTGGGGTCCCGGTGAACAGCACGAGCGCCAGGTTCTCGATGACGATGGCGATCCCCAGCGTCAGTAGAAGCTGATTGTGGATCGGGGCGTCCATCACCGGGTTGATCGCGTATCGCTGGATGCCGACGCCGATCACGAAGAGCAGGGGGATGGTGATCAGCAGGGATAGGTAGGGGTCAATGCCATAGTTGTCGAAGAGGAGATAGCTGGCGTAGATAGCGATGGTCATCAGGGCGCCGTGAGCAAAGTTGATGATGTCCAGCACTCCAAAGACGAGGCTGAGTCCTAGGGCTACCAGGGCGTAGACCCCGCCGATCAGGAGACCCGACACCACGGCTTGGGCGAACACCGTCTGGTTGGTATCCCACCAGGTTGACTGGACGAGTGTGACTGAGACCAAAACAGCGAGGACGGCCCAAGCTGCTTGCCTGAGCCGTCCTCGCATATCGATCTCTCCCTCGGAGTGAAGTTGGATTTCTCCTTCGGAGTGAAGTTAGTTACTACCCCAGGCGGTGCCCGGGAACACAGGGTCGGCCTCTCGTAGTTCGAGCGGGTACACCTGCTTCACTGCGCCGTCAAGGACCTGCATCAGGACCGGTTGCGCATTCACGTTCTCTCCCGTCTCATCAAAAGTGATGGGGCCAGGGTATGCCATGAAATGATCGGCGATGTTGGTCTCGGCGAGCGCCGCCCGAACGTCGGCCGGATCCGACGACCCTGCCCGCTCGAGCGCATCTGCGATCACATAGATCGCCTGATACGAAAGCATGGCTTCAGTGTCCATCGCTTCGCCGTAAGCGGCTTCGAACTTCTCAAGAACACCCTGCACCTTGGGATCGGAGGAGTTGAAGTGGTAGTTCGAGTTGAAGAACAACTCCGCACCAGCTCCGAAGTCCGCAGCGAACTGCGGTGTGTGATATGCCCCTTGGGCGATGCCGATTATGGCCTTCACATCGACCTCGAGGTCCGTGGCCGCTCGGGCGGCCAGCAAGCCGTCGTTGTAATAGCCGGTGAGCACGATTGCGTCGGGCGACGCGGCGGCGGCCTGGCTCATTTCGGTGGTGAGGTCTGTGACCTCGAACGGCGGGTATGGGATGCGTGCGACTACCTCGATGCCGTAAGCGGCTGCTGCCGCTTCGAAGGCATCGGCAACCGACACACCGAATCCGGTGTCGTCGTGGAGGTAGGCGACGGTCTTGATTTCATCGCCGGCCAGTTCGCTGATGAACTGCGCCCCGCTTGAGCCCATGCTCGTCGCGTTCGGCTGGATGCGGAACACGTTGGTGTATCCCTGGTCGAGGATGGAATCGGCCACAGCCACATCGATCACGAGCGGAACACCTTCACGCTCGGCTATAGCTGCCACGTTCGTCGTCACTGCAGACTGGTACGTGCCGATGATCGCAGAAACCCCATCGCCGATCAGCCGCTCGGCCTCGGACTGGCCAACCTCGGCTGCACCGGTCGAATCGGCGGACACCAACTCGAGCGGAGCACCGCCCAGCGAAGCGATCCCGCCGGCAGCGTTGATTTCCTCGACTGCCATCTTGGCACCGTTTTCCATCCGATTGCCAGCGCCAGCCAGGCCCCCTGTCAACGGATGGATGGAACCGATCAATACCGGTCCAGCCGGCGTCACCGTTCCTTGAGTCGTATCGGGAGTGTCGGGCTGCGTCGTGTCAGGCGAAGCCACAGCCGCGGTTGTGGTGGTCGTCTCAGCGGAATCGCTGACGCACGCCGTAGCGATCAATGCCAGCGACAGGACCAAGGACAAATAGATCGTAAATTTTCTCATGCCGAACCTTTCCGAGCTTTCCCGTTCATGTTTCGCTCAACGAAACACTGTTTCGGACTCGATGAACGAAAACTAGTATCACCATTGAACCGGTGTCAATGGATGGGCGGTCTAAATGTCGAAGTCACCTCTCGAATTGGTTCGTGACTACCTAACCGCTGCCGGGGACCGGGAATTAGAGGAAGCAGAGGGCTACCTAGACACCCGCGCATTCCTGATATTCCCACAAGGCCGCTTCAATAGTGTTGAGGAACTCGTAGCGGCTACGAAGAGCCGCTACCGCTCCATCGGCAAGACGCACGAGACCTGGGACGTGTCCGGCTCGGACATCGACTCGGTTGTGATCACAACCGGCACCCTCCATGGGGTCAACAACAACGGAGTCGCTTTCGCGGGAATCCGCTTCTGCGACCGGTTCGTTGTTCGAGACGGCCTCATCGTCGAGCAGCATGTCTGGAACGACCTAACCGAGTCGGGGGTGCTGGAACTGCGCTGAACCGGCCGGCGCATTAACCCTCCGCTACGGAATGGAAGTGCGGCGACCACCATCGAGAAAGATCGTCGACCCGTTCATCACCGTCGCCGCGTCGTCGAGCAGAAGAGCCACTGCCCATGCGACATCGGCCGGAGTGGCGAAACGGCCCACTGAAGCCTCTGCGAGGAGTCCGGCCCGAGCTTCTTCGACGGTGACACTTCCGGCATCTGCGAGGTGTTCGATGAGCCGATCAACCCGGGGACTGTCGACTGGCCCCGGCGCCACAGCATGGCATGTCACACCGCGCGCTCCATACGCCGAAGCAAGCTGACGTACCAGTGCAGCTAGGGCAGCGTTGGCGACACCCGCCGAAACCGAAGCCGGCACGGGGTCGTATCCCAGATGACCCGTAACCGCCACGATTCGGCTCCCGGCAACCAAGCGACTGTCGACCGCTCTAACAAGGCGCAACAAGCCGTTGACCTTCACATCAACGGCCTCCAGAACCGAACTGGTGTCCACGTTGGCCACTCCTCCGGCCAGCGGAGGTCCTGCAACGTGAACTAGAGCCCGAACCGAACCGTCGAGGCGATCTGTCACCGCTGCCACAGAGCGGTCGTCTCGGAGATCCACTTCCATCAACCCGACACTCTCGTTGCCGTGCCGTGCCAAGCCCAAGACGGTCAACCCCCGGGCACGCAAAGCATCCGAGATGGCCGTACCCAACACTCCGCTGGCACCGGCCACTACCGCCCATTCGTCGGTCACGGACACCTCCTCATCAGTGGGTGAGTTCCATCATGGCCGACACCGACGGTGCCAAGTCAAGGGCCCATATTTCTCCCTCGAGTTCGCCAACCTGATCGGCCGGGATTGCCTGGCCGGCGTTGAGACGAAACTTGGTGGCCAACTCCTCCGGGGACAGGGGTCGATCGGGACCACCGCGGTTGTGGCTGATCCGCTCCGAGAGTTCGGATCCGTCTCGCAGGCGAACGGTCAACACCCCCGGGAACTGGTGCGGGAATATGTTGGTGGCCTCGTCGTCGGCAACGCAACGCACAAGCCCGGCAAGGCGGAGACGCTCGGGATCGTTAAGCGTCTCTTCGGTGAAATCGTTGGAGTAGACACCCAGGCCGCCACCACCAACCAATGCGGCAGCCACCGTGAAAGGCCCACTGAACTTGGCGTGATAGGGAGTCAGCGGCTTCGCCTTCTGCTCAGACGGTTCGGCAATGGTGCGCAAAACCGGTGCCGGGACTCCCAATTCGATTGCTACGATCTCGCTCGGTTCAACCCCTCGCGCCCGAAGGGCGAGCGCGGCGTCGATACCGGCGTGGGTGAAGTGATTGGTCGGATACGGCTTGTAGAAGATGCGGGGCAACTCCCAGACCTCGCCAAGCCCATCGAGAATTGCTTCTTCGTTGAACCGTCCCTCTGAGTAGGCCTGGAAGAACCCGAAACGGCCTTCGAGAACTGTGGGAGGCCCGGTCAGCCCATGGCGCGCCAGCAGCGCGGCGGTGACCCCAGCGTGGGCTGCCCACCCGCAATGAATGCGCTTCACCGAACCACCGGTCCGGTTCGCTTCCAACAATCCAGCACCCATGCTGGCGGCGATCCCGATCGAGTGGGCTATCTGCCCGGCGTTGAGGTCCAGCAGAGTAGCGACGGCCGCCGCCGCACCCAGCGTTCCGACAATCGAAGTGGCGTGCAGGCCGTTCTCGAAGAAGATCGAATTGCGGATCTCCGGGTCGTAGGAAGCCATGCCCAACCGCACGCAGATCTCATCCCCTACCGCGACGGCCGTCAGTAGGTCGCGCCCGGACGCACCCTCTGCTTCCGCGATGGCGACCGCCGCCGGCACGATCGACGACGAAGGGTGTAGAACAGACGGGAGGTGAGTGTCGTCGAAGTCGAGTGCATGGGCGAGTGTGCCGTTCACGAGAGCGGCCGACGCGGGTGGGAAACGATCCGCGTGACCGATGACTGCTGCCTTTGAAGCGCCTCCGGACTCACGAGCAACCGCCAGGACGATTGCCCCCGGCTCCTCATCTCGGGCGGCGAGGCTGTTGCCGATGACGTCGAGCACTCGCTCTTTAGCGTCCTGGACCAGATACCCGTCCAGTCCCGTCGAACGGGTCCGGGCGGCGAATTCGCCGAGGGTGGCGACTAGCCCGTCAGTCATCGACTATGGCGAGTGGCCGAATCGGGGATCCGGTCCCGCCCACGATTTTGAGAGGGGAAGCAACGAACAGGAACTCGCTGGCTCCGTTCGCTGCCAGCCCTGTGAGGTTCATGACTTCAATAATGTGAATACCGGCCTCCACCATCAAGATGCGATGGACCGGCAAGGTGGCGTGGCCGGCGCCGGGCCGTACCACCTCGTACGCGATGGTCTCGGCACCGCTCACGCGAACTCCCCGGTCGGCCAACCAGTGACCGGCGGACTCACCAGGCCCGGGGGCGCCACCCACTTGTCCCCGGAACAGATCGGGGTCGCTCCAATGCACAGCCCAACCGGTTCTGATCAAAACTGCATCGCCGTTCCCGACCTCGACTCCGGCCGCATCCCGGGCCGCCTCCAGATCATCTGCGGTCACCTCGTAACCGGCTTCCAGAACGTTCACGTTGTGAACGGCCGCTACATCTAACAAAACCCCTCGACAAAGGATCGGTTCAACCGTATCAATGCCCAGCGCGGTCAGCCCATGATTCGATTGTGCGCCGGCAGCCTCCAAACCGCCATACAGAAGGCCGTCTTGCGAGACATGGCCAAGTGCGTCCAGGTGAGTGCCGACGTGGCCTCCCAACAGAAACATCTCGTTGGCTGCCGACCCGCCGTCTGCACGAACCATGTCGCCATGGCGCCGCATCATTGCCAGCTGAAAGGCCGGGTGATTGGGCGATACGGGCATCCCGCGCTCCAAAGGGTGGGCGAGGTCGATCACGCGGGCACCCGCCACCGCTTCCCACGTCAGTCCCAACGGTGCGGTCACAGCACCCCTTTCTCTTGCAGTACGCTCAGTTCCTCGTCGGTCAGACCCAGCTCGTCGCAATAGACGGCATGGTTGTCGTGTCCGAGCGGACGTCCTGCCCAGCGAATCCGCCCAGGCGTGTCGGACATGCGAAACATGACGTTTTGCATCTTGATACTCCCGAGCTCCGGGTCATCGACAGAAATGATCGAGTCGAGAGCCTGATATTGGGGATCTTCCATGATCTGTTTGATGTCGTAGACCGGGGCGATCGCAGCGTGCGCTTCCTCGAAAACTCGGACCACCTCGTCGAAATCTCGTTGAGCGATCCAGCCGCCCACGTACTCGTCCAGTTCATCGGCATGTTGAGCCCGCTCCGCCCCGGATCCGAACCACGGTTCATCGATTACTTCGGGATGTCCAACCAAAGCCATGACACGTTCGGCGATCGACTGGGCACTCGTCGAAACGGCAACCCACCTGTCATCCGCCGTTCGATACGTATTGCGCGGCGCGTTGTTCGCGGACCGATTCCCGGTCCGGGTTTGGGAGATTCCAAGCTGGTCATACACGAGGGGTTGCGGTCCGAGGATGGTCAAGATCGGTTCGATGATGGCCAAGTCGAGCACCTGGCCGGGAGCGTGGTGGACGTCGCGGTGGTAGAGCGCCATCAACACGGCATTGGCCGTCGCTTGAGCAGTGATTCCATCTGCCAATCCGAACGGCGGCAGAGTGGGCGGGCCATCCGGCTCTCCGGTGATCTGAGCAAAGCCGCTCATCGATTCCGCCAAGGTGCCAAATCCGGGACGGCCCGAGTAAGGGCCAAACTGACCGAAGCCGGTCACCCGGGCCAGGATAAGTCCGGGGTTTATCTCATGAAGTCGCTCGGGGCCGAGGTTCCATCGTTCCAGAGTGCCGGGCCGGAAGTTCTCGATTAGGACGTCGGCGGACTCCACAAGACGTTCCATGATTGACTGCCCCTCGAGCTTGGACAGATTGAGCGTGATCGTCCGCTTGTTCCGGCTCAACATCTTCCACCACAGGGGTACCCCGTCTTTGCTGTGGCCGTGTCCACGGACCGGATCACCGCGCGGGTGTTCGATCTTGATTACCTCAGCGCCGAAGTCACCCAGGATCGTGGCAGCCAGGGGTCCCGCGAAAAGCGTCGAAGCGTCGAGCACGCGCAACCCTTGCATGGCCTGGGAGTTCTGAAGCATTGTTGTTCCGCTCACTGGAATAGCGTTTCGCTCAGACTATATCAGGGCTAGGCTCGGTGCCAAGAAGAAAGAGCCAAGGAACTGAAAGTGCCATCGTCCACTCGCCTCCAGCCAATCGCCCCCGCCAGAAGCTTCCTCTATGTGCCCGGCGACAACCCGACCATGCTCTCCAAGGCGACACAACGGGGAGCGGACGCGGTAATCGTCGATCTCGAGGACGCGGTGGCGGCCACCGCTAAGACGTACGCGAGAGAGACAGTCGGGGCATGGCTCTCCGAGCAGCGCGAGGCTCGGACCATGCTTTGGGTTCGGCTCAATCCGCAATCCGAGCTTCTCACACACGATCTAGCTGCCGTGGTGCAGCCAGCCCTGCGAGGTGTCTATCTCCCGAAGGTGTCCTCGCCAGATGAGGTGGTGTTCGTTGCCCAACAGCTCGATGCCCTCGAAGCTGCTGCCGGGATCGAACACGGGACAGTACGGATAGCCCCTCTACTGGAGACGGCGGCCGGGATCCTCTCGGCTCCGAAGATCGCTTCTTCGGCCCGGGTTTCTCACATGTCTATCGGCGAGGCCGACCTGGCCGCCGAGCTAGGCATGCGCCCGTCCCGCGACGGCCACGAATTGGACCCGATCCGCACCGTAGTCGTTGTGGCTTCGGCAGCGGCCAGACTGAATCCCCCGATCGGTCCGGTCGATACCACGTTCCGCGACCTGGATGCTCTGCGCGTAACCTCCGAGGCGTTGCGACGCATGGGCTACGGGGGACGGACAGCCATTCACCCCGATCAAATCCCGATCATCAACGCCGCCTTCTCGCCGACGTCAGAGGAACTGGCTGCCGCCCGCGACCTCGTCGATCGTTTCGAGGCCGCCCAAATGGCGGGTGGGGGGGTCACCTTGGCGGGAGATGGCTCACTCATCGACGAGGCCGTCGCGAGGAACGCCCGCATCACACTCGCCTCTCAGCCAACAAAGGAAAGCTGAACCATGAGCGCATCCAGCGTCAAGGCCATTCTCGGATACGACATCATCGAAGGAGTATCGATAGACGACTACGAGCAGTGGATCTGGGACGTACATGTTCCCGACCTGCTCGCCAACCCTTTCCTGGATCGGCTCGTATTCAACACGGTGGTCGGTCCCATCACTGCCACCAGCTCCGGCTCCGCTACCGC
>RCMY010002476.1_pt1 | contig 16746 bp, 14 predicted proteins | sample 2041341 | NCBI WGS metagenome assembly RCMY01 (sample SAMN09708234, study PRJNA481090) | Marine sediment metagenome, whole genome shotgun sequencing project. | reverse complement strand
AAACTAAAAGGCTACGAGCTGGCTGGGATAACGACTACCTTATGAAGGTACTGGCTGGGCTGGTTTCATAGAGCGATTGCCCTGGGCACCGTCGGCTTTGCGTTGCTGCAAGTGTTCATAGTAGGTGCCATGCGGACGAATATATGAATGCTGGCTGGCGCGCCTGCTTCGTTTGTTGCGCGTGTCGCCGTCATCGCTATACTTGTCGCCATGCCCATATTGCGTATTATCATCAAACACGACAACGAGGAACAAGTATGGCTCGTTGAAAAAAGGGCGCTCGACGAGATAAATCTCGTACTCGGTGCGGCGGGGATTAACTTGCTGCCAACGGGCCGAGTCTTCGCTTCTTGTATTGGCCCACACTTCGCCGTCGGGAAATGCCTGTAGGCGCAGGACTCGGGGATAATTCTCTTCAATATCAAGTCCGGCACGCTTACCCAGTGGGCCGACTTTACCGGCGGCTGGCTGCGCGAAGGCAAAATCCATGGCGGCTTTTGCTTTCAAAAATCCCGGCTCCGACATAGTGCAGTAGTAGGCCGGCAGATCAATCGGTACGTGCGCAGCGTACTTGCCCTGGTAGCGCTCATGAAAAATAGGTAGATCAAGAAACGGCGCCGGTGCGCCTGGTGCTACATTGGCATTCGATTTGTAGCCGGAGAAATCGCCACCCGTATCAAATACGTGCGCGTATTGACTGCCGATATCAGCTGCACTTAGCCCCGCTACATAGTCAGCCATCTCATCTGGATGTTTGAGGTCAGCGTCGTCCGGGGCGGTAAGTCCCGTTGCAAGCGTGGTATCTGTGTTGTACTCACGAATCGTGCCGTTGTCCTGATAACGCCACAGGCCATGTTTGCCGTCACCGATCATCGTGAACACCTGCTCCATTACATTGACGAAGCGGTAGGTCTTGTTGGTCTGCATATTGCCGTGATATACAGGCAGATGATTAATACCGGAATCGGTCGAGTCGTTGGGGTCACCCAACCCCGGTACGACGAGCGAGCCCGGATCGGCCTGATAATAATAAGGGGAGTCGTCCGTAATATCATTGACGTCGGCGGCGTAAACTACCGAGGTGAATGGCAGTGCGAGCAACGAACCCGCTATCGCGAGTTGTGGAAGTTTGAACATTATTGTCTCCGTTTGTTATTTGTTTTGCCCGTCTACACTACTTGCTGTATACCGGTTAAAACTTTTGCTGCAATGGACTTTAATGAAACAACGCCAAAGGCTACCACGGAGTCTTCCTTAAATATGCGTCTACCGCAATACCGGAGATTGGGTACCTAAAGTGGAGTAAGTAAAGATACGCAAGGGCGGGAGGGGGTTTCCGATCATTCCTTTAAATCACGCATGTTCAGCCATAGTAACCAGGCGACCACCAGTAAGCCGATAAGCATGATGGATGCCAGAAACATGAAATAATGCTGGTGCCCAGTCACGCCAGGCGCATGATCGAGAATTCTGCCTGCGATGGATGCAAAAAATATCTCCGGTGTATAACCGACCAACGACACCATTCCGACTGTTGTTCCGGTCAGATGCGCTGGTGTTTTCGTCTCCGCAAGCAATGCAAAATAGACGCCCCGCAACGCAAACACCGCGAAGATGCTAACGAATATATTGGCGTAGATGTAAACGAGCCAGGACTGCGTCGGCGTGGCGACTGACAGCATCGCGAAGGCGATGATCAGTAGCGTAAATGTCAGCGCAATAATGCGGCTTGGGCGAAAACGGTCAGCAATTACGCCCGCGAATACGCAGGCCACGGGTCGTATATAAGCCGCGTAGGCAGTAAACCGAGCGCCTTCAACTTCATCCATACCCAAAACCTGCACAGCGTACAGAGAATAGTTGTCTAGCCCTTTATAACCGCAATAGGCGCACACAATCACAGCGGCCTGGGCCCAAACAATGGGCTTTTTGACAACGCTTGCCATGCCTCGCACTACGCTACCACCACTGCTAGATGCGGATGCGTCAGATTTTGGCAGCAACAGCCACGTAACAATTCCCGTGGCGAAGGTCGCTATAGAGTAAAAAAGAATGACTGTGCGAAACCCTTCCGCTCGCTGCGCGTCGCTTGCAAGATTAGCGTCTGCCGGCATGTATAGAGCAAACATGCCGGTAGCGAATACCGCCGCGGCGGCGGCAACCAGACCGCGGCCACCGTCGAGAATGCCAAATGCCTTGCCCTGGGAGAACTGCCCTCCCCACTCGCGAGTCGCTCGAATCATCGCGGCCCAGAATAGAAATATGGTAGTGATACCCCAGTAGCCGTACAGTACCGCCATTTGCAGGCCGTCCGGAAACGTGGCCATGTAAAAACCACCGGCTGCAGTCGCCAGCAGAGAAAAACTCATCAATCCGCGCGCCGAAAAGCGGTCCGCAATCGCGCCGCCTGGAAAGTAAGCTAGCATTGCCGTAACGCCGTACACTGCAAAAATGTCGCCCAGGTTCGCGTTAGAGAAGCCGAATACCTCGAGCAAGGTGGGGCGAAAAAATCGAGCTGTGTGGAACGGCAGGCTGAAAATCATCTCGCCGGCCAGTATCAGCGTGGTAATAAACACTATTCGAGACACGACAATGGAATCCTCATAGAATATCAGGCTAGCATAATCACGTTAACTCGCGTCTACAACGAGTGGGTTCGTTCAGCATTAATTGCAGATACGCGATACTTGGGAGAGAACAATGACGAAGATATTCAACGCCGCCTGCATTCAGAGCTGCGCACGGCTCGATATGGCATATAACATTGAGGCAACCAGCGCGATGGTGCGTGCTGCCCACAAGGAAGGCGCGCAACTTGCCTGCCTGCCTGAGTATTTCGCCTACCTGGCCGACAACGATAAACTTATGCTTGCTAATGCGTTTGCCGAAGACGAGCATCCCGCCCTGCTACATTACCAAGCGCTGGCGCGTGAGCTGGGCCTATGGATTCTGCTTGGTTCGCTGGCTATAAAGCTATCGGCCGACAAGGTGAACAATCGCTCCTACCTGATTAACTCTAACGGCATCGTCGTTGCGCGCTACAATAAGCTGCACCTGTTTGACGTAAACCTGAAGCAGGGTGAGTCCTACCGCGAATCGGCGACGGTAAGCGCCGGCAACGAGGCTGTGCTAGCCGCTACCCCCTGGGGCACGTTAGGATTAAGCGTGTGCTACGACTTACGCTTTCCTTACCTCTACCGCGCGCTGGCCAGCGCCGGTGCCGACTTTCTCAGCATACCAGCAGCGTTCACCCGCACAACCGGTCGGGCGCACTGGCATGTTTTGCAACGCGCACGCGCCATCGAAACCGGAAGCTATGTGTTTGCGCCTTGCCAGGGTGGCGACCACGAAAGTGGCTGGAAGACCTACGGCCACTCACTGATTATCGATCCCTGGGGCAAGGTGCTGGCCGACGGTGGTGAAGATCCCGGCTATATCATCGCCGAGATTGATCCACGTAAGGTGCGGGAGGCAAGACGTATGATCCCCTCACTTCAGCATGACCGCGATTTCTCGGTACTCGGGGTGCCTGACGCAACGGTTAAATAAGCTGAGTTGAGCATTGCCGTTCAGAGCCGCCTTACACGCCGCGCAAGGGCAAGATAACGACAATGCGCATCGATGTTACATACGATGGCGTACTACTTCAGAAAGATTTTCTCCAGCCCGCGCGTGCGTATAATCAGGCCAATACTATTGCGCCTACTCAAATAAATCACCGCTGCGGCTGAACACGAACGTGCGACAAGCAACACTAATAAGCCAATGCAACAGTGAGCAGCGCCCTGGAGGCACACCGTGAACGAATTAGAACAAGCGCGCCTACGCTACCGCTCGAACAGCATTCGTTGGGGGTTTTAAATGGGCGCTTTGGTGTGCAATATTGTGGGGCGCGTGGTATGTGCCGGGTACCGCACTGTAGTCTGAAGCGCCGTATGTCAGCCGGCATTTGAAGAACAGGGCGAGTTGATTGTGGCGGCGGCAATCATTACCAGCTTCAATGCCGTTGCGGTTTTAATTTTTCTGTATATCTGGACCGGCGTACTGGTCAAATGGGGTGAATACAAACGCACCTTCAGCCAGATGCGGAAACTCTCCAAGTGGTACTTCTATGCGGCCATTTTTGGTGGTCCCTGCGCCATATTCGGTTCGTATCTGGCCATCGCCTATATCGGTCCGGTGTTTGCCGCGATCGCGGGGCTGCTGTATCCCATTATCGGTGCCACACTGGCACGTTTGTGGTACAACGAAGACATCACGGCGCGCGCCGCACTGGGGATTTTTATTATTATAGGCGGCATTTCGATTTTCGTGCCCGGTATTATGGCAGAACTTTCCGGTGGTGGGACCGGTGCCTGGTTGGGTTATATAGGTGGCGCGATGGCGGCGATCGGCTGGGGCGTCGAGGGCGCGATTGCGGGTCGCGCACTGGACGTAAGCAACCCGGATGTGGGCATTACCATTCGCTTCACCGCCGAAGTCATCTACTGGCTTGCCATTGTCATCCCTATCATTTTTATTTTTTTCGACGCGCCTGTCGATCAGATTATTGCCGATACATTCAACCTTAAGGCCATGACCTGGCTGATGCTGGCCGGTCTTACGTTCGGCTTCTGTTACGTCGCCTGGTAAACTACGGGAGAAGAAACTATGTCGGATTTTTGGGGCTACCCTTACGCAGATATTCTGGCGATAGTCATCATTAGTGCGCTAGGTATAATTTGCCTGTATCAGGCGCGTACCTGGACGAAAGACTTGTAAAACCGCTCCCGCGAAGATTCGCCCTGGCAAATACTGGTCGATTGCTCGGCGTTAGCATGACTGGTCTTTAGCCGCAGCTGTTGCGCCGCCTATACCTGGATGCCAGGGAACCCTGCCGTCCAGCACGCCGGACTTTTCCACAATCTCCGCTACGCGATGTTCCTGCCGATAGGCCATGACGTGAACCCCGTGTACGCCCTCGATCTCGCGAACCTGATTGATCATATCGATACATATGTTGGCCCCTTCCTGCGCCTGATTGCTAGCTCCCTGCAAGCGCTTAACAACCGCATCGGGAATATGTACTCCCGCCACGTTGGTGCGAATCCATTGCGCCGACTTGGCCGATGCCAAGGGCCCCACACCGGCAAGAATAAAGACTTTTTCGTGCAAACCCAGGTCACGAACACGCGCCATATAGTCTTTAAAGAGCGCAATATCAAAGCAATACTGAGTCTGAATGAACTGCGCGCCGGCCGCGACTTTTTTCGCCAGGCGCAACGGGCGAAGCTCGTGCGGCGGTGCAAAGGGGTTGGCTGCAGCACCAAGAAATACGGGTGGCGGATGGCTTAACTTTCTGCCACTAAGAAAATGGCCTTCGTCACGCATGCCGCGCAGCATTTGCAGCGACGTCATGCAGTCAAGATCGAATACCGGCTTTGCTTCGGGGTGGTCGCCTGACTGCACACCGTCGCCGGTAAGACAAAGAATGCTGGAAACTCCCATGGCGGAAGCACCGAGCACATCGCCCTGGATGGCGATGCGATTGCGGTCGCGGCAGGATATCTGCATTACCATGGAGTAGCCGCAACGGGTTAGCAGAGAGCACATACCCACGCTGGACATATGGCAATTTGCACCGGAACCGTCGGTGGCGTTTATCGCATCGACGTAACCATCAAACATGCCGGCACGCTGGTAGACCTCGTGTGGATCGGCAGAATCAGGCGGCGCGATTTCGGTGGTTACGGCGAAGGCGCCGGCCCGCAACACGCGTTCAAGGCGACCGGGAGAGACGTGGCCGGGCAGAATCGGCAGGCTCTCGCCGGCTACGGGTTCATCTTCAAATCGCATATGTGCCTGACCAGTTGGTTATGGGGGTTTTAGGCTTGCGCCGCGCTTGTCACGTACTGCGCGCAACCATGCCGAGCGGTTCTTGAGCCTTACGTCAACCGGATCCTGGATAATCTGAATGGCCTGTTCTGCACCACGCATGCGCTGACTGCCTTGCCACGCAATAACCCAAACGCAGGTCATATCCGGCTTTACTTCACAGTTGCCGTCAGCGCGAACGCCGCCACAGGGACCATTGCGCAAGTTTTTCGGGCAGTTCATAGGGCAAACCATGCCCGTGGACCCCAGCGTACACTGGCCGCAGGATTGAGAGTCGAACAGCATTTCTTTGCTGAGTTTTTCCAGCGGCATAATGGCCCGCTCCACGCGCTGGTAGCCAATGCGTACAAACACAGGATGCAGCGCCACCAACAATGCCTCAAATGCCTCATAGAGGAAATTGAGCCCGCGGGCATGGCGAGCAGACCAGCGTCGCATTCTATACATGCTCATTGCCTCTCTAAGGGTGCCGCTACAAAGTTAGTTCAGCAACAGGAACGTACACAATAAATTGTTACATTGTTACCCATGCCTCTTCAATGTGATAATAGCACCTTCAGCTGCTCTGTCTGCTCTCATGGTTAGACAGTTTGATGAAGGCTCGGAAATTATGCATATCGAAACGAAGTGTATTCATGCAGGTAAAGGTAATGACACTATTACGGGAGGACTGAATACGCCGGTATTCCCTGCAACAGCGCACGAATATCTGGACGCGGACGAGGTAGCTTATCCAAGGTATTTTAATACTGTCAATCAAACGTTGATCGCGCAGAAAATCTGCGAGCTGGAGGGCGCCGAGGATGGTGTAGTCTTCTCATCGGGCATGGCGGCTATCAGCACGGTACTGCTTACTTTTCTAAAGGCTGGCGATCACGCTGTGCTGCAGGAAGAAATTTATGGTGGTAGTCACGCCTTTGTAGTGAATTTTTTTGAACGCTTCGGCATCACCTTCTCTTTTGTTGCTACCAATGCAGAAGCCATCGAAGCGGCAATAAAGCCGGCAACCCGCATTATCTACATTGAAAGCCCGACCAACCCGCTGTTAAGTATTGTCGAAATTCAGGCAGTTGCCGACATAGCCCAACGCAATAACTGCGTCACAGTGATAGACAATACATTTGCAACACCGGTTAATCAGAACCCGATAAAGCTGGGCATGGACATTGTCGTTCACAGCGGCACCAAATATCTGGCTGGGCATAGTGACCTATCCTGCGGTGCCGCCGTTACCACTGCCAACTTCGCCAGCAAGATCAGAAAAACAGCGACCAACTTTGGCGGCAATCTTAATGCACTGACCTGTTACCTGCTGGAAAGAAGCCTGAAAACATTATCAGTGCGCGTCAAACAACAGAATGAAAATGCTGGCCTGATTGCAAAATTTCTCGATGATCATGCCAGTATCAGCAATGTTTACTATCCTGGCCTACTCCATCATCCCGGCCACGCGATCGCCGCTACTCAAATGCAAGGTTTTGGCGGCATGCTGGCATTTGAGTTGAGTACGTCGAGCTTATCCGCATACGCGTTTATGAAAAAATTAAACCTTATCAAGCCTGCCGTCAGCCTCGGCGGCATCGAATCAACTATCTGCGATCCGGTTCGCACATCTCACGCGCACGTCTCTGCCGAGGTGCGAGCCAGACAGGGAATTAACGACCGAATGCTGCGCCTCTCGGTGGGTATTGAACATGTCGATGATCTTATTAGCGATATCAGGCAGGCGTTGGCTTGACGTCAATGATTTTATTCTCCGCTAGAGCGTAGCCATACGCGAGGAATGAACCAACGATAGGTTATCTGATCGTTATACCTCTGCAGTGCTAATACAAAAGCATTGGACGAAAAAGCACTCAAAGTACGCGCCGACTTTTAGTGCTCTTGCCGTCAATGTTTGTGTAGAACTATCGACACCTCTAACTCCAGCCTAGTCGAAGTGGGTACGCAACTCCTCGGCTATCTCAAACATATCACCGACGATGCCGTAACGCGCAATGCTGAAAATTGACGCCTCCGCATCGGTGTTGATCGCGATGATCGTCGGCACGTGCTTCATGCCGGCCATATGCTGCACCGAGCCGGAAATTCCCAAAGCGATATACGCCTTACAGTTGCCCACAGTCTTGCCGGACTGCCCGACCTGACGAGATTTCGGCAGCCAGCCATTATCGGCAACCGGCCGGGAACAGCCGAGGGTAAATCCAACCATATCAGCCAGCTCCTTGAACTCCTCGACATTGTCTTCCTCGCTGATGCCGCGACCGATCGAGAGCATGTATTCTGCCTGCGCGATGTCAACATCACCACTGGCTTCCGGCTCTATATAGGTCAGGTGTTGGGTGCGGGCTTCGACTGCGGGTGCCTCAAAAACGCTGACCTCGGGACTGGCCGTCTCTTCTATGGGTTTAAACGTATTGCCGCGTATCGTCAGGACGACTGTATCCTTGCCGGGGAAATCGAGTTCCATGTGCATCTTTTCGGCGTAAGCAGCCCGTGTAACAACAAGCTCCTCGCCCTCAAAGCGTAGGCCGAACACATCGGTGGCGCAGCCAAAACCGCCTTTGCTAGCGACAACTGGCGCATAACCCCAGGCATCCACGCTATGCGGCATCATCACGATGGCGGGCTGATGCTCGGCGATCAGCCTCAGCGTTACGGCTTCAAACGTGTCCGACTGAAAATCACCGCAATCGACCTGCACCTTAATTACCTGGTCGACGCCGGCTACGCTCAAGCCTCCGACATAGTCGTCAGGATTTTTAGCCAGCACGGCAACGACTATACTTTGTGCTTTCGCGTCTTTCAGCGCTACTGCCGCGGCGATAGTTTCCAGTGATGCCTGGCTGAGCTCGCCCTGCCTGTGTTCCGCGATAACCAATATGCCGCTCATCATGCTTCTCCCCGCGCTTCTTTAATAATACTGGCCAACCGCGCCGCCTGCTCAGCTGCAGTGCCCTCGATTAATTCGGCGTTGCCTTTTTCCGGCACGAACATGCGTCGCACCCGATACGCCGCGCCTGACTCTCCCAGTTGATCGGCTGAGAGCTCTAAATCATCGGTCGACAGTTCATCGACCGGTTTGGCTTTCGCCTGCTTGATGCCTCGCAACGACGCATAGCGGGGCTCGTTGATACCTAGCTGAATGCTAAGTACCGCCGGGCACTGCACCGTCAACTCCTCTTCGACGCCGCCTTCAAGTTCACGTCGTACTGTGGCGGTACTAGCGCCTGGTGTGTAGTCCAGATGCGAGACGACGGCCACATGCGCCCAGTCGAGTTCTGCCGCAATACCCACACCGGTCGCGGCGAATGAATGATCCGAGGCGAGCGTGCCGGCGAACACCATGTCTGCCCCTTCTTTTTCGGCCACTTTGGCGATTACCCTGGAGATTACCCTTGAGTCGGCACCTTCCAGGTCGTCGCTCCATACTCTGATGCCACGCTCTCCGCCTTTAGCCAGGCACTTACGCAGACCGTCTTCAGCCTCAGCTGGCCCCACGGTAAGCGGTATGACTTCCACCCCGTCCCCCGCCGCTTCCATAATCTGTAGCGCTGTCTCGTAGCTGTAGTCGTCCCACTCATTGAGTTCGTAATCGAGATAGTCCGGGTCGGCGTCTTTTTCATCATCGCGCAACTCAAAATCTTCGTCGAGTACAGCAACCTGTTTAATCGGTACCAATATTTTCATATTCACTTACCTCTTGCTAATGCTAAAAATGTGTAACTCGAATAGAGACGCCCTGTAAGCACGCTCAGCTGCACGGCAACTCCACGTCAATTTCGCTACTCCTACGCTGCCAATCTCGACGCCAATACCTGTACTGCGGTAAAACGCACTTGCGGCTCCGGGTCATCCATCAATTGCCATAGCTGATCGTCACCCAGGGCTGGATGGCGGCAAAGCATCGCACGATTCATTGGGTACGGGTCTTCCAGCAATGGCAGCAGTACCTTGAGTGGCGCCATGCGGTTAAGAATCACCGCCCGGCGCACGTCACGATCGCCGTGCGCGGCAATTTGCGCCAGCAAGCGCGCGGGGCTACGCGAATTGCGGCCAAGACCCGCCAGCACGTCCAGCGATTCATCGACAGCCAGCGCATCAATAATGGCGGCGTCCAGGTCATCGCGGTAGGCAATACCAGCGCGCACCCACGGTTCGGGATCGTTTGCCAATTGCCGGCGTAGCGCCGGTGTTGCGGCCGGATTACGGCTTACGCTGCGACGTACCTCTGATTCGCTGTCGGTCGCCAATGTTTGCAGCAACCGCTCCGGCGTCGCAGGATGGCGTGCAATCCAACGCCGCACCCAGTTGTCCTCGTCGCGGCTCAACTTCGCGATCAAGCGTTGGTCGAGCGCATTGCGGCGCGCCTGTTCACGGCGTACCCGGCGCGCCGGATCATCCGCCAGCGCCGCATCGTTAGCGCCCAAATGACGCAGCGCAGCGGCACGCACCGCTGCCTCAACATCGTTCAACAGCGGCAATCGCTGCACCATCGATAGCTGCGGATTCTCCGCCGCCTTGCGGCGCAGTAGCGGGTCATTGCTAGCAGCCGCCACAACCAGCAAGTCGGACGGGCAATGCCGGTGCGCCGCGATTTCGGCGCGCAGGAAGCGTTCGTCGCTGCACCACAACTCGGCGAGCAGCGCGGCGTCGGCATGCGGATTTTTCACTATGCCCTTGCGTTCAGCCAGTGTCGCGCCAGGTAGCAGTTTGCGTAGTTGTGCTAACCCGGTATTGGGGTTATAGCAAAGCGCCTGCCGCAGCATCTGCGTCTCGGTGCAAGCGAGCGCTTCCAGCAGTGCCGCATCGGCCCGCGGGTGCGCGGCGATGACCGCCAGCCTGGCGTGGTTGTCGTTGTCACGCGCCAGCTGTTGCAACACTGGCGCTGGTGTGGATGGGTTTTTTACCAACTTGTCCAGGACCAGCGTATCGTCTTCCTGCGCTAGCCGCTGCAGCAGCGCTGCGGGTGTGTACTCGGCCTGGGCGAACAGTCGTGGGTAGCGACGCGCGGTGAAGATTGGCTGCTCGCAAGCCGTGCGCGTAGCGCCCTCTACCCAGGGATGCAAGGCGGCAGCCTGATACGCATCAGCCGACGCCAATACCCTGTCAACCAGGTCGGCGCGCAGCTTATCCCAATTTGGCGCCATGACGGCTGCCAGGTTCATTGCTGCGCCATTTCACTTTTAGGCCGTACCTCACTGGTTGGTGCCACCGCGACATCCGGCGTGGCGTCAAAATCCATGCACGAGGCGATTAATTCGATAACCTCGATCACCTCCAGCTTGTCGTCATGGCCGGTGGATTTAACCGCATCCTCAAACATATTCATGCACTTGGGACAGTTAACCACGAAGGCATCGATACCTTGCAACGCCGCCGCCTCGTGCATGCGATTCTCGGAGGGCTTCTCCTTATCCATCGGGTCCGGTGTCCAGATGCGCCCGCCACCGGCACCGCAGCAGAAGGCATTGTCGCGGTTGCGCGGCATTTCCACGATGTTGACCCCAATGCTGGCCAGCGCGTCGCGCGGTGCGTCGTATTCCTTATTGAGCCGGCCGAGGTGGCAGGAATCATGGTAAGTCACCGTGCGCTCAAGCTTGCGCACCAGCGGAATACTGCCTTGGTCCAGCATACCGCGCAGCATTTGGGTCGCATGTTCAACCTCGTAGTCGCCGCCAAATTGCCCATATTCATTCTTCAGCGTGTTGTAAGAGTGCGGGTCGCTGGAGACAATACGTTTAAAGTCACAGCCTGCCAGCGTCTCGATGTTACTTTCGGCGCAATGTTCGAACAGGCCCTCCTCGCCGACGCGGCGTACATCGTTGCCGGCGGTCATCTCCCCCTCGTACAGAATACCGAAGTCGACACCGCTGGCATGCAGGATACGGGCAAAGGTTTGCGCCACCTTCTGGTAACGCGGATCGAAGGAGGCATAGTCGCCGACGAACCAGAGTACGTCCACTGCTTCCTTCCGTGCATCTTTAATGGTGAAGTCGAGTTTTTTACTCCAGGCGGCGCGCTTGCGTTTGTTCTCGCCAATGGAGTTGCCTTTTTTCTGCACGTTCTGCAGCGCAGTTTGCACCGCCGGGTCCATCTCACCTTCTTCCACCAGCGCGCGACGCATATCGATAATCATCGGCACATGCTCGATACCTACCGGGCATACCTCCACGCAGGCGGAACAGGTGCGGCACGCCCATAGCGTCTCCGGGCGGATCTGATTAACGCCATCGCCGACCACCGCCAGCGCGGCGTCATCGGGCAGGCTGGCGGGCTGCAAGGTAGTATTGGCTATTTCGCGCAAACTCAGCACCAGATCGCGTGGCGACAGCGGAAAGCCGGTGGCATTGGCCGGGCAGGCTTCATGGCAGCGGCCGCATTTGGTGCAGGCATCGGTATGCAGCAATTGTTTCCAGGTGAAATCGGTGATCATGCGGTGGCCGATGGTCTCGGCATCCGGGTCGGTTTTTGACAGCCGCGCCGAGGGCTTGTTATCACGCACGGCCAACGAGGCCATCGCGGTAAAGATGTGTTTAGCCTTGGTGAAGGGTAATAGACCGATGAAAGCGAAGGCCAGCAGGCCATGAAACCACCAGAGTCCGTAGCGCACTGTTTCCGCAGCGGCGCTAGTCATACCCAGACCATCGAACATGAGAGCGAACAGCGTACCCACCGGTGACCACCAGCGGTAGTCCCACACCACGGGGTCGGCCTGCAACCAGACCAGGCGCACGCCCTCTAGCACAAAGCCGGTGATGCCAATTAACACCAGCGTCCATAAAAACGCCCAGTCCTCACGGCGATACCAGCTACGATCATAATCTGGCTCGTCCTGCGTGCGGTCCGGGCGGCTGTAGTCGAGCTTTGGCAACGCCATCCAGCCGCGCCTATACATCATATATACAAGGCCAACGGTAAAAATCACGCCGGCCATGTCGGCGATTAATGAAAACCATAGATAGAAATCGCCATACCAAAAGCGCCAGCCGGTGAGCGGCTCCAGAATGTCATATTCCAGTGTGATAATTGAGGTGGCGATAAACAGCAGCGCAAAACCGAAAAAAATCAGCGCATGCATATGGCCGGCAACGGTATCGCGGCGTTTGATGGTGCGGTGGCTCAGCGTGTCCGACACCATGCTCCACAGGCCGGTGCCGAAACCTTGGACTGTCAAAGCTTGCCCGCGCCGGTATTTGCGCACTTGCACGTAGCAGCCGTAACCGAAGGCTGCAATGGCGGAAATGGCAGCGAAGTAAAACGCCACCATCATCCAGGTGGGGAAATTCTGAAAGAGAATACGGGTGACGTCTTCCGGATTTTGCATAACGCCGCTTAGTTGCTCCGATCGTAGAGAGATTCAGGCATAGCTCAAATGTTGGCGAAACTTAATAAAAGTGGCTGTGCATGGTTGGTCACGGGCTGGATATACAACCAACCCATGACGCAAATCGACTATACCTCCTGATACTCGATTTCGTACTTGCCGCCAGGCATATGCGGTGCGCCCCAGACTGCGGATTCGCGCCGATACGGCAGTGGCAACTGCGGATTGTCCTCCTCGATTTCACGGGCTATACGCTGCCCGTCGAAGGTCGCGTCGGCAATGATCTTCGGTGCCCAGGCATCGCCGATGACGTAAACGCCCTTGATGTCATTGTCGGCCCACTCGTCCTTGCGCGCCTTCAAGCCGCGAAACAGTTCGTCATCGGAATGCCGGCCGGTCACCAGCACCAGTGAATCGAATTCTACCCAATCGAAGTGAGTATTCTCCCTGCGTGGCAATTCGCCGGGGCCACGATACTCGCGTCGATAGCCATCGCCGAAGATAGGATAGGTTTGAATACGATTGGCCTCGGCTTGCGCTACCCACACATCGCTGACGACGTTGATATCCAATTCATGCAACATGCGATGCATGTTGGGTGCCTCCAGCGTAAAGTGCATGTAGTTGCCTACAGCTACGCCGCTGATAATGGTGACATCGTGACCCTTCTCGCTCAGCATTTGCGCCATGCTGGGTGCCATGTAATACGGGTCGCAATTCAAGATCACAACTTTTTTGCCAATTTCCTTTTTGCCGGCGAATACCTGCTCGGGCGTCAGATGAGTCGGCGAATTGGCGTCGATACCATGCACCGGGTCGTGCAGCAGCGCGTTGGTGCCGTCGGAATTCCAGGACGAACCGGTAGCCACGATGATCTTCTCGGCACCGTAATGTAGCGCGTCGTCGACCGTCATGGCTTTTGCACCGAGGGCAATCTGAGAGTCTCTGTTTTTCTTGACCAGCTTCTGCAACTGGGTTTCGCGATAATCGCGATGATAGCCCCACTCGCCCAGACCGGGTAGCGAGGCAATGGTATTGACACACCCGCCTATCTTTTCCGCCGTATCGGTTAAATGCACGATATAGCCACGCTCCATCAGCACCCGTGCTGCCTCTGCTCCGGATGGGCCAGCGCCGACCACCAGTATCGAGTCATCCGAGCCTTTTTTGGGAAATCTTTCCGGATGCCAGCCGCGACGGTATTCTTCGCCCGCTGTCGCGTTTTGCGTGCAGATCATCGGTGGACCACCGATTTCCCAGCGCGAGATACACACGTTACAGCCGATGCATACACGGATATCGTCGAGGCGCCCTTCGTCTATTTTCTGTGGCAGGAAGGGGTCGGCGATGGATGGTCGCGCGGCACCAATAATATCCAGATGGCCGGCGTTGATGACCTCTACCATTTTATCCGCGTCGGTAAAGCGGCCGACACCGAGTACTGGTTTCTTGGAAACCTGCTTGATGAATTTTTGCCAGGGAATCTGGTGTCCCATCGCGTAGAAACGCGAGGGGCCAGCGTCTTCGCCCCACTCGGCAATGTCGCCGACGTTAACGTCCCAGACGTCGACGACCGGATCGGCCATTTCGACGAACTTCATGCCTTCGTCTTCAACTTCAATACCACTGCTACCGTACAGAGTGTCGACCGCGAAGCGGGTGGCGATGGCGCAGTCGTCGCCAACGGCTTGTTTGACTTTTTCCAGTGTCTCGATCCAGAAGCGGGCACGATTCGCCAGCGAGCCGCCGTAACCGTCGGTGCGCTTGTTATAATAAGGGGACAGGAATTGCAGCGGCAGATAGGAGTGCGCGCCATAGACGTAAATGATATCGAAACCGGCGTCGCGCGAACGTAGCGCGGCGTCCACATAATACTGCTGCACCGTGGCAATATCGTCCAAATCCATCTCGTGACAGTACGTCATGGTCTCAAATTCAGAGGCATACTGGCTGGGCCCGCGCGGCGTGGCGCGCGATTCCATACACGGCGCGTGCGACCCGCCGTACCACAGTTCCACCCCCGCCAGCGAGTTGTGCTTATGCACGGCTTCGGTCATGGCGCGCATGTTGCGCACGTCGCCCTCATCCCATATACGCGCCGATACGCGGTGGGTGTCATCCGACTCCGGGTGGATGGAAATATATTCGGTGTTGATGCCGGCCCAGCCGCCGTCTGCTTTGATCGAGCGGTGCGCGGCCTGGAAGCCGGGCTTGTCTGACCCGGCACCGATGCAGTGCGGCACCTGATAAAAGCGGTTACGTAATGTTTTGGGGCCGATTTGGATGGGTTCAAACAGTATGTCGTGTTTGGGGTTGCGAGCCATAGTGATCTTCCTCATTTTGTTAAGGATAACGCTTCTGCGTTCTGCTTCTATCGTTAGCCACTCGCTGGTTTCAATCAATCCCCTTTCTTAACTACTCCTTTGGAGGTAGTCATCTAACACCTCCGAACTGGACGAGCTTTACTATTCTCTCGTCAAACAAAAAACCTGCCACGCATCCAAACTACTTGGCTCAACGGCGTTTCCTGCGCGACCGCAGGGCAGAATTTCTGCGTTGATGGCTTGTTCAGTAAACCAGTTGCACCCAGTTCTTAAACAATTGCTTGGCCGCAGCATTGTGGGCGGGTAAATGTGTTTCTACATCGATTTGAAACTGCTCGAATCCGTGTTTGCCTAACAGTTCTTCCAGCGATTCGGGAATACCTGGAATTTTTAACCACTCGGTAACGGTATCCGAGCACATCTCTGGATGGAACTGGCAGGAATAGGCATGCTCACCGACCGCCATGATGTGGTTTTCACACACCTCACTGCGCGCCAGGATCAGTGCTTCAGCCGGTGCCTGCAACACTTCCACCAGATGCACATTCACCCAACCTGGCCATTCGGGCGAGCTTTCCAAAGTCGGTAAGCCGCACAATAGAGAATGGGACATACCCTGCGCTGTAGGCGTGATCGGCACCAATCCCACCTCAGGCGCAGCGGCCCGCCCCGCCCTGCCTCCCAACGCTTCGGCCAATAATTGATGACCAAGACAAATGCCCAGGAACGGCATTTTCAGCTCGCTTACCGCCTGGCGAATCGCCGCTTTTTCCAGCACCAGCCAGGGAAATTTATCCTCTTCCCAGACGTTCATCGACCCGCCCATAACCCACAGGCCATCAAACTCGCTTAGTGGCGGTATGGCGTCGCCGGCATGCAGATCGATCTCATGAAATGCGACACCAAGGTCGGGCGCGATGTCTCGGAAGATTCCCGGATTTTGGGCAGACATATGTTTAAAGACAAGTATCTGTGGCATCGTGACCTCGCGTTAATATGTTTATAGATGCGTTAACAAAAGGTGTTGCTGAAATAAAAAAACGCCATCGATGATGGCGTTTGCTTTATTGCTGCGTCGGGTTGCCGGCAGATCAATAAGAGGCGCTTTGTGTGCACGCCTGACTGATTTGAAAATGGCGTCCCCTAGGGGGTTCGAACCCCTGTTACCGCCGTGAAAGGGCGGTGTCCTAGGCCACTAGACGAAGGGGACGCATACCTCGA